>CEQG01153815.1_pt1 | contig 10104 bp, 9 predicted proteins | sample 350301 | NCBI WGS metagenome assembly CEQG01 (sample SAMEA2621242, study PRJEB7988) | marine metagenome | isolation source: saline water (ENVO:00002010), including | reverse complement strand
TTAATATGTTCGCTCGTGCCAGCATTCATCACTGTTCCGTCCTCAAATTCAAGTTGCCAAGCATCACTATTAAAGTTCATCACCGTCACTTCCATACCCAGATTACGGGCAGCTTTTTCCGTACTTAAACGCGTGCGTAAACTGCTGTTGAAAAACAACATAACTAGCGTTTTATGTTTCCCTAATGTCTCATGAGAAAACGGTTTTTTCTTCAGTTCGATGGCTTCTTTAATCAGTTCCTCGAGGTTGTCGATATCTGTTAAGTCTGTGTATTTTTTCATTGGCCTCACCCTAGCCCTCTCCAAATGGAGAGGGGATTTATTTTCCGCGAAGGCGGAAATCTTTTTAATTTATTTAAGTCATTCTGAGCTAGATTCAGAATCTCATGATGAGAAGCTGAATCAAGTTCAGCTTGACGACTAATTTTATTTATTTCCGCGAAAGCGGAGAAATCACTAAAATTCTTGCTTCAATGCGTCAAAAAACTGGTCAATATGCTCTTTCTTCACCGTAAGCGGTGGCAAAATGCGAATCAGGTTTTTATTCTTTGCGCTACCCGTAAAAATATGATGGTCATAAATCAACTTCTTGCGGATGGCTGCGGTGTCAAAATCAAATTCGAGGCCTAGCATTAGTCCGCGGCCTTTTACCTTTTTGATTTGTGGGATTTCTTTGGCTTTGGCCAAAAAGTGCTCAGAAACCTCCTTTACGTTCTCCATCAATTCTTCATCCTGCATCACATCGAGTACCGTGAGCGTGGCTGCACACGCCAGGTGATTACCGCCAAAAGTGGTACCGAGCATTCCGTACTCTGCCTCGATTCTCGGATGGATCAAGATTCCCCCTACTGGAAAACCGTTTCCCATACCTTTAGCCAGAGAAATGATTTCAGGTTGCACATCATATGCCTGGAAAGCAAAGAAATTTCCGGTTCTACCAAAACCCGCCTGAACTTCGTCTGCAATAAGCATTGTTCCCGTGGCTTTACAAAGTTTGTCCAAAGTTTCGTAGAACTCAGCTGTACTTTCATCGAGACCACCAACTCCTTGAATAAACTCAAGAATTACCGCGCAATACTCTTCTGATTTTAATGCGGTTTCAACAGCTTCTATTTCGCCAAGAGGCAAAAAAGTAACCTGCTGTTGTGCGTTTACAGGTGCAATTATTTTTGGATTATCAGTTGCCGCGACCGCTGCAGAAGTACGCCCATGGAAGCTATTGGCGAAAGCCAAAATCTTCTTACGTCCCGTTTTAAAAGAGGCTAATTTTATGGCATTCTCGTTGGCTTCTGCGCCGGTACTACACATAAAAAGGGCATAATCTGGCACACCGGCAGCCTCTGGAAGCTTATCGCCCAATTCCTGCTGCAAGGGATTTTGCACCGCGTTGCTGTAAAAACCCAGTTTACTCACCTGGTCACTTAAATTTGCAACATATTTAGGGTGTGCATGCCCTATGGAAATCACGGCATGACCGCCGTAAAGATCCAAATATTTTGTTCCCTTATCGTCATAAACGTGAACGTCTTTAGCCTTTACCGGCGTAACGTCATACAAGGGATATACATCAAACAAACTCATTATTGTTGTTCTTTTTTAATATTGGAAATTTTGTTGTAGGAAGCAACCATACCGTGAATCAATGATGAACTCAACCCTTTGTGCTCCATCTCATTAAGGCCTTCAATAGTACATCCACGCGGTGTGGTCACCTTGTCGATTTCTTCTTCTGGGTGGTGGTCTGTTTCTATCAAAAGTTTTGAGGCCCCGTTGCAGGTGTGCATCGCCAAGGTCTGGGCATCATGCGCATCAAACCCTAGCTGAATAGCCGCCTGTGTCGTCGCACGAATCAAGCGCATCCAGAAGGCAATACCGCTGGCACAAACTACCGTAGCGGCCTGCATCAAATGCTCGGGAATCACAAGCGAATTTCCCAAGCGGTTGAAGATAGCTTCGGCAATCTTGATGCGCTTCATCCCTTTATCATTACTCGCCAGGCAGGTCATGGATTCTCCCACAGCAATCGCAGTATTTGGCATCGCACGGATGATGAACTGGTCAGTACCCACAATAGCCTCCATTTGATGGATTTGGTAACCCGTAATGGTAGAAATCAGCACGTGCTTATCCGTCAGTTCATCCTTGATCTGGTCAAGAATACCGGCAAATTGTGCCGGTTGAACCGCAAAAATGATAATATCAGATTTTTGAACGGCCTCAACATTGTCAGCAGTTACAAAAACATTTTTGTACTCGCCCCAATCAGAAATTGCATCCGGGTTACGACGCGTTAAATACAAGGTTGTTATGGCATTGTTTGTAATTAGGCCCTTGGCGATTGAAAGCCCTAGGTTACCAGTACCGATGATTGCTATTTTCATGTTTTCCTATCCCTAACCCTCTCCAAAAGGAGAGGGAATTAATAATAAATTATTTCCCGATTTTCTTCCCCTTTGGGGAAGTTAGATGGGGCTAAAAATAACTTCCCTTAAGCTGTAATCCTGTGGTTTGTGGAAGTCCAAAAACTAAATTCATATTCTCCACCGCTTGCCCAGAAGCACCTTTCAACAAATTGTCAATCGCGCTCGAAATAAGCAATTGGTCATCGTGTTTGTGCAAGTGGATCAAGCATTTGTTTGTATTCACGACCTGTTTCATATGCAATGGTCCTTCTGTCAAAAAGGTAAATGGAGCATCTGCATAAAATTCAGAATAGATTTTCTTAATCTCGTCTAGATTTCCGTCAAAAGTGGTGTACGCTGTCGCGAAAATTCCTCTTGAGAAATTCCCCCGGTTTGGCAAAAAGTGGATTTTTTTATCAAAACCCGCTTGCAATAGCCCAACCGACTGATTGATCTCCCCCATGTGCTGATGCGTAAAGGGTTTGTAATACGAGAAATTATTGTCCCGCCAGGTGTAATGCGTGGTCGCCGAAAGCGAGGTCCCTGCACCCGTAGCTCCCGTTACCGCATTTACGTGAATGTCGTCTTGTATTAATTTGGCTTCAGCCAAAGGAAGCAGCGCCAACTGAATTGCCGTAGCAAAACATCCAGGATTTGCGATAGAACCCGCCTGCTGAATCTCAGACTTGTTAAGTTCCGGGAGGCCATATACAAACTCCCTTCCTTGAAATTCGGCATCTTCTTTTAACCTAAAGTCGTTGCTCAGGTCGATGATTATGGTTTTTTCTGTAAAGTCATGCTGCTCAAGAAAAGCCGTGCTATTACCATGACCAAGACAAAGAAATACTGCATCAACGCCTGTATTTACATTATCTGAGAAAACCAAGTCAGTACTGCCAACTAAATCCTCATGCACTTTATATACTGGATTTCCTGCATTTGAGGTACTGTATACAAAGTCGATTTCAACATGTGGATGGTTCAACAGAATTCTAATAAGTTCTCCTGCCGTATATCCTGCCCCACCAATGATTCCTGCTTTTATCATGACTCTCCGTTAACGTGCGTGTAAATCTTGTTCTGATTACCCATCAACTTGATAAAACCCTTAGCGTCATCAGCCGTCCACCCTTTGTTCATTTCGCCATAAGCGCCAAAAGAAGCATTCATCAAATCATGTTTAGACTGGATGCCTTCAAGTGTAAAACGGTAAGGATTGAGGGTCACAAATACTTCGCCGGTCACATTTTTTTGGCTGTCGGCCAAAAAAGCTTCCATGTTACGCATTACCGGATCCAGATAAAGGCCTTCGTGCAGGTGCATGCCATACCAGCTAGAAAGATAATCCTTGTGCTGCTGTTGCCATTTGGTCAAGGTATGCTTTTCCAATAAGTGATGCGCTTTGATGATAATCAAAGGTGCAGCGGCTTCAAACCCCACACGACCCTTGATACCAATAATTGTGTCACCCACGTGAATATCACGACCAATGCCATAAGGGGCCGCAAGTGATTGCAGGTATTCTATATTTTCAACAGGAGAAGCAGGTTTGCCGTTTACGGCAACCAATTCGCCTTTTTCAAATTTGAGGGTCACTTGCTCACTTTCTTGCTTAGAAACCTGGGAAGGATAAGCAGATTCTGGAAGACCTTTGTGAGAAGTAAGCGTTTCGCTACCTCCCACGCTCGTACCCCAAAGTCCTTTATTAACCGAATATTGTGCCTTTTCCCAGTTCATATCCACATCATTTGCCTTAAGGTATTCTATCTCTTCCTGACGTGAAAGCTTCTTATCGCGAATGGGTGTTATAATCTCGATTTCGGGAGCAAGCGTCTGGAAGATCATGTCAAAACGTACCTGGTCATTGCCCGCACCGGTGCTACCGTGCGCGACATATTTTGCACCGATGGACTTGGCATAATTGATAATCTCAACCGCCTGAATGATACGCTCAGCACTTACTGAGAGTGGATAGGTGTTGTTTTTGAGCACATTGCCAAAGATGAGATTCTTCACCACTTTATTATAAAAAATATCTTTTGCCTGGATGTTTTTATAGGTTTTGGCCCCTATTTTTAATGCCTTGGATTCTATTTCATCAATTTCTGCTTGAGAGAAACCTCCCGTATTGATGCTGATTGCATGAACTTCAAATCCTTTTTCTTTTGATAAATATTTTGCACAATACGAGGTGTCAAGACCACCGCTGTATGCCAAAACAAGTTTTTCCATTATATATAGTTTTCGCCGTAAGGCAATAAAAATTAGTCTTTATCTATTTTTTCCTTTTTGAGGAAAAGGTGTTCCTTAATGCTCTTCAATCTCTTGAAGGTCTTTGCATTGACATCCTTTTTTTTCTTGCTCTCCTCGACCGCTGGGTCATATAACATACCGGTACACAGGCACATACGTTGCTCTGTGCGTTGCAGGATATCATAGTTGCGGCAGGTTTGACAGCCTTTCCAGAAGGAAGGATCATCTGTAAGTTCTGAGAATGTTACCGGTTTATAGCCCAGATCAGAATTGATTTTCATTACCGCAAGGCCTGTGGTAATGCCAAAAATCTTGGCATCAGGGTACTTATTACGTGAATGATTGAAAATCGCCTCCTTTATTTTTGTGGCGAGGCCTTCTCCCCTAAAGTCAGGGTGAACGATAAGCCCACTGTTTGCCACAAACTTGCCGTGGCCCCAGGCCTCGATGTAACAGAAACCTGCAAACTTTTCGCCATCGAGCGCGATGACGGCATTGCCGTTCTCCATTTTTGTGATAATGTATTCAGGGGTGCGTTTTGCGATTCCCGTACCACGCACTTTTGCAGATTCTGCGATAGTATCGCAGATTATTTGTGCAAATCCTGAATGGGATTTGTTAGCAATAACAATATCCATCCTGTTAAGAATTGAAAATTAAAAAATGAGTTTTTTTGCTGAAGCGAAACCGGACTCACCTGGGTTTCATAAAATAGATCACACCCCTAGGGGCGGCGACGGAAACGGCGCACGGGAAGAGTTACTGGGCGTACTTGCCTAGTGGGATACAACGGATTGAACACAGACTGTATGGCCTGTATCAATTTTTTTATATGTGTATCAATCTTGTTCATTGTTAAAGTAAAAGTACAAACTACGTTTAACTATGGGCATCGTTTTTTGTAAAAATTTAAAAAAGAACTTGTTTTTTATGAAATTTTCAAAAAACAGGATAACTCAGACTTTTCCGTTGAAAAATAAGAGCCTGAGCTATCCTTTCACTTATAATTATAGAATATAATCAGTGCTCACAAAGTTTGATTTCTTGGTGTCCAGCAGCTCGTTAAGGATCGCATTGTTATACGCGTTGTCTTTTGAGGCCACAAAGGTGCGTATTGAGAAAGACCTCAGGGCATCATGTACGCTCAAGGTAGCTACGGCGCTGTCTTTCCTTCCGGTGAAAGGATAGACGTCTGGACCCCGCTGGCAAGAACTGTTCAAGTTGACACGGCAAACCAGGTTGACCAGTGTATCGATAAGCGGCGCAAGGGTTTTTGTGTCCTTGCCAAAAAGACTTACCTGCTGCCCATAATTAGATTCGGCCATGTCGTCTAGGGGCTCGTCGATATGTTTAAAAGTCAACACAGGTACCACGGGGCCAAATTGCTCTTCTTGATACACACGCATTTCTTTGTTAACGGGGAAAAGCACGGCTGGCCAAATATAATTCTCAGTGGTCTGGCCTCCTTTTTCGTTAAGTATTTCAGCGCCTTTTGCCTTTGCATCATCAATCAATTCCTGAATGTATTGTGGTTTATCTGGCTCTGGAAGCGGTGTTAATTTTACGCCATCTTCCCATGGTAAACCAAATTTTAAAGCATCCACAGCTTCGGCATATTTACGGTTGAAAGTTTCAGCAATATTCTCATGAACATAAATCACTTTCAACGCTGTACAACGCTGACCATTAAAAGAAAGTGTTCCCGCAATACATTCGGCTACAGCCAGATCTAAATCAGCATCTGGAAGTATTATCGCAGGATTTTTGGCCTCGAGCCCCAGAACAAGTCTCAATCTGTTCTGTTTAGGATGTTGCGCCTGTAGCGCATTTGCTGAAGCGGAATTACCGATGAGCGCCAAAACATCCACCTTCCCGGTTTTCATAATAGGCGAAGCCACTACCCTACCGCGACCAAAAACAATATTCACAACTCCCGGAGGAAAACTCTCCTGAAATGCCTCAAGCAATGGTGTAATCAATAGAACGCCGTGTTTTGCCGGCTTAAAAATCGCCGTGTTGCCCATCATTACCGCAGGAATCAGCAAGGCAAAAGTTTCGTTCAACGGATAATTATATGGTCCAAGACACAACACAACACCCAGCGGGCCACGGCGTATGTGCGCATGGATCCCGTCGTGCTTGTGGAACTTTGCGCTGTCACGGTCCATTTTTTTGTAATCTTCAATGGTATCATAAATGTATTCCACCGTACGGTCAAATTCTTTCTCAGAATCTGGCAGGTTCTTACAGATTTCCCACATGAGCAGTTTCACGATTTCCTCACGCTTGGTCTTCATCTTTTCAACAAAAGTCTCCATACATTTTATACGCGCCGCAACCTTCATCGTAGGCCATTCTCCCTGGCCACGGTCATAAGCCGTATATGCAGCATCAAGTGCATCAAGCGCTTCCTTCTCTCCCAGATATGGTATAGAACCTAATCGTGTGGGACCGGTCTTGCCATGCACTTCTGTCTGGATTGTTGAATAAACATCGCTCGTCTCACCCTCCCAATGCACAAGTTTACCATTGACAAGGTATTTATTCTGCTCTATGGGCGAAACTTCAAATATCGCTGGAATTTTGGTCGTACTTAGTTCTGACATTGATTTTTGTTTTAAACAAATGAATACATGAACCTTCTGGACATGATATCCAAAAAGTTCACCGTGAAGTTCTTAAAAGTGTAAAGGAACTTTATTAATTCAAGGTTAATTCTTTCGCTTAAAGCGAAAAAGACTAGGCCTCACCCGAAATTGATTACTCAACTTTGACCTCTCAGTAAAGAGAAATAGGGTTTAACTTCTTGAGTTTATCATTTTCATGAAAATCAGATAAGAAACTCAAACAAGTCTGGCTTATCGTTAAGGTATTCTCCAAAGAAATTCCTTGTTTTCATGCGGTTGATCAATGGTTGTAGGTCAACCTTGTTCTTGATCTCAATACCCACCACTGCAGGGCCATCTTCACGACTTGTTTTTTTCTTGTATTCAAAGAAAGTGATATCATCTTCAGGACCAAGGACTTCATTTAAGAACTCGCGAAGTGCACCAGCACGCTGGGGGAAACGGATGATGAAGTAATGTTTTAATCCGCGATACAACAATGCGCGTTCCTTGATTTCTGCGGTGCGGGTAATGTCATTATTGCTGCCACTAACCACACAGACCACGTTCTTGCCCTTGATCACCCCTGCATATTCATCCAATACTGAAATCGTTAATGCGCCAGCGGGTTCAACCACGATTGCATCTTTGTTGTACAGGTCAAGGATTGTCTGGCAGACCTTTCCTTCAGGAACGGTGACCATCTCGGTAAGATATTCCTTGCAGATGGCAAACGTTCTATCGCCCACCCGTTGCACGGCCGCACCATCAACAAATTTTTCAATCTGTTTAAGCGTGGTGTTCTCTTTATTAAAAATGCTTGTGCTCATGGATGGTGCACCTTCAGGCTCCACGCCTATGATTTTTGTTTTTGGCGAAAGCAAATGAAATACCGCGCTGAGTCCAGAAGCCAGGCCTCCACCGCCCACGGGCACAAAGACATAATCTATTGCCTCCTTGAACTGTTCTATTATCTCCAGGCCCACGGTTGCCTGGCCTTCAATTATTTTTTCATCATCAAAAGGATGTACAAATGTCTTGCCGAGCAAATCACATTCAGCTTTTGCTGATTTATATGAATCGTCAAAGGTGTCACCCACCAAAACGATTTTTACATACTCTTCGCCAAACATCTTTACCTGCTCTATCTTTTGCTTTGGTGTGGGAGCAGGCATGAAAATAGTTCCCTTGATCTTTAATTTCGCGCAAGCGAAAGCAACTCCTTGAGCATGGTTGCCGGCACTGGCACACACAATCCCATTTTTACGCTGGGCGGTTGTCAAGGTACTGATCTTGTTGTAGGCACCACGTATTTTGTAAGAACGCACCTGCTGCAAATCTTCACGCTTGAACATGATGTTTGCCCCCATTTTTTTTGAGTAGCTCATGCTGGGCAATAGCGGTGTCAATGCCGCAACGCCCGCCAGGTTTGAGGCGGCTTGTTTTACATCTTCTAAATCCGGGAAATATGTCGTGGTTGTATTGCTCACAATGTTTGTGGTTCAAGGTTTAAGGTTCAAGGCGCAAGTTTTGGGTTACTTCATGATGCTTTGTCTATCTCACGTCTTAAATCTTGATTTTTCTCTTCTTTATTTTCCGATGTAAAAAGAATAAAAACTAGACCTACAGGGTAGTTTACATCATGAAAACACCTTGCAGGTCTATGCTTTTGTTATCTATGCAGTGACTGCTTCTTGAGAAGTTTTTACTTCTTTCATGGCGGTCATGGACTCACGCAACCACGCTCCCACTTCTTCAACGGGATGGTTACGGATGGCGTCATTTACAGCAATCAATGTTTTGTTATCTACTGAATTATCAGACGAGAATTTTTTACCAATGACATCCGTATCGATTTTCTTCATGAATTCTGTAAGCATGGGCTTAGCGGCATGGTCAAAGAGGTAACAGCCATACTCAGCCGTGTCAGAAATGATACGGTTCATCTCAAACAATTTTTTACGTGCAATGGTATTTGCGATCAGCGGAGTCTCATGCAATGACTCGTAATAGGCAGATTCTTCAATGATACCTGCATCACACATGGTATCAAACGCAAGTTCTACCCCTGCTTTTACAAAAGCGACCATAAGTACACCGTGGTCAAAATATTCTTGTTCGCTGATTTCCATAGAACCTGCATCTGTTTTTTCAAAAGCAGTTTCACCAGTTGCTGCACGCCATTTAAGCAGGTTTGCATCATCATTGGCCCAGTCTTCCATCATGGTTTTTGAGAAATGGCCAGACATGATATCGTCCATGTGCTTTTCAAAAAGCGGTTCCCAGATTGCCTTGATTTCTTCAGCTAGTTCAAAAGCTTTTATTTTTGAAGGGTTGTCCAGACGGTCCATCATGTTTGTGATACCCCCGTGCTTTAGTGCTTCGGTGATGGTTTCCCATCCATATTGAATTAATTTTGCCGCATATGCTGGTTCAATCCCTTTTTCAACCATCTTGTCAAAAGACAAAATAGAACCGGTCTGCAAGACACCACAAAGGATGGTCTGTTCACCCATAAGGTCACTCTTGACCTCTGCCACAAAAGAAGATTCAAGAACACCGGCCTTATCACCACCAGTTCCCACGGCATACGCTTTTGCCTCATCAAGGCCTTTGCCCTGGGGGTCATTTTCTGGGTGCACCGCGATAAGCGTGGGCACACCAAAACCTCTTTTATATTCTTCGCGAACCTCAGAACCTGGCGACTTGGGTGCACACATGATTACCGTGAGGTCCTCGCGTACCTTGGTACCTTCTTCCACGATATTGAAACCGTGGCTGTAGGTAAGTGTTGCGCCTTTTTTCATCAAGGGCATCACGGCGTTTACAACGCTGGTATGCTGC
>CEQG01276050.1_pt1 | contig 10105 bp, 12 predicted proteins | sample 350301 | NCBI WGS metagenome assembly CEQG01 (sample SAMEA2621242, study PRJEB7988) | marine metagenome | isolation source: saline water (ENVO:00002010), including | reverse complement strand
TGAATACTGCCATCAGGATTGCTCCGGTCAGCGCCATATTTTAAATCCCCCTTGATGGGGCAGTCAATGGCGGCAAGTTGACTGCGTATCTGGTGATGGCGGCCGGTATGTAAATCAATTTCCAGCAGGTAATAATTATTGAGTTCCTTGATAACCTCATAGGTCAAGGATGCCTTTTTACTACCGGGTACCTCATTGATATGCGCGTAAGATTTGTTTTGTTTTGGGTTACGTTTCAGGTAATGGGTAAGTGTTTCGTTTCGCTTTCGCGGAAGCGATTTTACCACGGCCCAGTAGGTCTTCTGGGTTTCCTTGTTTGCAAAAAGTTTGTTCATACGGCCCAGCGCTTTACTTGTTTTGGCGAAAGCCACAATACCACTCGTGGGCCTATCGAGCCTATGGATCACACCTAGATAGACCGCGCCGGGTTTGTCATACTTCTCCGCGATATAATCCTTGACAACTTCACTTAAGGGTTTATCTCCCGTTTTGTCACCCTGCACGATATCTCCAGGCCTCTTGTTCACGATGATCAAGTGGTTGTCTTCAAAAAGGATACGTAGGTTTTCTTTCGTGCTATGTGTCATTCTACATTCATTAGGGATGTCAAAAATAGGGCAATTGCCCTATAAAATACCTTAAATATGATGGGCAACTTTACGTCATCAAAATTTTAGTTATGGTTAAAACAATTACTCTTTTTTTATTTTTTATTTGTTATGTGGGTCACGCCCAGAACTGGATGAGCCACAATGATGCCCTGGCAACTGGGTCTTATAACATTCATACCTATGTTGGCGGGGTTTTTTATGCCATGGGTGCCGAGGGCCTGATACATTCTACTGACGGTGGTGCAACCTGGTCAGAACCCAAGCCTATTACCGGCGCACCTGCAGGAAGAGCAGAAATCATACAAGGCGCGCATGATAGGGTCTATGTCAAATATGCACTGACTGATGCGGGTAACCCGGGATATCTTTACTATTACACCACAGATAATGGCGCAACCTGGGTAAACGATAGCGAAGGTTTATTCTCCTATTTTGGGATGGATGTTCCCGGAAGGGCAAATTTTGCGTTTTCAGTATTAAGCGATAATTACATAGTACTCCATAATTACTTTACAGATAAATCTTACTATAAACAAGTAGGAGAGGAGGGATGGAAAGAACTTTTTGCCTATGATTTCAATTCTTTACAGGACTTTACATTTATAGGTAATACCTGGTTTGCGGCTATTCCCACGTGGGCAGGACGCCTTAGAAAGTCAACTGATTTTGGAGAAACCTGGTCTACTGTAGGGTATTCCGGTCTGCCTGACGGCGAAATACAAATTCTTGCCAGCAATCACGAGGGTAAACTCTTCATCTATTTTAATGGGGTCAATGAAGTTTATATGTCTGAAGATGAAGGAGAGACCTGGGTCGCTACAAATGCCGGCCCCGCAATTGCCGAAGCGGGAGGAAACCTTATTGCAAACATGACGGCATCAGGTGACGACCTGTATCTTGCGCTAGGCCCCATAGAAACAGAAGATATAACCACCAATTACATTGAATCGCACACTACAGTGCCCAGCTATACCGTGGGAGACCCTTCTGGCCTTTATGAAGCATGGCTAGCACCAGCCATTGTTGAATTTTATGTAGTAAATGATAAGGTTTATGCCTCTTATTTTGAGTTATTTTCTGCAGAGGGGGGCGGTAACCACCTAGGCATGGAAAATCTTAAGATAGACTCTAAAATAAGTGTATATCCCAACCCCACCACAGATTACCTCACCATCCAATCAAGATATAGCGATACATGGAAAATATATGATTTACGCGGCAAGCTGGTCTCACAGGGAACCCTTGAAGCCGCAATACCCGTACAAATCAATATTGAAGGGTTGTCAGCAGGCACCTATATTTTGATGACGGCCAGCACAACGCAAAAAATAATCAAGCTGTAGTTTTAATTGTTGATGTTAGAAGGGCAATATTCATTTAATATTGCTCTTCATCATTGGGAAAATCCCTGCTCTTCACATCAGTATTATACTGCTTGAAGGCGTTGCTCATTTCATCATATAGATTGAGGTAACGTCTTAAGAAGCGTGGATGAAATTCATGGGTCATGCCCAGCATATCCTGTACAACCAGCACTTGGCCATCAACACCATTACCAGCACCTATGCCTATCACGGGGATTGAGATACTCTCTGCGACTTCCTTTGCAAGCTTTGCGGGTACTTTTTCAAGGACAACGGCAAAACATCCTGCTTTTTCAAGCATTTTTGCATCAGCTTTCAGCTTTTCGGCTTCTTCCTCCTCCTTGGCACGCACGGTATATGTGCCAAATTTATAAATAGACTGTGGGGTCAAGCCTAGATGCCCCATCACGGGTATGCCTGCATGAAGGATACGCTTGATGGATTCTTTTATCTCTTTTCCACCCTCTAGCTTTACGGCATGCGCGCCGCTTTCTTTCATGATACGTATGGCACTGCGCAAAGCCTCTTTGGGGTCACTTTGATATGTGCCAAAGGGGAGGTCAACCACCACTAGTGAACGCTTAATGGCACGTATTACCGAAGACGCATGATAAATCATCTGCTCCAGTGTAATGGGCAAGGTCGTCTCATGACCCGCCATGACGTTAGATGCGCTATCTCCCACAAGGATTACATCAATACCGGCACGGTCAACTATTTTTGCCATGGTATAATCATATGAGGTGAGCATGGATATCCTTTCACCATTGCTCTTCATTTCCTGCAATGATTTTACCGTTATGCGTTTGTATTCCTTTTTTGCGGTTGACATAAATATGTATTTAGATAATCGAGGTAAAAGTAAATAATTATGTATTCAAAAAGCATATTTATTAATTGGAAATATTCCATTTAAAAGGAATATTTCCATATTTTTACAACATGGAAAATTTTGTTTTTAGAAAAATAGTAAAACCATCAAATGAGCACTCCCCACGTGTTTCAATGCAAACAGGTTTTCCCAGTCCGGCAACGCATTATCTCGAGCATGGTATAGATCTCAACAGGGAGCTGGTCAAAAATCCAGATGCAACCTTTTATGTAAGGGTAATGGGCGGGCAATATCAACCATTGGGAATCGAGGATAAGGATGTGCTCATTGTTGACCGGTCTTTAAAACTAAAGAAAAACGGACTGATAATGGTGTGCCATGAAGGCGAGTTCAAGCTCATTAGGACTGCAACAGGTAAAATCAATGGTCCTTATGAACTCTGGGGGAGCATAACGTATATAATACGTGACCTGTAATGGTGGGGCTTATTGATTGCAACAGCTTTTATGCCTCTTGCGAGCAGGTCTTTAGGCCAGACCTCAAGAATAGGCCCGTAGTGGTACTGAGCAATAATGATGGTTGCATAATCGCGGCAAACAAAGAGGCAAAAGCCCTGGCGCATATACCCATGTTTGAGCCCGTCTTTAAGATCAAGGACCAGCTCATCAAGAACAATGTGGTGTTTTTTTCTTCTAACTATACACTCTATGGTGAAATGTCGCAGCGGGTCATGAACATCTTAAAGGATTTTTCACCCCTTGTGGAAATCTATAGCATAGATGAATCATTTATAAGCCTGGAGGGCATGCGCCATTATGACCTTGAGCAGTATGGCCATGCAATAAAAGATACAATATTGCGCAATACCGGTCTTCCCGTGGGTGTGGGCATTGCCCCCACAAAAGTGCTCGCTAAACTCGCCAACAAAGAAGCAAAGAGCAATACGGAAAACAATCACGTCCTGCTCATCAACAGTGATGAGAAAAGGATAGGATTATTGAAAAGGTCACCCATAAAAAACGTATGGGGCATAGGGCGTAAACACGTCAAGAGATTAAATGCCGTGGGAGTCCTGACGGCCCATGACTTTACATGCAAGCCCCTCGCGTGGGTACGCAAGGAGATGACGGTGGTGGGAGAACGCCTGTGGCGTGAACTGCGCGGAGAGCCTTGTCTTGAAATCAATCAATTTCCCAAATCAAAAAAAGCCATAGGTACGGCAAAATCCTTTGGCAAAAAGCTTGAGGACCTAAGCGTGATAGAAGAGGCCTGCGCCTATTATATAACCGAAGTAAGCGAGGTATTACGGGCACAAAAAAGCTGTGCCGGGCAAATACAGGTATTCTTGCAAACCAATTACCACAGCAACATAGATGCACAATATTGTAAAAGTATAGTGATTACCCTTCCATACCCTACAAACAATACCTTTATGCTTATCTCACATGCTAACAAGGGCTTGCACCACATATTTAAAAATGGGTATAGATATAAAAAAGTGGGGGTCAACCTGCTAGGTCTCGTGCCGCAGCAGCACGTTCAGGGCAACCTTTTTGAATCTTTCCCTAAAACAGGTATTGACCCCTTGATAAAGACCATTGACGCCCTCAACAATAAATATGGTAAGTATAAAGTCTCAAGTGCCCTTTTGGGAAACAGAAAAGAAGATTGGGAACTCATAAAAAAAGAGCGAAGCCCCCGTTATACAACACAATGGGATGAAATACTCACCATAAATGCCAAATGAATAAAGATTATTTTTGGTAAAAACCGGTACCATGCACAAAGTTTACAGCTATATTTTCTTTACCTGTATCGCTTTCGCGAAAGCAAATGCGCAAACAGCAACCCCGCAGGAAACCGTAAAACAGTTCTTTGATGCCATGCATACACGGGACACCCCATTACTCTGGAGCATGGTTACCACAGGGGTGATTTTACAAACAAGCATTGTCAAAACGGGTGAAGCGCGCCGTTGACCAGGATTTTGACCTTTTTCTCAACGCTATCTCCGGTATTCCACAGGGTACTGCTTTTAAAAAAATACTGGATCAAACTAAGACCGATGGAACTATGGCCAATGTGTGAATAAGGTCTATTGCCCATCATGGGCCGTCTCAGGGTTTTCTTCACTTTCGCTAAGGGTATTTTCTGCGCCCGCTATCATTTGGGCAAAAAAGGTGTTGAAGTCCTTGGCATCGCCTTTTTCTGCCTTGCGCATGCATTCCCATAGAATATTCAGGTTAGGCTCGTCATCAAGCCCCACCTGTGAGGCAAACTTTTCAAAAGGGCGCAGGATTTTTAAGAGCCTTGACCTTTGCTCCAGGGATTCTAGGTCAATATTCTTGTACTTTTTAGTAAGAAACACGATTTCCCTATAAAAATACTGCTTGCCGTACTGGTTGATCTGTGCCTGGTAGTTGGCTTCTGCCCTTGACTTGGCTTCTGCCTTTTTCCGTTCAAGGTCAATGGCCCTGAGGGGTTCAAAAGAATCCACAAGGTGCATTAAAATCTCCCTGTCTTTTTCAAAGGCATCCTGTTTTTCCTTTCCAAAAGTGGGATAGCGTATAAGGAAAATATGGTCTATCAAGGTGCCCTCAATGCCAAAGATGGTCATGTTGATTTCTACCTCATCCACCTTTTTATCATTGGCCATCATGTAGTTCAACTTTTGCTGTAGGTTGAATTGTATGAACTCTTTTCCTGTTTCTTTTAAAGTGCCGTTTTCTATGGTGTTGAACTTTAGCAACCCAGAGTTCAGTACTCCCGTGGTAAAGCTTATCATGTTTTGTGCAAGGGTTGTCTCGGTAAGGCTGTCCTCCATGATTTTCTCAAAGGGAATGATGGTGAGCTGGGCCTTTACAATGGTTTCAAGTGCGGTGGGTATCTTGTTGCCGTTGATGAGCGTTTCACCAGGAATGGGTATCAGGCTCAAGGTATTGGGAGATTGTATGAAGGTTGTGGTGATGTCCACATTTTCGGGCAGGGCAAATTGCTTCATGATTTCTGGGTCATCCTCGATCTCCATGTTGGCAAGGGCCAGTTCAGGGATGCTCAAAAGTTTCACATCCCAATCTTCAGGGGGCGTGTTGATTCTAAATGTACCTTTTGCCCCCACGACCTTTTGACTGGAAGTAGCCTCTATTTCTGCCTGGCTCACTTCTCGCTTGGCGGGCTTTATCTCCTGGTCAAATCCCACAATCTTGGGATTTGTGGCGGCCGTTGACTCAGATTTTGTCACATAATGCAAAAAGAGCCATAAACTGGCAACCATGACAAGCCCGGCGGCAATACGCTCCCCAGAGTCTGTGGCAAGCAAGAGCCATGAGCCCAGTGAAACTTCAATGACGATGAGAAGGACAATCCATACTTGTTTTATGTTTTTAATGTCCTTGAGGTTTATGGAGAGTTTATCAGCAAGTGCCATGATGCCCTGGGTTAATTAGATTGACTTTAGTTTTTGTACGGTATCCTTGGTAAAATCCGGGGGGAACCTATCATCAATCTCACTAAGGTTTGATTCTCGCCCCAGCATATACCATACACGGTTGTTGCCCAGTTGATTGTAACATACCACAAGGTCAGAAAGGACATTGTAGGCACCCCGTGTCCTACCTTGTGCAAGTCCCGCATAGGATGGAGAAGAGTACTCACTGCAATCTATTATCCTGCCTTCTGGCGAAATATAACTGCGTCCGGCAATAACCTGGCAACCCGCTGAGAAATTGAGCCCCCCATCACCAGACCAGTGTATATTGATGGTCATATTGGGCACATCAAGGCCTTTCTTGATATCTGCATCGGTGAGGGCATTGTCGTTTATCACATCACGATAGACCAGGACACCTTTAGAATAGGGGCGCAGTGCTTTATATATTTTTGTCGCATTGCTTATCTTGTGCCAGCTTAACCTGTATTTGTGCTGTCCTTCAACAAGAAAGGCTTCATCTGTCCTATCTGCCATTTTAGAACTAGGATCAGTACTTCCCCAAAAGGTAAAGGCCAGCCCCTTGATCAACAGTATGAACAGGTCATCATTTTCCCTATCTTGCCGTGCAACTTCCTGATGCCTGCGTATGCCTATCAAATGGGTTTCACGTGGGTCAAATGACCACTCTTCTGGTGGTAGTGTATCTCCTGTGGAGGGCGCATTCCTTATTTGGTCCAGGATTACATTTTTTGCGGTCATGTAATGTTTTTTTGCCGCATTCAAGATGGCCATCCAGTCCTTGTACTCCTGGCTGGGGTTATCGATGCCAAACTGTGCCCAGGTGTTCTTGATATCCCCGGCTTCCCATCGCATCATGTGCTTCCAGGTATTGTCGCCCACGATGCCATCAGGAGCTCCTATGCTCTTGTCACCCTCTATATTGTGAACGTATTCCTGAAACAATCGCACGGCGGCCTGTGTGCCATAACCATAAATGCCAGAGAATTGACAATTAGGGAAAAACCCCTTGTTCTTCAAGAATGTCTGGATGCGCAATACTTCCTTACCCTGCATTTCAACAAAGTCGTTCCACGCATTGTTTGCCTCGTCCCTAAATTGCTCCCGGTCCCTAAGGTGCGTGGCCATCCACCTGTGATAGGGTTGAAGAAATTCTCCCTTGTCTGCGGGCATTTTACCCATATCCACCGTGCCTAATTTTAAAACTGCCATAACCCTTTAGTTTATAGAAAGTTAAAAAGTAGGGATTTTTTAAAGGCTATTGAAGTTTTTATCTCAAAAAGGGGAAAAATCCCTTTTTTGCAGTGGTTTTGCAAAAGAGGCCTTTTCGCTTAAAGCGAAATTTATACGGGTGTTGTAAATTATATACCTTGCAGCCCTAATGGCTAGCGTTAAATAATGAAATTCTTAAGGAACAACTGGGTCAAGGTGCTCCTTGCCCTCATCAGTATAATAGGGATAGCCACGGGAAAATTCCTGTTTATATTCTTGGCCATACCACTGGGTGCCGGTATTTTTGACAAGAAAAACAAAAACGAGTGAATCAATGTGCGTGCCGATGGTCAAACGCATTGTAAAAATTGACTACATTTGCATACAATACGACAGGATTTATCCATTATGAGCCAAAAAGTATTGCTAAACGCAAAAGAATTAGACATCATTCTGCACCGGCTGGCCTGTCAACTCATTGAAAAACACCTTGATTTTAAAGATACCGTTCTCGTAGGGCTTCAACCCAGGGGCATTTTTGTGGCCGAACGTATCAAGGGCCTTCTGGAAAACGAGTACAATATAGCCGATATAAAAATGGGGTATCTCGATATCACGTTCTTTCGGGATGATTTTCGCCGTAGCGAAAAACCGCTGGAAGCGAATAAGACCAAGATCAATTTTGTGGTCGAGAACAAGAAGGTCGTCTTTATAGATGACGTGCTGTATACCGGTCGCAGTATCAATGCCGCGCTTACTGCCCTGCAGAGTTTTGGCAGGCCACAGGAGGTTGAGCTGCTCACGCTTATAGACCGCAGGTTTAGCAGGCACTTGCCCATACAGCCCACCTACCGTGGCAGGCAGGTAGATGCGATAAATGAAGAAAAGGTTAAGGTAAGCTGGAAGGAGAACGATGGGGAGGATGCAGTTTATGTAATTAATAAGTAAAGGAAAAAGAGATACGATAAGGATGAGCGAATTAAGTGTAAATCACTTACTGGGGATCAAGTACATCACGCGCAAGGATATTGATCTTATTTTTGAAACCGCAGATCAATTCAAGGAGGTCATCAACAGGCCCATTAAAAAGGTTCCTTCCCTGCGAGATATCACGATTGCAAACCTCTTTTTTGAAAACAGTACCCGCACACGCCTCAGCTTTGAACTTGCCGAAAAACGCTTGAGCGCTGATGTTGTCAATTTTTCGGCGGCAGCCTCATCTGTAAAAAAGGGGGAAACCCTCATAGATACGGTGAACAATATCCTGTCAATGAAAGTTGATATGGTGGTCATGCGGCACCCCAATCCTGGTGCCGGTGTTTTTCTCTCCAGAAACATAAGGGCAAGTATAGTCAATGCGGGCGATGGCGCCCATGAACACCCCACACAGGCCCTGCTTGATTCTTTTTCCATACGGGAAAGGCTGGGGGATATCGAGGGCAAGAAGGTGGTCATCGTGGGTGATATACTTCATAGCCGTGTTGCCCTGTCCAATATCTATGCGCTCAAACTACTTGGAGCAGAAGTTAAGGTTTGTGGCCCTAAGACATTAATACCTAAATATATAGAAAGTCTTGGTGTTGCGGTTGAACTGGACCTGAGAAAAGCCCTGAACTGGTGTGATGTGGCCAATATGTTGCGGGTGCAAAACGAGCGGATGGACATTAGCTATTTTCCCAGCACACGAGAATATGTGCAACAGTATGGCCTAGATAGAGAATTGCTGGAATCTCTAGATAAAGAGATTGTGGTGATGCACCCAGGCCCCATCAACCGTGGGGTTGAGATTACGAGCGATGTTGCAGATTCTGGACAGGCCATCATCCTCAACCAAGTGGAGAACGGTGTTGCGATACGTATGGCGGTAATTTATCTATTAGCTTCAAAAATCAAATAATGCAGGTTACCAAAAAAGAAACATACACCATACTGGGTGATGAAGAAGATGGGTTGAAGGAATTTGCCAGTTTTCTTAATTTTATAGTTCCCAAGGCTTACGCCAAAGATAACCTTATCATAGACATCCTTAAATATGAAGATGTTGACCTGCCCGCACTCCTCAATTTTTTAAAACCCTCAAATACACAAAGGGGAGGGGGCAAATCATTTGTGCTGGTCAACAACCATATCAATCCTGATATAGTGCCCGAAGAAATAATGGTGGTGCCCACCATCCAGGAAGCTATTGATGTTATCGAACTTGAAGAAATCCAGCGAGATCTAGGTTTTTAATCCTGTCTGCAACCCTATCCATTTGTTCTTCAGCATTTTTAAGGCTTTCTTGTGAAGGCTGCGGGGGTTCTTGCCCTTTTGCATTTTGAGGCTCAAAACTTAGCTCTGCATACGATGGGAAATGGTCTGACCCCACATCGTTGCCCCTTTGCACGTCCACAGCGCGGAACTCTTCAGAAATAAATATGTGATCTAGTGGCCACCGCAATAAAAAATTGTTTGCATTATAGGTGTTGAAAAAGCCCCGGCCTTGCCGTATGTCCAGCGTGCGGCTTACTTCTTTAAACAAACGTGTGGTATTAGACCAGGCTACATCATTAAAGTCGCCCATAACTATAGTGGGCAGTTTGCGATCCAGGGCCATCTTTGCCGTGACCATCATCTCTGCGTCCCGGTCAGTTGACAT
>CEQG01095564.1_pt1 | contig 10133 bp, 8 predicted proteins | sample 350301 | NCBI WGS metagenome assembly CEQG01 (sample SAMEA2621242, study PRJEB7988) | marine metagenome | isolation source: saline water (ENVO:00002010), including | reverse complement strand
CCCTGCCGCGCGGCCTGCCGGCGATGGCCACGCTGGCGCTGTTTCCGACCGCATGGCGCCGGGTCATGGACCGGCGCGTGACACGCTGGCGCGCCGCGCGGTAACGCGGGCGTGGCTGGCCCCCGGACCGCAGCTCTGGCACAATGGCGTGATCCATGCGCCGGAAAGGACCCCGAGATGCGCCGCACCCTTTTGCTTGCCGCCCTGCTTGCCGCCGCCCCCGCCCTGGCCGATCCGCCCATGAGCGCCGAGGCGTTCGAGCGCTATGCCACGGGCAAGACCCTGTTTTTCGGCAAGGCGGGCATCGCCTACGGGGCCGAGCAATATCTGCCCGGCCGCCGGGTGATCTGGACCTTTCTGGACGGCGACTGCCAGCACGGCGAATGGTATGAGGCCGGGGGGCAGATCTGTTTCGTCTATGAGGCGCGGCCCGATACACCGCAATGCTGGAGCTTCTTCGACGGCCCCGGCGGGCTGACCGCGCGGTTCGAGAACGACCCCGAGGCGACCCAGCTTGTCGAGGTCGAGCAAAGCCCCGAGCCGCTGCTGTGCCCCGGACCGGAGGTCGGCGTCTGACGACCGGGCGGCGCGCCGGGATTTTCTTGCCTCCGGCGGGGATATTTTCAGAAAGATGAAGGGTTAGAGCAACGAGCCCTGTTCGGGCGGGGCGGGCTTTTTGCGGGCCGGTTTGGCGCGGGCGCCGCCCAGCGCGAAGCGACCGTCCTGAAACTGGATCTCGAGCGCGGTGGCGGTTTCCGCCTCGGCGCGGGTGGTGATCACCTTGTCGCCCGAGCGGACCACCGCATAGCCGCGTTTCAGCGTTTCCTCATAGCCCAGGCCCAGCCGCAGCCGTTCCAGCGCGTCCAGGCGGGTGCGCCAGCCGGCGATCCGGGCACCGGCGGCGCGGGCGAAACGGCCGGTGAGTTTTGCCAGATCGCTTTTCTTGCGGTCGATGTCGCGGGTCAGGAGCGTGGGCGTCAGCCGGGCGGCGCGATCTTGCAGGCGGCGGTCGGCCTCTGCGGTCAGGCGGCGCAGGGTGGCGGGGCGCAGGCTGCCGCTGACCTCTGACAGGTGCACACGCTTTTTCTGGGCGGCGGCCCGCAGCGAGGGGCCGAGCCTGTCGCCGGCATAGTCGAGCCTCTGGCGCGCGGCCTCGACCAGCTGGGCCGGTTTGGGCAGGGCGCGGGCAAGATCGCGCAGGCGCTGGCCGCGCAGCCCGACGCCCTGGGTGACACCGCGGGTCAGGCGGGCCGATTGCCCGTCGAGCCAGGCCAGCAGCTCCATCCGCACCGGCACCGCCAGTTCGGCGGCCGCCGTCGGCGTGGGCGCGCGGCGGTCGGAGGCATAGTCGATCAGCGTGGTGTCGGTTTCGTGCCCGACCGCGGAGATCAGCGGAATATCGGAGGCCGCCGCCGCACGCACCACGATTTCCTCGTTGAACCCCCACAGATCCTCGACCGAACCGCCGCCGCGCGCCACGATCAGCAGATCGGGCCGGGGCAGCGCCCCGCCGGGGGTGAGGCGGTTGAACCCTTCGATGGCCCGCGCGACCTCTGCCGCGCAGCTCTGGCCCTGCACGGCCACCGGCCAGATCAGCACCTTGCGCGGGAAACGGTCGCGCAGCCGGTGCAGGATATCGCGAATCACCGCACCCGAGGGTGAGGTGACGACGCCGATCACCTCGGGCAGGTAGGGCAGCGGCTTTTTTCGGCCGGGCGCGAACAGCCCCTCGGCCTCGAGCGCCTTCTTGCGCTTTTCCAGCATCGCCATCAGCGCACCCATGCCCGCCGGCGCGATATCCTCGATCACGATCTGATATTTGGACTGGCCGGGGAAGGTGGTCAGGCGGCCGGTGGCCACCACCTCGAGCCCCTCTTCGGGCTGGGTGGCCAGGCGGGCGGCGACGCCTTTCCAGATCACGCCGGAGATCACCGCGCGGTCATCCTTGAGATCCAGATAGATATGGCCCGACCGGGGGCGCGACACGCGCCCGATCTCTCCGCGCACGCGCACATGGGCGAATTCGCCCTCGATCACCCGTTTCACCGCGCCCGACAGTTCGGTGACGGTGAATTCCGGCGCGTTCATACCGGGCGCGGGATCGTCGATGAGATCAGACATGGGCACTCGCTTGTCTTGGGCTTTGGTGCAGCTTAGAACGCGCCGGAACGAAGGCCAAGCGGGGGCGGCAGATGAATATCCTGATTCTGGGTGGTGGCGGGCGCGAACATGCGCTGGCATGGGCGATCCAGCAGAATCCGAAATGCGACCGCTTGATCGTGGCGCCGGGCAACGCGGGCATCGCGCAGATGGCCGAATGCGCCGCGCTCAACATCGAGGATGGCGGCGCGGTGGCGACCTTCGCCGAGGAAAACGCCATCAGCTTTGTCGTGATCGGGCCCGAGGCGCCGCTGGCCGCCGGTGTGGCGGACCGGCTGGAGGCGGCGGGCATTCCGTGTTTCGGGCCGTCGCAGGCGGCGGCGGCGCTGGAGGCATCGAAAAGCTTTACCAAGGAAGTCTGCGATGCCTGCGGCGCCCCCACCGCCGCCTGGGCCAGGTTCACCGAAGCCGGCCCGGCGAAGGAATATATCCGGGCGCGGGGCGCGCCCATCGTCGTCAAGGCCGACGGGCTGGCCGCCGGCAAGGGCGTGATCGTGGCGATGGACGAAAGCACGGCGCTGGCCGCCATCGACGACATGTTCGGCGGCGAATTCGGCGCGGCGGGCGCCGAGGTGGTGATCGAGGAATTCATGGAGGGCGAAGAGGCCTCGTTCTTCGTGCTGTGCGACGGCGAGAATGTGCTGCCCGTCGGCACCGCGCAGGATCACAAGCGGGTCGACGAAGGCGACACCGGCCCCAACACCGGCGGCATGGGCGCCTATTCTCCCGCCCCGGTACTGACCGACGCGATTGCCGAAAAGGCGATGGCCGAGATCATCCGCCCCACCGTCGCCGAAATGGCCCGGCGCGGCATCCCCTACAAGGGCGTTCTCTATGCCGGGTTCATGATCAAGGACGGCCAGCCCCGGCTGGTGGAATACAACGTGCGCTTCGGCGACCCGGAATGTCAGGTTCTGATGATGCGGCTGGGCGCGCAGGTGCTGGACCTGCTGCTGGCCTGCGCCGAGGGGCGGCTGGACAGCGCGCAGGTGAACTGGGCCGATGATCACGCGATCACGGTGGTGATGGCGGCAAAGGGCTATCCCGGCAGCTATGAAAAGGGATCGGTCATCGGCGGGCTGGAGGACGTGCCGGAAAACAGCATGAGCATGGTGTTCCACGCCGGCACCAAAGAGGTGGATGGCAAGATCACCGCCAATGGCGGCCGGGTGCTGAACGTCACCGCGCGGGGGGCCACGCTGCGGGAAGCGCGGGATCGGGCCTACGCGATGGTGGAGCGGATCGACTGGCCCGGCGGGTTTTATCGCCGCGATATCGGCTGGCGGGCGCTGTAGAAAGCGCCTATTCCACCACATTAAAAACGGAAATCAAGGCTTTGAAATTGCCTTGATTTCCAGAAAATCCTCGATGCCGAAACGCCCGCCCTCGCGGCCGTTTCCGGACAGCTTGTAGCCGCCGAACGGGCTGCCCCAGCCGATGTCGGATGCGTTGACATGCACCATGCCGGCACGCAGCTGCGCCGCCACGCGGTCGGCCCGCGCGTCGTCGCCTGTCTGGATATAGGCGGCAAGGCCGTAGGGCGTGTCATTGGCGATGCGGATCGCCTCCTGCTCATCCTCGAAGGGGATCATCGCCAGCACCGGGCCGAACACCTCTTCCTGTGCGATGCGCATGTCGTTGGTGACATCGGCAAAGATCGTCGGGCGGGCGTAATAGCCGATGTTGAACCCGGTGGGCTTGCCCAGCCCGCCGACCAGCAGGGTCGCGCCCTCTTCGATCCCGGCGGCGATCAATTCCTGCACGCGGTCGAACTGAAGCTGGCTGACCAGCGGTCCGATATGATCGCCCGGCAGCGCGGGATCGCCCACCGCCTGCGCCGCGCCAGCGGCCTTTGCCACCTCGAGCGCGGTGTCATAGACCGCGCGCTCCACCAGCATCCGCGTCGGGGCATTGCAGGACTGGCCCGTGTTCTGAAAGCAATGGCGCACACCGCGCGCCACGGCCTCTTCGACATCGGTATCGGCGAAGATCAGGTTGGGGGATTTGCCGCCCAGCTCCAGCGCCACGCGCTTGACCGTGCCGGCCGCGTCGCGGGCCACGGCCGTGCCGCCCCTAGTGGACCCGGTGAAAGACATCATTGCCACGTCCGGGTGGCATGACAGTGCCGCGCCCACCACCGGCCCCTCGCCATTGATCAGGTTGAACACGCCCGCGGGCACGCCCGCCTCGTGCAGCACCTCGGCATAGAGCATCGCGTCCAGCGGCGTCAGCTCCGACGGTTTCAGCACCATCGTGCACCCCGCCGCCAGCGCCGGCAGAACCTTCAGCACGATCTGGTTGATCGGCCAGTTCCACGGCGTGATCAGCCCGCACACCCCGATCGGTTCGCGCAGGATCGTATCGCCGTTCTCGAGCACCTCGCGGAACGGCATCTGCTTCAGCGCCTCGAGGAACCCGTCCAGATGGCCGATGCCCACGGCGGCCTGAGAGTTGCGCGACAGGGTGGCCGGCGCGCCCATCTCCTCGGTCATTGTGCTGGCGAATTCGTCGATCCGCCGGGCATAGACGGCGCGGATGCTTTCCAGCAGCTCGATCCGCTCTTGCCGCGTTGTGCGGGCATAGCCGGGAAAGGCCGCCTTCGCCGCAGCGACGGCCCTGTCCACATCCGCAGGCGATCCCATCGAGATCACGGCGATCGGCTCTTCCGTCGCCGGATTGAGTACCGAAAGGTCCTGCGGCTGCGCGGGGTCCACCCACGCGCCATCTATGAAGAACTGACGTTTACCCGGAACGCTCATCGGTTTCCCTCCGTTGTGGCCATGCCCGGCCGGGGTCTGCGCGCCTACGCGGCCTTGTAGAGCCCCTCTGCCTTGATCTTGGCAAAGGTCTCGTCCAGCGATTTCACCGCGCGTTCGAACAGGATGTCGATATCGGCGGGCTGAATCACAAGGGGCGGCGCGATGATCATCCGGTCGCCCACGTGGCGCATGATCAGATTGTTGGCAAAGCACCGGTCGCGGCAATGCAGCCCCACCGTCCCGGCTTCGGAGGCGAATTTCGCGCGCGCGCCCTTGTCCGGCGTCAGCGCGAGCGAGCCCATAAGGCCCACGATCCGCGCCTCGCCCACCAGCGGATGATCCGCCAGCGCGGCCCATTTCTCGGCCATGTAGGGGGCGGCCACATCGCGCACATGCTCGATGATCTTCTCTTCCTCGATGATGCGCAGGTTTTCCAGCGCCACGGCGGCACAGACCGGATGACCCGAATAGGTATAGCCATGCGCGAACTCTCCGGCGGCGATCACCTCGGCCACCTCGTCGCAGACCAGCGATCCGCCGATCGGCGCATAGCCCGAAGACAGGCCCTTGGCGATGGTCATGATATGCGGCCGGATGTTCATCGTCTGGCTGCCGAACCAGTTGCCGGTGCGCCCGAAACCGCAGATCACCTCATCCGCGATCAGCAGGATGTCATGCGCGTCGCAGATCCGCTGAACCTCGGGCCAGTAGGTTTCCGGCGGAATGATCACGCCGCCCGCGCCCTGCACCGGCTCGGCGATGAAGGCCGCGACCTTGTCTTCGCCCAGCTCGGCGATCTTGGCCTCGAGCTGGCGGGCGCGTTCCAGCCCGAACTCCTCGGGCGACATGTCGCCGCCCTCGGCATACCAGTGCGGCTGGTCGATATAGGCGATATCGGGAATCGGCAGCCCGCCCTGCGCGTGCATCCCCTTCATGCCGCCCAGGCTGGCGCCGCCCATGGTCGAGCCGTGATAGGCGTTCCAGCGGCTTATGATCACCTTTTTCTCCGGCTTGCCCTTGGCCGCCCAGTAGTGGCGCACAAGGCGGATGTTGGTGTCATTCGCCTCGGAGCCCGAGCCGGCGAAGAACACATGGTTCAGATCGCCCGGCGCCAGTTCGGCCAGCCGCGCAGCCAGCGCGATGGCCGGCACATGGGTCGTCTGGAAGAAGGTGTTGTAATAGGGAAGCTGTTTCATCTGGCGCGATGCGGCCTCGGCCAGTTCCTCGCGGCCATAGCCGATATTGACGCACCACAGGCCGGCCATCGCGTCGAGAATCCGGTTGCCTTCGGAATCCGTCAGCGTCACGCCGCTGGCCTGGGTGATGACCCGCGCGCCCTTTGCGCCAAGCTCGGCGCCCGCCGTGAACGGGTGCATGTGATGCGCCGCATCCAGCGCCTGAAGCTCTGCGGTGGGCATGTGATTGCTGATCGGTTTCATCCGGTGACTCCCTGAATTTTCCCGGCCTCGGGCGTGTCGGAACGCCGACAGAAGGCCAGCCGGCCATTCCGCCGCGAGAATATGATCAAATATTTCCGCGTCAACAGAATTTGATCAAACCGCCCCCTGCCCCAGCGAAAGCCGGATCTGCTCTCCGCCCTGAAGCAGATCGCCCTCGATCGCGCGGGCCACCGCCTCGGGATCACCGGCGCGCAGCGCGGCGAGCGCCTCTTCATGCATGTCGGGCAGGTTGTAGGTGCCGAACTTGCCGCAGACGACGCGCAGCGAAGGCCCCGCCCGCAGCCACAGCGCATTGCAGATCGACAGCAGGATCTTCGCCTCCGACCGCTGATAAAGTGTGAAGTGAAACCGGTGGTTCTGCTCCAGATAGGCCCGGACATCGCCCCGTTCGATCGCCGCGTTCAGCGACTGGTCGATCAGATCCAGCTGCATGATGTCCGACGGTGTAATCCTTTCGGCGGCCAGACAGGCCAGCCGCGGCTCAAGCGCCTGCCGCGCGAAATACAGCTCGTCGATCTGCGGCAATGTCAGGGTCGGCACATGCACGCGGCGGTTGCCGAAAAGCTCCAGCGCGCCTTCGGCGGTCAGCCGCCTGATCGCCTCTCGCACCGGGGTCATCCCCGCCCCCAGAACCGACACCAGCCCCTGAATCGTCACCGACTGGCCCGGTGCCAGCTCTCCGAACAGAATCATTTCGCGGATGCTGCGATAGACCAATTCATGGGCCGGAAGCTTTTCAAATGCCTGATCCAAGTCTTTAATGCCTTTCACCCCGCCGCATCGCCCGGCGCCGCCGATTTGTCTGCCCGGCGCCCGATCAAATACCATATTGCAATAGCGGCGACGTTTGATCAAATTATCAATGTGAGGGCACGCGACTCTCTGCAAACCAACGGGAGCACCTAAAATATGAAATCCACATGGATACCGCTGGCCGCCGCGCTCGCCGCCTGTGTCACGGCCGCCGGCGCGGAAGAGGTCCACGTTTACAACTGGTCCGACTATATCGACGAAGAGCTGCTGACGAAATTCGAGGAAGAGACCGGGATCAAGCTGGTCTATGACGTGTTCGATTCCAACGAGGTTCTGGAAACCAAGATGCTGGCCGGCGGCTCGGGCTATGATGTCGTGGTGCCGACCGGGTCGTTCCTGCAGCGCCAGATTTCCGCCGGCGCGTTTCAGCCGCTGGATTTTTCCAAACTGCCGAACGCCGTCAACCTGTGGGACGTGATCCAGGAGCGTACCGCCACCTATGACCCCGGCAACGCCTATTCGATCAACTACATGTGGGGCACCACCGGCATCGGCGTGAACGTCGCCAAGGTCGCCGAGGTTCTGGGCGAAGACGCTCCGATCGGTTCGCTGGAGCTGGTGTTCAACCCCGAGAACATGGAAAAGCTGGCCGCCTGCGGCGTGCATTTCCTTGATGCCCCGACAGAGATGATCCCCGCCGCGCTGGCCTATCTGGGCGAAAACCCCGACAGCCACGATCCCGAGGTCATCGCCCGGACCGAGGCCGTGCTGGGCGCCGTGCGCCCCTATGTGCAGAAGTTCCACAACTCCGAATACATCAACGCGCTGGCCAATGGCGACATCTGCGTGGCCGTGGGCTGGTCGGGTGATATCCTTCAGGCGCGTGACCGTGCCGACGAGGCCAACAACGGTGTCGAGATCGCCTATAACGCCCCGTCCGAGGGCGCGCTGATGTGGTTCGACCAGATGGCCATTCCCGTCGACGCGCCGAACCCCGACGCGGCCCACACCTTCCTGAACTTCATCCTCGACGCCCATAACATGGCCGCGGCGTCGAACTATGTTTACTATGCCAACGGCAACTTCGCCTCGCAGGAATTCCTCGAAGAGGACGTGATCGGCGATCCGGCGATCTACCCTGACGCGGAAACGCTGAAAAACCTCTACATCACCACGCCTTATGATCCGAAGGTGCAGCGGGTCGTTACCCGGCTCTGGACCAAGATCAAATCCGGCACCTGATCTGATCCCCCTTGCCCGCACCGCCGGCCGGTGCGGGCCTTCCCCTCTTTCAAGGATGGCCTATGGCGCAATCCCCGAGCAGTTCCGTCTTCGCTCCCTGGGACGACCCGACCAAGAAACCGCTGATCCGGTTCGAGGGCGTGACCAAAAGGTTCGGCGATTTCACCGCTGTCGACAATCTCGATCTGCATATCTACGAGCGTGAGTTCTTCGCCCTTCTGGGCCCGTCGGGCTGCGGCAAGACCACGATCATGCGGATCCTCGCCGGGTTCGATCCGCCCTCCGAAGGCACCGTCTGGCTGGATGGCGTGAACATCGCCCCGGTGCCGCCGAACAAGCGCCCGGTGAACATGATGTTCCAGAGCTATGCGCTGTTCCCGCATCTGTCGGTCTATGACAACATCGCCTTCGGGCTGAAGCGTTCGCCGATGCCCAAGTCCGAGATCGACGGCCGCGTGCAGGAAATGCTGCGCCTGACCCGGCTGGAGAAATTCGCCCGCCGCAAGCCGCATCAGATTTCCGGCGGTCAGCGCCAGCGCGTGGCGCTGGCCCGGTCTCTGGCCAAGGCGCCCAAACTGCTGCTGCTCGACGAGCCGCTGGGCGCGCTCGACAAGAAGCTGCGCAACGATACCCAGTTCGAGCTGATGGATATTCAGGAAAAGACCGGCACCACCTTCGTGATCGTGACCCACGACCAGGAAGAGGCGATGACCGTCGCCAGCCGCGTGGCGGTGATGGACAATGGCAAGCTGATGCAGGTAGCCACGCCAGACCGGATTTATGAAGCTCCCAACTCGGTTTACGTGGCAGACTTCATCGGCGACGTGAACATCATCGAAGGCAACCTTCGGCCGCAGGAACCGGGCAAGGTGCTGATCGACTGGGCCGAGGGCGAGGCGCCGATCGGGGCCGAGGCGAACGGCGGCCTGACCGAAGGCACCCGCGTCTCTTATGCGGTGCGCCCCGAAAAGATCGCCGTGTCCGCCGAACGCCCCGACGACAGGGCCAATGTGGTGCAGGGCAAGATCATCGACATCGCCTATCTGGGCAATATCTCAACCTATCATGTCCAACTGCCGTCCGGCCACATGATCTCGGCCCAGATGACCAACAGCCGCCGGATCGAACGGCGGGATTTCACCTGGGAAGATACCGTCTGGCTGTCCTGGACCGACACAGCCGGCATCGTGCTGACACAATGAAGGGGGCCGCGCGATGAACTTCCGCCGCTTCCTTCTGGTGCTGGTGCCCTATGGCTGGCTGCTGGCGCTGTTTCTGGTGCCGTTTCTGATCGTGCTGAAAATCGCGCTGTCGGACACGGCCCTGTCGATCCCGCCCTATACCCCCACGCTGGATCTTTCTGCCGGATGGGCCGGGATCAAGGACTTCTTCGGCGCGCTCGATTTCGAGAATTTCGTGTTCCTGACGCAGGATGATCTTTACTGGAAAGCCTATCTTTCCAGCCTGAAGATCGCCCTGATCTCGACGCTCGTGACGCTCGTGGTCGGCTATCCCATCGCCTATGGCATGGCCCGGGCGCCGGAGGAATGGCGCCCCACCCTGATGATGCTGGTGATCCTGCCGTTCTGGACCAGCTTCCTGATCCGGGTCTATTCCTGGATGGGCATCCTCAGCCAGGAAGGGTTCCTCAACCAGTTCCTGCAATGGGCCGGCCTCACCTCGGAACCGTTGATCATCCTCAACACCAACTGGGCGGTCTATATCGGCATCGTCTATACCTACCTGCCGTTCATGATCC
>CEQG01085973.1_pt1 | contig 10140 bp, 7 predicted proteins | sample 350301 | NCBI WGS metagenome assembly CEQG01 (sample SAMEA2621242, study PRJEB7988) | marine metagenome | isolation source: saline water (ENVO:00002010), including | reverse complement strand
TCCGGGTACCGGAAAATCCGGGGATCTTCCGCCGCGGCCGGAGTGCGCGCCAGCCTGGCGCAATTTACTGTTGGATCATCTGCCAGACATAGGTCTGACTCTTGTTATCGGGCAGTATGCGCACACCTGGCATCTGCCGGACTGTCGTCAGTCCGTAACGGCCAATGTTGAGCATTGGCAGAAGTATTGGCCAGAGATAGTCCCAATGCCTCACCCCAGCCCAAGAAATAACCTCTGGCTGCGTCGGAATCCATGGTTCGAAGACGAGGTTGTGCCCCAGCTGCAACAAAGAGTTGCCCTGCTTCTTGGGCCGGAGCAACAGTGACCGGAGGGGTTCAGGCGCTGTGATGGAGCGAAGTCTTGCGAGTGTCGGCACAAGCGCTTTTCATCAGGTAGCGGTCCAGTGCTTCCACATCCGCGTCGCTCGAATAAAGTCCCTGTTTAGTACGACGCCAGAGAATATCCTCCGAGGTCATCGCCCATTCGTTCTTTATCAGGTGCTCGACTTCCCGTTGATAGAGGGTTCCTGCGAAGTGTTCGCCCAGATCGTCCATTGAGTGGCAATTATGGAGAATGTCGTAACTGGTTGTGCCGTAGGTACGCACATAGCGACTGATCACCTTCTCGGAGAGCCAGGGAAAATCACGTCTGAGGGTTTCTTCCAGTGCTTCATGATTGGCAAAGTCTCCGCCCGGCAAAACACCAGTCTTGGTCCAGCGACCGCCGGCTTCCGGGAAGAACTGGCACAGCTTGTCCGTGGCGGCTTCGGCCAGTTTGCGATAGGTGGTGATCTTGCCTCCGAATACCGAAATCAGCGGCGCCTTACCTTTTTCACTATTGACCTCAAAGGAGTAGTCCCGTGACGCTTTCTGGGCATTCTCCTGTTCATCGTCCATCAGGGGCCGCACGCCAGAGTAGGACCAAATCACATCCGAAGGCTCCAGTTGCCGCTTGAAATGGGAGTTTACGATGTTCAGGAGATAGTCGGTTTCTTCAGGTGAGATCTTTGCTTTTTTCGGGTCGCCTTCATAATCGACGTCGGTGGTGCCCACCAGTGAGAATTCGTCCTCGTAGGGAATGACGAAAACGATCCGCTCGTCCTCGTTCTGAAGGATATAGGCCTCGGTGCCCTTGTTCATGCGCGGTACCACAATATGACTGCCTTTCACCATGCGAATCATCTTGGGCGCCGGCATTGAAAGAGTCTCACCGAACAGTTTGCTTACCCAGGGGCCAGAGGCATTCACAATAGCCTTCGCCGATACCGTTTTTTCGGTTTCGTTGGTCATATCACGAAGTGTGACCTCCCATTCCTTTGAGCCCTGTTCTGCCTTGACGCATTTGGTGCGGGTCAGTATCTGTGCGCCAAACTGCTGTGCTTTCTTTGCGGTCAGCACCACGAGACGGGCATCGTCTACCCAGCCGTCCGAGTATTCAAAGCCTTTGGTGATATCGGGCTTCAGAGGGTCCTTCTCATCAAATTTGATCGAGCGGGAGCCCGGAAGGATTTCCCGTTTTGCCAGATGGTCATAGAGAAACAGGCCGGTGCGAATCATCCAGGCTGGGCGCAGGTGAGGACGGTGGGGCAGGCGAAAGCGCATTGGCCACATGATGTGAGGGGAATTGCGAAGCAGAGATTCGCGCTCGGCCAGAGCCTCCCGGACCAGGCGGAATTCATAGTGTTCCAGATATCGCAGCCCACCATGTATCAACTTACTGCTGCTTGATGACGTGGCGGAAGCCAGATCGTTCATTTCGCAAAGCAGGACTTTCAGGCCTCGCCCGGCCGCGTCCATGGCAATGCCGGTGCCGTTGACTCCGCCACCAACGACGATAACGTCAAACTGCTCATGCTCCATAGCCATTGTTGGTCATCTCCTGACGACTCTGAAAAGGCGCTTTGTTGCGATGCGCACTTTTCAGTGTTCAATATGCGGTATATCGCTATTATGCGAAAGGCATATATATTCGTAAAGGAAAAAATAGAAAAAAAACGAAAAACGTAGCGCGATCACCTTTTCGCAGAGGGGAACAAGCGAAAAACTATTAAACGATATGGAGCTGAGCGTTGTGTTCGTTCAGCAACTGACGGATTTCTACGGGAGGTTGCTGATCCGTAAACACATGATCGGCCTGGGAAATGTTACCGAGACGGACCATGGCATTTCGTCCGAACTTGGAGTGGTCGGCAGCAAGAAGGACCTGGTTGGAGTTGGCGATGATTGCCTGAGCGACTCGGACTTCGCGGTAATCGAAGTCGAGGAGGGAACCATCATTGTGAATACCGCTGATTCCAATGATGCCGAAGTCCATCTTGAACTGATTGATGAAGTCCATGGTAGCTTCACCGACAATTCCGCCATCACGGTTGCGCACCTCTCCGCCAGCGATGATTACATGGAAATCTTCTTTGGCCGAAAGAATGGACGCAACGTGCAGGTTGTTGGTAACTATCTGTAGGTTGTTCTTCTCAAGCAGAGCCTTAGCGATGGTCTCGGTGGTGGTGCCGATATTGATGAACATGGAGGAGTTGTCAGGGATGAGCTCCACCAACGCTTGTGCAATTCGTTCCTTGGCTTCCAGATCCATTATCTTTCGAGCCTGGTAGGCGGTGTTGACTGTGCTGGAGTCAATGCCTGCTCCGCCATGGTGTCTGCGGAGCTTTTTCTCCTTGGCGAGTTCATTCAGGTCCCGGCGGATCGTCTGGGGCGTTACCTTGAATTGGTCCACCAGCTGTTCGGTCGTGACAAAACCGTTCTGCTGGATCAGCTCCATAATAAGATCCTGTCGGCGACGCTGTGCCATGAAAGCCTCCTCCGCTTTATCATTTTTCTCATGCGAAATACTGTGCGTCCGAAAACAGTTTTAAAGCTTAGTAGTTTTCAGCGGGTTATGCAGCTTCTTTAAAAGGTTCGGCGAGTTGGACGCGCGCTTTAAGTGAAAACTACTTGGAATTTATGTTCAAAAAAGCAAAAATGCGAAAAAATAAGAAACCCAGGTCGAAATACCATGAGTCAGTACATACTTTCCATCGATCAAGGTACAACCAGTTCCCGTGCCATACTCTTTGACCTACTGGGCAACATACACGCTATCCGCCAACAAGAGTTTCCCCAACATTTCCCGGCAAGCGGCTGGGTTGAGCACAATCCGGAGGATCTCTGGTCATCGGTTCAGCAGACCTGTGACGCGGTAATGGCCGAAGAGTGTGGTGATTGCGGTAAAGTGGTTGCCGTAGGCATCACCAACCAACGCGAGACCACGGTAGTCTGGGATCGGAATACCGGAGAGCCCGTATACAACGCTATCGTCTGGCAGGACCGGCGAACCGCCTCCTACTGCGAGTCCCTGAAACGTGAAGGGCTCGAACCCTGGGTCAACAGCAAGACCGGTTTGCTGATTGATCCTTATTTCTCGGCCACCAAGATCCGTTGGATTCTGGAAAATGTCGACGGAGTGCGGGAACGAGCGGAGCGCGGTGAGCTCGCATTCGGTACCGTCGATAGCTTTTTGTTGTGGCGACTAACCGGTGGCCGAGAGCATCGCACTGATGCGACCAATGCCAGCCGTACGATGCTGTTCAACATTCACAACCAGAAATGGGATCCGGAGCTCCTGGAGCTTTTCGGCATTCCCGAATCGCTGTTGCCGGAGGTGATGGACTCTGCCGATCAGTTCGGAGAGATCACAGAGGGTGGAGCCCTTAACGGAACCTCGGTGCTCGGTATTGCTGGAGATCAACAGGCCGCTCTATTTGGTCAGACCTGCTTCGGCATTGGCATGGCGAAGAGCACCTACGGAACCGGTTGTTTCCTGATGCTCAACACTGGGGACAAAGCTTTGCAGTCGAAACACCGCTTGCTCACAACGGTGGCCTATCGGCTGAACGGTAAGCCTACCTACGCCCTGGAAGGCAGTATTTTTATCGCGGGCGCAACCATTCAATGGCTGCGAGACGGACTTCAGCTAATCCGGAATGCTTGTGAAACAGAGCCGCTCGCAGAGGGTACGCCCATGGACCACGGAGTATATCTGGTGCCAGCATTTACCGGACTCGGCGCGCCCTATTGGGATCCCAATGCAAGAGGCGCCATTTTCGGTCTTACCCGCGATACCGGTATAAAAGAGATTGTCACGGCGGGCCTGCAGTCTGTTTGCTATCAGACCAAGGATCTGCAGAAAGCCATGGAAAAAGACGGCATTCGCCCGGTCAACCTCAGAGTTGACGGTGGCATGGTGGCCAACAACTGGGTGCTCCAGTTTCTGGCTGACATTCTCGGTGCGAGGGTGGATCGCCCGTCGTTGGTTGAAACTACTGCGCTGGGCGCTGCCTACCTAGCCGGCCTGAAAGCCGGAGTCTATGGCTCTCTTGAGGAACTCTCGGATCTGTGGTGCTGTGACCGGAATTTTGAACCAGTCATGACGAAGCAGAACCGGGACAAGCTTTACAATGGCTGGATCCAGGCAGTTCAGAAGCTTTGACGATACGATGTTGCGGAAACGCGGTTTAGCGAACCCCTAATTCCCGAAGACGCTTGTATAGTGTGTTTCGGCTGATGGCCAGCTCTCTCGCTGCCTGTGACACGTTGCCAGTGCACTTGCGGTACACCTTGAGAGTTGTGGCGAGTGTATCCTCCTGTTCAACCTCAACGCCCGGGGCTCGTGGTTCCGCTATCCGTGGATCGGATTCCTCGCCTGCGGCGGTCTCGAATTCTGCAAGAAAGTCTTCCGGTAAATGCCATACCTGCACATCTTCCCCGTCAGCAATGGCGATCGCCACCCGCAACACGTTCACCAATTGGCGGATATTACCCGGCCAAGGGTGGTTCTCAAAGGCCGAAAGCACTTTAGGAGACAGCTGTTCCGATTGACCAGGGTCACGGTGTCGGGAATAGAGGTTCTGTATCAGCAGCGACCTGTCGGATCGGTTTCGGAGCGCAGGGAGTTCCACGCATAGCCCGTTGATCCGGTAGTAAAGGTCCGCCCGGAAATGGCCGCTTTCGATACGTGTGCCCAGTGGTTGGTTGGTTGCGGTAACCAGCAGAATATCAACGGGAACGCTGTCGGTAGAACCCACTGGCGTAACCAGCCGTTCCTGGAGTACCCGTAGCAGCCTGGATTGGGCCGACAGGGGCATTTCGCCAATCTCATCAAGAAACAGGATGCCTTTGTGGGCCTTTCGAATAAAGCCCAGCGAACCCTGCGCCCGGGCGCCGGTGAAGGCGCCGGCTTCGTAACCGAACAGCTCCGACTCAACCAGTTCCGGCGGAATGGCCGCGCAGTTAACCGCGACCAGTGGTTGATCCTTTCGGTGGGATGCCCGGTGAAGGGCCTTGACCAGCACTTCCTTGCCGACCCCTGTCTCGCCGGTGATAAGAACCGGGACACCCCGCTGAAGTACTTTGAGACTTTGTGTAGCGCAACGCTTTACTGCCGAATCACCGAACTCCAGGTTGTCGATACCCAGCAGCTCATCTGAATAGCAGCCCTCGTTCGACTGAGATAACCGATCGATCCGATTCGGGTTTTCGTTAACCCTTGTAGGGCGTTTGATCCTGGCGCTCAGTCGCACCTTGCTGCGAGTGGTCAGTTGCAAGGTTTCAGTTTCTGGATGCTCAAGAATTTGATGCCGGCGGCTCGTAAATAACTCATCCAGGCGGGCCTCGACGGTATTCATTCCCAGTAACTGGTCCGCTCGCTGGTTGCTTGCAATGATCTTTCCGAAATCATCGCAAACCAGGATGCCCGACCAGGGGCTGTCAAAGTTATCCGCCGTGGTGTTCAGGGTAATCTGAAAATGATCGGGGCCAAACTGACGTTTGATGAGACGATTTTCGACAGATTGTGAAAGTAGCCGAACCATGCCGAGGGTGTGGGCCTGTGGCAGGTAAGCGTCGCTGAATACGCTGAGAACCCCTGCAATCTGCCTGTGAGCACCGAAAATGGGTGCCGCAGAACCAATGATGCTCCGGTTCGTTTTCAGAAAATGTTCGTTTCGCTGAATCTGGACGGGCGCACTAACAGCAATAGAGGTGCCAATGGCGTTCGTACCGCAATTCTGTTCTTGCCAGTTCGCACCCGCCTGGAACCAGGGTTTCAGGCGGGTCTCGGTGATACGTTCATCACCCCAGCTGTTCAGTACCGTGGCATGCTGATCGGCAAGCAGAATGAGGCATCGGCTGCTGGAAAGTACGTTCCGGTAGTAGGGGAGAACCTCAGCCTCGGTCACCGAGAGCAATTCGCTGTACTGGCGGTTTATTTCCTCCAGTCGGGCAGATTCCGGCATAAGCGGTGTTGGCTCATGGTCGTGTTCAAGGCCCCAGGCAATACAACGGTTCCAAGAATCGGCAATAACGCTCCGGTAATCCGCATATTCGTTTTTTCTCATCAGTCGTCACTCAAGCATTCGTTCGTTGTTTTGGTCGACATTCGAGCAGCTTACGCGGGCAATTATGCTAAAGCTGATGCTCAATAATCTGTGCAAATGCTGTTCAGGTCAATGTTCAGTCTGAACACAATATTGCTAAACGAACATTTTGGTTTTCGAATGAGAAATTTGCATGTAGAGAAAAAGCTTTTTAAAACAACGTTATAAGCGAATCAATTTCTTTGCTTGCGCAATGTGGTATGTCCTTTGCGTAGAGAGTTCGAAATCGAATTTGCGCGGCTGATTTACGTCGGTCTCAAAGCGCGTTTCCATAAGAACAAAAAGGAAAGCCTATGTCCTTAACACTGGAGAATCTCTCCCGTGAGGTCGACGGCGTCGACTACATACGGGATGCCAACCTCACCTTCGAGGCAGGCTCTTTTAATGTTCTGCTCGGCCGGACACTGGCCGGAAAAACCTCGCTGATGCGATTGATGGCTGGGCTGGATAAGCCCGATACCGGCCGTCTGATCTACAACGGTGAGGACGTTACAGGGCAGAGCGTGCAGAGCCGCAACATATCGATGATCTATCAGCAGTTCATCAATTACCCCAATCTGACCGTCTACGAAAACATCGCCTCGCCACTTCGGCTGGCGAGGATGACTGATTCTGAAATTGACCGCCGGGTGAAAGAAACGGCGTCGATGCTTCGGATTGATCCTTTGCTGAAGCGTTACCCGTTGGAACTGTCAGGTGGTCAGCAGCAGCGAACCGCCATGGCCCGGGCCCTGGTGAAGGATGCCACCCTGGTGCTATTCGACGAGCCCCTGGTAAACCTCGATTACAAGCTACGGGAAGAGCTTCGGGCGGAACTGCGAGACCTGTTCCGCGAGCGCCAGTGCATTGCGGTGTACGCCACTACGGAGGCCAATGAAGCCCTGGCACTCGGTGGCACAACCACACTGTTACACCAGGGCCAGGTGGTTCAGAACGGGCCAGTGATGGATGTCTATCGCGCACCTGTGAACACCCTTGCTGCACAGTTGTTCAGTGAACCCCCGATGAACATGATTCGAGGCCGGGTGTCTGAAACCGAGGTGACGTTCGACGAGTACTCCCACCATGCACTTACGCAGGAGCTGTCGAAGCTGGAACCTGGCGATTACTGGTTCGGAATTCGTCCCAGCCATATTGGTCTGGTCCCCACCAGCGACGATGATCTGGAAATGTCCATGGAGGTAGAACTCAGCGAAATCAGTGGTTCTGAAACCTTCATGCATGTGGAGAACAGTCACTTTGAAATGGTGATGCAACTGATGGGAGTGCATCAGTACCACACAGGCGCACCGATCAAGGTATATCTGCCGATCAATAAATTGTTCGTCTTCGACAATAACGAACAACTGGTGCACACCCCGTCTCAGGTTTCAGGAGGGTCTGTCTGATGGCTGAAATTCAATTGAAATCACTCGCCCACAGTTATAGTGACATGCCCGAGGGACCAGACGATTACGCAATCCGTCAGCTCGACCATGTCTGGCACAAGGGTGGGGCTTACGCGCTGTTGGGCCCTTCGGGTTGCGGAAAAAGCACCATGCTGAACATTATTTCCGGTCTGGTTCAGCCTTCCGAGGGCGAGGTACTTTTCGACGGAAAGCGTGTTAATGAGTTGTCTCCGAGGGACAGGAATATCGCCCAGGTCTTCCAGTTTCCTGTCATCTACGACTCAATGACGGTCTACGACAACCTGGCGTTTCCGCTGAAGAACAACAAGGTTCCAGCCTCCAAGATCAAGGCCCGCGTTCATGAGATTGCCGAAGTCCTGGAGATCCAGGACAAGCTCTACAAAAAGGCAAAGAACCTGACCGCGGATGAAAAACAGAAGGTATCCATGGGCCGCGGCCTAGTGCGGGAAGACGTGTCGGCGATTCTGTTCGACGAGCCGCTGACGGTGATCGACCCGCAGCTCAAGTGGAAGTTGCGCCGCAAGCTCAAGCAGATTCACGAGCAGTTCGACATCACCATGGTGTATGTCACCCACGACCAGCTCGAAGCCTCCACCTTTGCCGACAAGATTGCCGTGATGTATGGCGGACAGATCGTCCAGTTTGGTACCCCAACCGAACTCTTTGAACAGCCCAACCATACCTTCGTGGGTTTTTTTATCGGAAGCCCCGGCATGAATCTTATCGAGGTGCAGCGCTGTGCCCGGGGCGTGTGCTTTGGGAACACGAATGTGTCGCTTGAGCCCTGGCAGGTTGATGTCCTGCAGCGGACCAGGTCTACCAACATCAAGATCGGAATTCGTCCGGAGTTTGTGGAAGTGTCCTCCGTCGCTTCAGACGACACCTTTGAGGCTGAGGTGATGGATGTCGAGGATCTGGGTACCTACAAGATCGTTACCGTTCAGCTTGACCACGAAAAAATGAAGGTTCGGGAGAGCGAGGACTTCGCCGCATCAATTGGCAGTCGAGTTTATCTCTCGTTCCCGAAGCTGTGGTTGAAGCTGTATATGGATGAATTCCTGGTACAGGAGCAAGACTGATGCAAAAGGTACAAAACAATAAAGCCTGGTGGCTGGTGCTGCCTGTATTTCTGCTCGTTGCCTTCTCGGCTCTCATTCCACTGATGACGGTCGTGAATTATTCGGTCCAGGATATTTTTGGTCCGGGCCAGGCGTTCTTCGTGGGTACTGAATGGTTCAAGGAAGTGCTCACCAACGAGCGCCTTCAGGATTCCCTTATTCGGCAATTTATTTTTTCCGGCGCGGTATTGCTAATCCAGATTCCGCTCGGAATCGGGGTCGCACTGATGATGCCAAAATCTGGCATAAAGGGGTCGCTCTGCCTGATTCTGCTGGCGATTCCGTTGCTGATTCCCTGGAACGTGGTTGGCACCATTTGGCAGATCTTTGCCCGTGGCGACATCGGTCTTTTCGGCTGGGGGATCAATCAGCTGGGGTTTGACTACAACTATACCGGAGACACCCTTGATGCGTGGTTGACGGTTCTGTTGATGGATGTCTGGCACTGGACTCCGCTGGTCGCTTTGCTCTGCTACTCCGGGCTGAGGGCGATTCCGGAGGCCTTCTATCAGGCGGCGGAAATTGACCGTGCCTCGAAATGGGCGGTGTTCCGGTATATCCAGCTGCCCAGGCTCAAGAGTGTTCTGATCATCGCAGTGCTGTTGCGGTTCATGGACAGCTTCATGATCTACATTGAGCCGTTTGTGCTTACCGGTGGCGGCCCGGGCAGCTCCACAACCTTCTTGAGCCAGACACTGACAACCATGGCAATCGGGCAGTTTGATCTGGGTCGCGCGGCTGCGTTCTCGCTGATCTACTTCCTCATTGTATTGCTGATTTCATGGCTCTTCTTTACCGCCATTACGCACGCCGACAAAGAAAAATAAGGAGAGTGTGATGAGACAGACACGTTCAAAAAACGTCGGGATTACGCTGTTTATTCTGCTGCTCCTGACTCCGATATACTGGTTGTTGAACATGTCGTTCAAGACCAATCAGGAAATTCTCGGGGGGCTTACCCTCTGGCCCCAGAATTTCACCCTGGATAACTATGCCGTGATCTTTACGGATCCCAGCTGGTACAACGGTTACATCAATTCGATGATCTACGTGTCCATCAACGTGGTGATCACGTTGCTTGTGGCCTTGCCTGCCGCCTATGCGTTCAGCCGTTACAAGTTCCTGGGTGACAAGCACCTGTTCTTCTGGCTGCTGAGCAACCGGATGGCGCCGCCGGCGGTCTTCC
>CEQG01151637.1_pt1 | contig 10141 bp, 10 predicted proteins | sample 350301 | NCBI WGS metagenome assembly CEQG01 (sample SAMEA2621242, study PRJEB7988) | marine metagenome | isolation source: saline water (ENVO:00002010), including | reverse complement strand
AGCCCTATGAGGATTACATTGAAAAGTTTGATGAAGCCGTTGACCGTGTAATGGCCATTGCCCCAACTTTTGACAGTGTTAACGATTTGGTTTCCGAAGATGAGGAATTGGAATTTGTAAAGGCCTTTAGGGAGTTGATGCGCGTAAAAAATGTATTGGGCACATTCACGGAATTCAGTTTTGAGGATTTGGGCATGGACGAGCAAACCTTTGAGAACTACAAAAGCAAGTATTTAGATCTATATGACACAATAAAATCAGAGACCCAGAAGGAAAAAGCATCTATTCTAAACAACATCGATTTTGAACTGGAATTGATTCGAAGGGATGAAATAAATGTCACGTATATTTTGACCCTGTTGGCCAAACTACACGACTCAGAGCCTAAAGAACAAGAAGAGCAACGGAAAGCGATTTCAGACATATTGGCGTCAGAATCGCAATTAAGAAGCAAAAAAGAACTGATCGAGAAGTTTATAGCAGAAAATCTACCTTTGATAACGGACTCCGAACTAGTGGCCAACGAGTTTGAGTCCTTTTGGACAATAGAAAAGAAAAAGGCCGTACTGAAATTGGCAAAGGAAGAAAATTTAGATTATCAAAAATTGGTTGATTTGGTCAGTAATTACTTGTTTACCGAAAAAGAGCCTTTACGGGATGAGATTATAGCTGTAATGAATGAAAGGCCAAGCCTAAGAGATAGGGCGACCTCATCAGAAAGAATATTGGGTAAGATCAAAGGCTTTGTGGAAACATTTATTAATGGAATGGGTTAGATGTTATGGCTAAAAGTGCTTCAATAATAAATATTTTCACATATAAACTTCCATATAAGATTTCCAATCAAATTTACACGGAATATCAAAATAGGCGCAGAGAAGCTTTATTCCTAGTGCAAAATGCAAACTCATTTAAGGATTTTCACGAAGACTTGGAGACGATCGAACTTTTACTTGCAATGTCAATTTTCTATAAAAGGGTAATTGCCAATCTTCAAGGTGCGGTAAACTTTCATTCGCTTGTTAATAAATACTCCGGTAGCGAAGTTGTGCAATTAGGTTCATATAGGTTAAATGGTGAAGAAAAGAATATGATGTTAGGTGTCATTATGGACTTTAACTCAATTTTACAAGACTATGGTATGTCACTGGAATTGGCAAATTACTCTACTACAAGAGAACTTTTGCACTATATATTTGAACTGAAAACAAGTATGGAAAATGGCGAAAGTAACAACGAATAGAGGTAAATCACCATTCAGAGATAAGGTTGGAATTAGAGATGAGGTAGTTTCGTATTTGAACAAATTTAGAACCACTGTTAGTTTTCACGGAAAAAAAATCAGTACTTATTTTGAAATGAATTGCTACACATATATCGTGAAATTTTATGAGAGAAATGGTTATACGGTTCAAGGTGTAAATCTTCAAGCAGGAAATAGATTTAAATATAAGTGCACACCAGCTGGGATTCAATCTAACTTTTCTTTTTTCTCAATTAGTAAGATGGATAAAGGCGTGAAGTATTCATTTGAAATACATCAAAATTTAGGGGTTCAATCTTCTCATGACAAAGAATTGTTTACCAATCCTGATATTATAGTCATTAAATCAAATACTTGTGAATACACAAGGATGTATTATGATACTAAAACAGTGTTTTCTTTTGTTAAAAACGAAAACTTAATTTCTTTTTTTGAAGTTAAAAACTTTCATCCTTTTCCAGAGTTACTTTTTAATTTCATTGGAGTCTTGAATGAATTACGAAAGGAAGTGATGATAAACAAGGGGATTGAGTACTTGCCAATCCACTTAGCCCCAAGCTTATTGATTTCTGGAAAGCCGAATGCTCCTACATTAAGAATAAAAAAGTCGTTAGAATCAAGATATTGTATAAACATAATATACGATATTTTTCATAGCGGTGTGTCCACTTTTTCCAAAAACAACTTGGGTAAACTAAAAACTACAGGGAAGATTTAAACATTGAAGTTCTGTCACCTAGATTGTCAACCAAAAAACAAAAGCCCCTTAAATAGGGGCTTTTCACGTTATCAAGCGGAGAAATTATATGCTAAAATGCAATTTTAGTGATGCCTCATCAAAGGACCTAATTTATCCTTCCTGTCTGAAGGATTACAGTGAAATTACCAACCTACAATGGAATATTCGCTTAGATGGATAACCGTCCGTCAACTCAATTTGTTAACAGTTTGTTTCTTGTTCTACTTCTCTTTTATCTTATAATAGCCCAATAATTCAACAGATCAATCTGCAACTGCTTGTTGTTGTTTGTTCACGTGTCCCATTTTATCCATTAGATGTTGCATATCCTCTCCTATCTTATTTTCCAAAACCCGTGCATAAATTTGAATCGTGGACAATTTAGTATGTCCAAGCATTTTGGAAACCGTCTCTATCGGAACACCATTGGACAAGGTCACTGTCGTTGCAAAAGTATGCCTGGCGGTATGGAAGGAAATGGACTTGTGTATACCACAGGCCTTGATTATTTCTTTTAAGTAAGCATTGGTTTTTTGATTGCTGTACACGGGCAACAAGCCAATACCCTCTTGCGGTGCATTTTCATATTTCTCCATGATTTCAACTGCCCGTGGCTACATAGGTATCTTCAAGGGTTCATCGGTCTTTATCCTTTTGGTATATAGCTGGAAACATCAATGGCACAAATATTTAAATTTCCCATTTTACCAATCTATTTCCATTTAGAAAAACCATCTTAAAAATCTGGGTATCTTCAAAATCAAGAGTAGAGCAATGAATTATAGTCCCTATTGTAAACAGTCTTTTAGTTTCTTTTCTAGTCGATCGATTTGAAAATCCATTTCTTTTTGATGGGAAGACATGCTTTTTGCAGTCATTAAGTCCGACTTAGCCTCTTTACATTCCCCTTTCCCCAGATGGTTAAACCCTCTATTGACATAGGCTGCTTGCAATAAACCATCTTCTGAGGTATTTTCTATAACAAAGTCCAAAATTCTGATTCCTTTGGAGTATTCCCCAATTTGGTAATATGCATTACCCAGATTTACTCCTGAAATAAAATATGTTGAATCAGAGACTTTCAATGATTTATTATGGAATTCAATCGCTTTTTGGTCTAAACCCAAGTTCTGATAATACAATCCTATATTGCTCAAAATAGTGGGGTTATTGGGTTCTAAATCTAATGCTTCATAAAACAAGTCTTTAGCAGAATCATGGTTCCCACTGTTAACTTCTCTAATCGCTTTACTGTTTAATTCGCCAGCATTTGGATTTTCAAAATTTTGTCCTGTAATAGAAATAGAACTATTCTTTTCAGTTTTTTTCTCTTTGCAAGCAAAACATAAGAAAAGGAAAAGGAGTAAATATTTGAACTTCATTAGCCTATCGTTTTAATGAACTTTTATAAGAGTAACATTTTCACTCTCTTCAATTATTTCTAATACTCTGTTTAAGAAGACAGGTTTTACAAGTGAAGGCTACAAAAGGGGTAAGGCTACAATTTTTTCGTGAAAAATTTATCGATTTTATTGGGCTGGGAGCGTTTTTCCATGAAAAATGCTCCCCATCTTCCCAAAAAATAACTTTAAAAATTTACGTAACAATATACAGATCAATGTTTTGAAAAAAATCGTAAACTCGTAACATGGCGCTAGCCTGTTACCCTCTTGCTTTACATTTTTATTTTGCGTAGCAAAACAAAAACGAAAGCAATCCAACTTTGGAAACGAATGAAAAATATATCAACTCTTTATGGTATTCCACATTTTTCAATTTATTGAAAATTCTTACATTTAACACAATCCCCTCAAATTTACAGAGAGCCTAGTTAAAACTATGCTTTGTTTTAAATTTAAAAACTTGGGCATAGCCAACCATTTTGGCAGTATATGCTCCATAAAATTAAGAATATAAACAAGTGGTACACAATTTAAAAAAACCATATGTCTAAGGAGAAAAGTGACATCAAAATTTTTTCTAAAACTGACAACATAAGATTATATGTGATTGAACACACATTGCATATTGAAACGCTTATGTCAGAAGCCATAGGTAGTTTATTAGGCGTTGATTACAAAGAATCAAAATCATTTGGATTTGGCTCAAGTGCATTTTCTTTTAGCCAAAAAGCACAAATAATTCAAGACATAAAAGGTCTTGAATCCGTAATGACCAAAAAACTCGCATGTTTAATGAACATAAGAAATAAGTTTGCTCACGTACAAGAAGTTGATTCTTTCGACAAACTTTTTAAAATTGCAAGTAATGGTACACAGATAAAAAATCAATTAGAAAAATGGTATAACCTGGAAAGCAAAAACGAGGACGATGAAAAGTATAAATTTCTTTTTTTCAAGCTTGCTGAGGAAATCACGAAAATGCTTTGGGATTTACAAGTAAAGGAAGAATTAGAAAAAAGTGTACTTCAAGCAGAAAGGGATTTTCAAAAAGGTCAATTGGAATCCTTTAAAGAAGTTATGTTCGAATCCGAAAATCCAGAAGCAATAAATGAAGAGGTCTTAAAACGGACTATAAAAAAAGTTCCACTCCTTAAGATCGAAAAAAAAGAATAAAATGGCAGACGAAAAACAACTAAAAATGAAATTTAAGTTACATCAACTTGAATTTGAACTTGAAGGAGATCAAGAAACCGTAAAAGAGCAATTTGAAAATTTTAAATCGTTCATAACGGGTGATATACTGCCAGTAATTAATGTTGAAAAACAAAAACCAACAGAAACATTAAAATTGAACGATGAAGATGCTATAAAACAAATAGCACAAACTCAAGATATACCACACACAGAAATTGTTGATACTCCTTCTCTCAAAGATATAAAGCTGAGAGACTTAGCTAAAACAGAAAAGGACTGGATGATTGTATACTCATATCTAGCCGCCGATGGAGGAAACAAGACATTCTCAAGAACTGATATAATTGATTTATATAGAGAAAGTGGTAGATATAACGACAAAATAGCTAATGGATTATCCCAATATTTAAAGAATCTCGCAAAGACAGGAATAATAAAAGCTACATCGGACACTGAGTTCATTATTCTGGAAAATGGGATTACAGGTGCAAATCAAATTTTCAAAGGTAATTCTCAATCAAAGACAATAAAACAACCAAGAAAAAGTAGCAAGACATCACAAGTAAAAACTTCAAAACCAAAGAAAAAGGCTAGCAGTAAAAAATTTGAATTTACTTTGGACAAGCAATTGAATTTAAGACCAGAAGGAAAAGAAAGTTTAAATGACTTTGCTTCTAAATATGACATAGATTCCACACCAAAGCAGATAATTCTGATTATTCATTATTTAAAGAATATACTAGGTGTCAAACAGGTGAGTGGTAATCAAGTTTATACTGGATTAGACTCCTTAGGTGTTAGGATACCACAAAGTTTAAAACAAATAATTACTAACACCAAAGGTCGAAGACACGGTTGGATTGATTACGAAAATCTAGAAGATATCTCGCTATCAATAAAAGGTAAAAATGTCATAAAACATGATCTGCCCAAAAAGTAATCTCTAAATGAAAGAATTAGAAACATTTATTGAGAAAATAGAAAATTTTGAGGGTCTTTCATCAAGCAGTCAGATTGATTTCTTTGTCTACTTCCTACTAATTGAGAGAAAAAATGATGGCGTAATAGCAAAAGACGTTTCGGAATGTTTTGATTTGCTTCACCTGCCTCCGTATTCTAATATACATTCTTATCTAAGCTCAAAAATTAAAGGGAGAGATAAAAAATATTTAAAAAAAGACAATAGGTACTTTTTACTTCGCACGTTTAAAAAGGACTTAGATGATAGAATTGGGATACCTAAGCTCTCTTCCAATGTACATTCTGATTTTTTCCCAATCGAGCTTTTTAATGACACACGAGGTTATTTAAAGACAATTGCAAATCAAACCTTGGCTAGTTATAATAAAGGAATTTATGATGGATGCTCAGTCTTAACAAGAAAGTTAATTGAAATCCTAATTATTGAGTGCTTTGAGAGACATGGAGTTGATAACTTAATTAAGAATTCAGATGGCAATTTTTATTTTTTGAGTGACTTAATAACTGAATTTTTAAAGGAACCTAACTGGAATATAACTAGGAACGCCAAGAGAAGTCTACCAAAAATTAAAAATATAGGTGATAAATCAGCTCATAATAGAAGATATATAGCAAGAAAGAATGACTTAGATGGTATAAAAGAAGATGTTCGTACTGTTATAGAAGAATTGATTCATTTAATCGATTATGAAAATTGGAGATAATAACTACCGCCAACGCAAATAGGCCTACCCTTTGGGACACGGCTCATATACAAATCCGTTAGCATTAATGTGATAATATTATATGAAGAAAACACTTGGAGATTACATAGTTCTAATCATTTCGATTATTGGAAGTTTAGCGTCAATTATCGCTTTCGGTGTGTATTTTTCACCTTTTCTTAATCATCAAGGGGCTATTGGGGTTATATTTTTAGGATTGATTGCATTACTGTTCATTGGTTATACATTCTATTTGATTTCAAAATATAGAAAACGTGTTCGTTATGGAGATATTTTTGAAGAAATTAATGTCGGTTTCACCGAGCTTCATGCAATAGACAGACATCCTGAGCCCAGCATTGAATTAATTATACAAAAGCTTGGATTTTTATGCGACAACCTTTCTAATGCTTTCACAACTGTAAATGGAAATAAGGTTGGCGTTTGTATTAAGTTCATTGAATTTAAAGGTAAACGACCATTGGTCACCACTTTGGTAAGAGATAGATTTTCAAAATCAAAAAATAGAAAAACAGGAACAGCAGACAAAACTGAGCATTTTATTGAGTTAAACTCTGATTTTCAATTTATATGGGAAAATTTTGATAATGAAAATATTGAAACATCATTTTATCACGAAAAGCACCTACCCACTTGTAAGGATTATAAAAACAGTAGGTTAAGTTCTAACTGGAAACGAAAATACAAGTTTGACTTTTTTGATAATTACATAAGAAGGAAAGATTGGCCACTACCTTATCGTTCAACCCTAGTTGTTCCAATTGTTCCTCTACTGGCGGACGAACAGAACCAAGAATCAATGCGTGGATTTTTATGTATAGACTCACCACGTGAAGGCATGTTCAACCCACAGATTGATGTTGATATATTAAAAGGAATTTCTGATGGTTTATATAATAAAATAGATAAATTAAAGGCTATAATAAAACAAGATGGCAAAGACAATTAAAAAAGAACAAAAAGGGATTATTGTTGAGGCTAAGTTAGCCTCGAGAGAAAATCCTGCACGAATTGTTGTCAAATCAAAAGGACATTATAAAGCGATTCCTGTCGTTTATTTTACCGAAAGCGAATCAAAATCATTATTGGAAATTGTTGATAAAGTAGAAAAAGACACTAATGCTAACATTGTTTATAAGTAATTATTTCCTCCCCTAAAATAGAACAAAGAACCTGATATTACATTAATGTCCCATTGAATTGTCAATATTTTTAGGGTCTCCAAGATCACACTGTCCCAGTGACATACTGCAAACCCCTTCCTTAAAAAAGCATAAAATTCTGTTTATTAGCGTTTTATCATACACAACACCGCCTTGGCGTGTTGTCGTCTTGCTCTACCGCTTTTCCAAAAAGTGAAAAACCGCTACGACCTGTAGCCGTTGGCCTCAGCATTTTAGGGCAGTCTATGAATTTTTAGGAGTCACTAACTCATGGGGCATGAGGTATCCCATTGACTTTTTTATAAAGGCTCATAGCCCTTTGTTTTTAGGCCCTTTTCATTGTCCTATTCCAATGGGACATCATATTTAAGTATGGAATGGAAATAATTTGTTCTTAGAATCAGTACTTAACTTATTGAATTCCGGTCGTGATGTCCTGTTCTGTCTTCTTGGAATAAATCCGCATCACCTTCTGCATATCCTCCCCTATTTTCTCCTGTAAGACCCTTGCATAAATTTGTGTAGTTGAGAGTTTGCTATGTCCCAACATTTTTGATACTGTTTCAATTGGAACACCATTTGACAGTGTAACAGTGGTCGCAAATGTATGTCGGGCCATGTGAAAGGATACGTTCTTGTATATCCCACAGGCCTTTGCTATTTCCTTCAAATATGCATTGGTCTTTTGGTTGCTGTATACTGGCAATAGACCACTATCCTCCATAGGTGCCCCTTCATATTTCTTCATGATCTCCACGGCTCTTGGCAGCATCGGGATCTTTACAGGCTCATTAGTCTTTATCCTTTTGGTATAGATCCAATAATTACGGTCTATACCTTTGCTGATATTGTCCTTGGTCAGGAGCTTGATGTCCATAAAGGTGAGTCCGGTGTAGCAACTGAAAAGAAAGACATCCTTCACTCTCTCCCTGCCTATACTCGTGAAAGTGGTGTCGTCGATCAGATCGATTTCTCTTTGGGTAAGATAGTTACGATCAAATTTGTTGAAACGCAGTTTAAAGTTTCGAAAGGGGTCCTTATCCAACCATTCCAACCTGACACCCAATCGCACGACCTTCATCAGGCGTTCCAAGTGCTTCATGGTTCCATTGTTGGTACAGGTCTTCCTGTTCTTCTTTGGTTTGAAAGTCCTGATATAGTTTTCGAAGTCCAAAATGAACTTGTGCTTCAAATCGCTGAGCGGTATATCACTTGTCCTTAGTTTCGTAGTGATGTAAATCTTTAAATACTTCTCTGTGGAATAGTAGTTCTTCATGGTCCCGGGCTTTAGGGTATTGACCATGTTTGTATTGTGATATTCGAAAAGTTCCAAAAGGGTGTGGTTCACTTCGTCCTCCCCGACATACCTAGCTTTGATCAATCTTGCCGTTATCAATGCCCTTTCCATGTGCAACTCCCTATGAACATTGAGGATTTCCCCATAAACGGTATCGAGGTATGCGTTCAAATCCTCCATGATTCTACTGGTCGGGAACGCTTTTCCACGAATTTTGTCCCAATTGCACACCGGAATGTCCCGTTTGATACTGATTTCTGCACGCTCCTTTTTGACCGTTATTCGAACATATATATCGTATATGCTCGGGTCATTGCGCTTTTTCCTGACGAAGAAATTGATTCCTAAAGTACTGTCTGTCCGAATGTTGTAATCGTTTTAATTGAACAATTGTCATTGGTCGGACTGCCCTTTAACCTCAATCGTTCATACATAAAACTACAACAATCTGTGTACCGGTGTGCACACCTTATTGCACACCAAAAATATGGTTTTAAATGATATCAGATGGAATCATAAAAAATGAAAAGCACTGATAATCATACAATTAACAGTGCTTTGTTTCTGCCAAAATGGCGGTTCGTCGGGATGACTGTAAGAAAGCATCACTTACAAAACTCCAACAATCAACATTTTACACTAGTCTTAAAAATTTTCAACTATCTATAAAACACCACATTAGGAAGTAAAACTTATAGATGTTTTGCCTAAGAATGTAAATATTAGAACAAAAAAATTCAATTTATCTAGCCCACCAATGGTGGTTTATCCAATATAAAGGGCTGATGGTAATACCTTCTTCCCGTAGCTTTGTATAATGCATTGGCCAAGGCACCCATAATAGGTGGAAAAGGAGGTTCTCCCATTCCTGTTGGGTCAATATCACTTTTTACAAAATGGGTTTCAATAGCTTTTGGTGCTTCCCTGTGACGAATCAATCGGTATCTATCAAAATTGGTTTGTTCCGGTGCCCCATCCTTAAATGAAAGCCCACTGTACATTGCATGACCTATTCCATCAACAGCACCACCTTCCGACAGATTTGAAGCCGCATCAGGATTTACCACTATCCCGCAATCAATAGCAGCGGTAACTTTTTGGACAACAGGGGTATCACCTTCCATTACTATATCAAGTACTTGCGCCACATAACTTTGGTGGCAGAAATAAGCAGAAACGCCACGGGACACTCCAGCTTCATTTTGACCCCAATTTGCTTTTTCCCGCACCAATTCCAAAACTCCGGCATATCGAGAAGCTTCGTAGTCATTTGATTCTGTACTGCCGACAGGGTTTTCCTCTGCACGTTTCAATAATTCCAATCTAAAATCGATAGGGTCCTTGCCCATTATCTCGGCCAATTCGTCCAAGAAAG
>CEQG01276053.1_pt1 | contig 10195 bp, 11 predicted proteins | sample 350301 | NCBI WGS metagenome assembly CEQG01 (sample SAMEA2621242, study PRJEB7988) | marine metagenome | isolation source: saline water (ENVO:00002010), including | reverse complement strand
GGGTTCTGGTTTAATTTTAAACGCATTACGTAAATCGTTATTCCCAACTGGGAAACACTGTATAAAAAAGCAGATGGGACAGCTTTAGATACTTTAGTTGTTTTATAAGGGACTTTAAATGAGTAAAATGTATAGTTTAAACACTATTTAAACATCGTTTAAACAGGATAAGGCCGTAACGTTATGAAATTTTTCATACCTTTACTTTCGGTATTTTTTAGGTTTGATGAATCATAAGCGACAAATGCTCAATGAATTATGTGGATTTTTTCTCTGATTTAGGGTTTGACTTCAATGTTGATTTGAAGCCAAAAGCTATTGATGTTGAGACAGAAACTACTTTCTCGCAAAAACTTAAAAACTCGGTATTCTTTTACAAAAGCCCGAATAATACCAATACCTCTTTTTATCTAATCACGTCTTCATTAGAAACCACAGAACTCAAACAGTTTAGGAAATATGTTTGGAATAAAAATGATGCAGATATAATTTTCTATTATCCTGATGAGGCTGAGGGAGTAAGAATGTTCTTTGCAAAGTATTCTCCAAAAGTTTCAAATGAGGATAGTATTTTAGAGACATTTTCTACTACTCAAAAGGATTTAGACAAGATTGAAAAAATCAAGCATTGGCAATTTGATAGTGGTGCATTCTGGTTAAACTATAGAGAGTTCTTTGCTAAAGTACAATATAAGGGAATTGACAAAGAGTTGGTTGCCACACTGCAAGCATTGAAAGAGCAATTAAGTAATCTATTGCTCCAATTAGTTCCTGACAATAAAAGGAGGATTGAAGTTGTTCAAGCTTTGATTGACAGAACTCTCTATATTAAGTATTTAGAGGACAATCATATAATTAATTCGTATTTTTTTAGTCATTACTTTGAAGATGCGACACTTAACTACGAAAAGTTATTAGTCAACAATTCTAATACAGACATCAACAAGCTGTATAAAATCATTCACGAAATATTTAACAATGCACTTTTTGACCAACCAACGATAGATGATAAGTATTTGACGAAAGAGGTGCGTACGCTGATAGCAAACTCTTTTAATCACGATGTAAATACCGGTCAATTAAGGTTATTCGATTTTAGGTTTGATGTTTTGCCTGTTGAGTTTATAAGCTACATTTACGAAGTCTTTTTGTCCGAAAAGCAGAAAGAAAACGGGATATACTATACACCAAAAAAATTAGCGCAACTGATTGTAGATGATGTAATAAAAGAAGACAAAATAGGCTCAATTTTAGACCCTTCGAGTGGTTCGGGAATGTTCCTGATTACAGGGTATCAAAGGCTTTTGGAAATATCACAAAGACAAAATTTAGAACCACAAGATAGTATCCAAAAGATAAAGTACAGAATACAACTTTTATCTGAAAATATATTTGGCGTTGAAAAAGAATTAACAGCCCAACGGTTCACGTTATTTTCTCTTTCACTTCAGATATTTAATGGAATTGACCCGAAAGAGATAAAAGAATTTATAGCAAATGAACTAAAAGAGAATAAGAAAATTGACCTGTTTTCAGAGTATTCATTTTTTCAGAATATAAAACACGCCAATACGCTTAATACATCTGATAAACCTTTTGAAGACAAGGTGTTTTCCTATATAGTTGGAAATCCGCCATTTTTTGAAATACCTAATACAGCGGAATTTCAAAATGAAATATCATTCCTAAACTCGTATCAGGTTGCCATTTCTGATAACGCTAAAAAAAATGCGAAGAATATCGTAGGTAAGTCCCAAATATCTCAATGCTTCTTTTTAAAAATTAAAGAATGGAGCAATGAAAATACAAGATTTGGATTTGTTTCAAATAGCTCTAATTTTTACAATGATTATTCTGAGGTTTTTCAATCTTATTTTTATTCTCATTATGGGATTGAGAAAATTTATGAGTTGTCAAGGGTAAAAAAGATATTGTTTGAAAAGGCGAAGGAGAGTGTTGTAGCTATTATTTTCACCAATAAAGTTGATAGCGATAATTGCATTGATTATTACCCTGTCGATTTAGGGTTGTTTTCAGATAAGCCTTTTGAGTTATTAATCATTCAAGAAGATAAAGTATTTCAATTTGCTCAAAGTGACCTTGTACATAGGGAGATTAGGTTGAGAGATTTTCTTGTAGGAAATGAATATGACAACCTATTAATAAAGAAACTCTCTAACTCAAATTCGTTACAGGAGTATATACTAAACGATGATGGTTTTTTTCTTCATAGAGGTATTCAACTTGTCGGATTTGAGGAGATTGAGAGAGAATTTAGCATAAGTAAAGAGAGCTGGCGGTCGCTGACACAAAAGCAAAGAAATGATTATTATGAAGCATTCAAAAGCCCGTATTCGAGCCAGCAAAAAACAAATGATTTCTCTATACCTTTTATCAAGCCGAGTAATATTGAGAAATTTAAAATAAACTCCTATAATTCCTATTTAGGAAGTGATATATCAATGTTTCATCGTCCAAGAAATAAAGAATTATATCAAGGAGAACGAATTGTTTGGAGTAGAATTGGCAAGTCATTAAAGGCTGTTTACTTAGATAAGCATATCTATTTTGATTTTGACTTATATGTTTTAAAATTAGAAAATGAAAACTATTATCATTTAATTGTCGCTGTTTTAAACAGTGACTTGATTAATTACTTTAGCAACATTCATTTAAAAAAGAGAATAGATAGTTCGTTTCCTAAAATTGGAATAGATGACATAAAAAAAATACCTATTCCTATAGAATTAGATAACGAACTGGCAACGAAAATTTCTGATTTAAGCAAGCATTTGTCTGAAGGCAAGTTTGAATATTCAGATAAGGAATCACAACTAAATGAATTAATTTTCGACTTATACGAACTGACGTATTGGGAAAAACAAAGGGTTAAAGATTATTTTCTTCCAAAATCAAGAATTGGAAGGAAGAAAAAGGCTTTAGATAATTATACAGATACACTAAAGGAAATCATAGGATTTTATTTTGAGACTCCGATAAACGTAGATGATACTCACGCAGGGTTCAATTTAATTGTAGTTAAAATATCCTTTGGAGATAATAGTAACAATCCTCAAGCTGATAAAACAAAGAAGTATTTACTTAATGAGATTTTTGAACAAAATCCTAATGCCAATTTTTTAGCAAGTCAGGAAAAGATTTTCGGGGAAGATTGTGTGTATATTATTAAAGAGGATATAAATAAAAACTGGACGGAAACAAAAGCCTTTGAAGATGGACAGGATATTTTAAAACACTTAATACCTAATGAGAATGGATAGAGAGTACATTAGGATTAAGAAGCCAGCTCCATTACCATTTGATACTCGCCAACTAAAGACTTTAGATGATGAGTTTTGGAAAAATTGGGTGTTTTATTATTTGCTCGACTTTTATAAAAACTATGATAGTGCTGAACTAAAGTCTAAAGTTGAAGAAGAAAAGAAAAACAAGCCTGCAAGAATTGAACGAGAAATTGCAAAGTTTGTAAGGATTGAACTAAATGCAAATAAAGCTTTCGGAAGTCATTTTTACGCTTTTGGGGAAAACACTAATGACGAAGATGTAGAAGGTAATTATGATATCACAATACACAGCACTAATTGGAAAAGTAAAAATTTCCATTTTGAGTGCAAGAACTTAGATGGTAGTCAGGATTTGACAGATAAATATGTATGCTGTAATACATACAAAAAGGATAGTAGTGGTTTGAATATTTTTGATGGGGGAGTATTACGATATTTCAATGGTAAATATGCCCAAAGTCTAAACTTTGGAGGTATGATAGGCTTTGTATTGGCAGGGGATAGTATCACGATTAAGAATAACCTTGTGACAAAGTTGAAAGAAAAGCTACATACTACCCCCGAAGGCGATTTCATACAGGTTACGGATAACTCTATTGCAGGAAACGATTTTACTTTTGATAGCTTACATAAACGTTTGAATAAAGAATTTACGATACATCATCTTTTATTTGATTTCTCAAAATAGAGTAGAATAACATCAATTATTTATCAACCTCAATATTTATTAACCGTTCCAAATCTTCCAAAAAATGTTTCGAGATTTGTTCGGTTTCGGCTACAGGAAAGGTAAAATCCCGTAACATAATTGTTAGGGGATTTTTTGTTTATATGAAGTTTATAAAAGATTATTTTTAATTTTAATTGAAATCGTTGAAATTGAATATTTTAATAATTATTGAACTATAGGTATAATTAGGTTAGACTTAACCCAGCCTTTTCTTCCTTCGGGCATTCTGATATGAGAATATCCATTTGAGTCTTGTAAAACTCTTACATATGTGCCTTTATCTAATTTTCTTAATGTAAGAGCGCCATTAGAAGGCGCATTTTTTAAATCTGTAAATATTTTTATCTGCTTGTAAACTTTTCTTGCTCCACTGGATAAAGGTGTATTCATTAATGCTTCTTTAAACCGTTCCCTTCCACGCTCTCTATCAGTAGAATAAACGGTTAACTTAATACTTACATCTCTTAATCTGCAAGGATTTAAAATTCGGGCAGTAATTAATCTTGGGTCATGCCCGGGTACTAATAAATCTTTAGAGCCCCCTTTTTCAAGTGCTAATATTTTACCATTACTTAATTTTAATGATAATCCACATTCACCAATAGTGTCTGATGAATTTGATTCATGAAATATATAATAGTGAATCCGGTCTCCCCACCTTAATTTCATCTGTTCTAAGTTATTGTCATAACTTATTAATGGCACCTCACCTTCACCTTGCAAACGAATCATTGTACCATCTACATCCGTCTCAATTCTCGACACTAAAGCAAAAGTCCCTTCAAGTTCACTAATTGATGCGTCAATTACTGTTGTACGTGTTCTTTCCGCTTCAGTTTCTACAGTTTTTTGTAAATAACTTGTTGAAGAGTCAATCTTATCACCTGTTTGTTTTTCAGAATCTTTTTGTTGTTGAATTATTTTTTCTTCAGAGTGTTTGCTTATAGGAGCAACTGGACTTTTCCACCAAATCATTGAAAGTACAAATAATGCTGCACCACCTGAAGCTTGAATAGCTATCTTTCCAATTTTATTGTTTACTAAATCGGAATTTATAGTAATACCGATATCCCCGGATATAAAAAAACCAAATATACCTACAAGTAAAGAGGAAATAATGGCAATTAAATTATGCTTATATTCTGATAGATTCTCTGGACCAAACAGAATAAGTCCCAAGAAAAACACTAACAATACACTGCCATATATTATGCTAAGATTAGATATGGTTTTTAGTTGTTTTGAGCTTGTCATACATTTTTATTTGAATGGTGATACGTGACAATATTAACAAATATTTAAATACAGTAGAATATCTTAAAACTTTATTCCTGTGCTAATTTAATTACAAACAAAAAAAGCCACACCTGTACAGGTGCGGCTTTTTAAACCAATTAATTACAATTTACGAAGCTACGGCAGGTAAAACCATAACCTGGTTTCGCCTTACATCGCCGTGGGTATCTTCGGTTATTTTTGTGCCCAGCACTTCAACCGGCCTGAATATCATCAGCTCGTTTTCGTTAAAAAACTCTGCTGCAATAACATCATAGTCATCAGGGTGCAGTATAATGGTTTCATATTCAGATAGGTTGTGCTCCAGTATGTACTCCTGCAGCATATCGAGGCAAATGTGACGTCTCATATATCAGGTTAGTTAAATTTAACTTCAAGTACGTCAATCTCATCCTCGCTAATCTCATCATTGTTATCGGCAATAATATTGATGCCCGATACACAAAGCGACTTTGCTTTTTTAGCGCTGTTTGCCACCAGCTTGTCAAAGTTAGACGGGTGAAGCATCAGCATAACATTATCGGTAAGTGCGTTGGCAAGAATAAATTTTTTGATTGTGGCAAGGTCTATGTTCTTTTTCATGACAGTACTTTATTAAAGGTTAGTGATACAAAGATGGTTGTTATACCTTTAAAATTTTTGTAACGTATTGCCAATAAAAGATTAAAATTCTTTAAGAAATTGCCTGTTAACCTGCGCATGCTTTATATACACCCAAAATAGCTGAATTCCCGGCAGTTTAACCTTTGTGTTTTGAGAGCCAGTTGTAAAGCCTTTCGGCATCTTCCTTTTTAAACAACCCTGTACCGGGGTTCATAGTAGCCGCCGAACCGCACGCAACGCCCATGCGCGCCATTTGCACCGGCGTACCTCCTCGCGCCAGCACCGAAACCATGCCCGCCACCATGCTGTCGCCTGCACCAACGGTACTCAGCTTTTTTACAGATGGCGCTGCTATATGTATGGTTTCATCCTGAGTGACAAGGTATGCGCCCTGCGGCCCCATAGATACAACCACAACTTCGGCCTTGCCGGCAGTTACAAGCTCTTTGGCGGCATCATCGGCAGTTTCGTTATCCAGGTATTCTTTATTGGCAATCCTGCTTAATTCGCCAATATTCGGCTTCAGGAGGTAAACACCTTCTTCCAGCGCGGCGGTTAATGCCTCACCCGATGTGTCTGCCACTACTTTACTGCCTTTACCTTTTGCCAGCTTAACCAGCTTTTTAATGTAACCGGGTTCCATTCCCGGGGGCAGGCTGCCGCTTATTACCACCACATTCGGAAAAGGAGTGATATCATTTATAGTATCTAAGATTAGTTGTGTCTCATCTTCGGATAGCGCCTCTCCCGGCATACCAAAACGGTATTGCTCGTTGTTGGAGGTATCTACCACTATAAAATTTTCACGGGTTTCAGCAGCGACACTAACCGGAAGTGAATTAACATTCTCTTCTTTAAGCAGTTTTTGCAGTAATTCGCCTGTGCGCCCGCCTGAGGTGAACAATGCGGTTGTATCAACTCCCAGCCTTACCAGCCCGCGCGATACATTAATGCCGCCACCGCCGGGTTCATATTTAGGCTTTTCGCAGCGCAGTTTCTTTTCGGGCTTTATGTTTGCCACGCTGCTGCTTTTATCTACAGTAGGGTTAAGGGTTATAGTTAAAACGTTGGGGTTCATTAAAAGTATGTTGTTGGTTATTCCTTGTTCTTTTTAGCTTTAATCATGGCTTCCAGCATATCCCACATATCTTCGGGTATTGCTTCCAGCAGGTTAAACTGCCCTGCACCTTTAAGCCACTCGCCGCCATCTATGGTAATGACTTCTCCGTTTACATAAGCCGAAAAATCAGAAACCAGGTAAGCCGCAAGGTTTGCCAGTTCCTGGTGGTCGCCCACGCGCTTAAGCGGCACCTTTTTGGCAAGGTCAAACTTTTCTTTAAGGTCGCCCGGCAGCAGCCTGTCCCACGCACCCTTTGTAGGGAAGGGCCCCGGAGCTATGGCGTTACTGCGTATGCCATATTTTGCCCATTCAACCGCAAGGCTGCGCGTCATGGCAAGCACACCTGCTTTTGCCGTAGCGCTTGGTACTACATAGGCAGAGCCTGTCCAGGCATAGGTAGTCACTATATTTAGTATCGCAGACGATTCCTGTTTGGTATCTATCCAGTGCTTCCCAAAGGCAAGGGTGCAGTTTTTAGAGCCTTTCAGCACTATGTCTATAATAGTATCAAATGCGTTTGCAGAAAGGCGCTCTGTGGGGCTTATAAAATTTCCTGCGGCATTATTAAGCAGTACATCGGCTTTACCGTAGTGGCTTAATACCTCCTGCAGCATTTTTTCAACTTCATCATAATGGCGCACATCACACTGCACTGCCAGGCACTGCCCGCCTGTTTCGGCTTCAAGCTCTTTGGCTGTAGCCTTTAGTTTTTCAAGGTCGCGAGAGGTGATGGCCGTTTTTGCGCCAAGCTCCATAAAATATTTTGTCATCGACTTGCCGAGGCCGCTGCCGCCACCGGTTATAACTATAACTTTATCTTTTAAAGCATCTTCACGAAGCATTTTTGCAGTATAATTCATAATGGTATGTAGTGATTGATTTACTGTAAATGTAAGGAATATTTTTACAGGCTTTTGGCAACACGGGCTTAATATGGTGTTAATCATGCTAAAGTATTCCCAATCAAATAGCATGGCAATAACAGGTGGTTTAATTTTAAGTGTGCGAATTTTTTACCTTCGTAATTCTATGACAAAAGAAGAAATATTACATATAATACGCGACTATGCCGATGATGCCCACGGTAACCAGATGCGCAAGTACACGCCCGAAAGATATATAGTACATCCTGTCAGGGTTATGGAAAAGCTGCGAGGTTATACCGACAGGCTGCCTCTGCTTGCAGCAGCTTTGCTGCATGATGTGTTAGAAGATACTCTGGTAAAACCTCCGCAAATGCTGGAGTTTTTGAAAGGTGTAATGAATGAAGCTGAAGCTGAAGCTGAAGAAACTCTGAAGTTAGTTATAGAGATGACAGACGAATTTGTAAAAGAGGCTTATCCTAAACTAAACAGGAAGCAGCGCAAGCAAATGGAGCTTGAGAGGATAGCCTTAACCGGAGCCGATGCTCAGACCATTAAGTATGCCGATATTATAGATAACGCGATTGACATTACTGCTAACGACCGCAATTTTGCGCCACGCTACCTTAAAGAGGTATCGGCTATACTTAAAATGGCAGATAAAGGCAATGCTGAACTCTATGCTAAAGCGATGCAGGTTGTAAAAGACAGCTATAACAGTATTGATTTACGATAATTATTAGCTTTAATTTAGGATTTGTTTGTGAAGGAAATTCCTTAATTTGGTTGTATTAAATCAATCATCAATTATGGATACTAATCAACAAATTAAATTACTGGAGAACCGCTTAATCGAAGCCATGAAAGCAAGCGATGTTGCCACGCTTGATGCTCTTATTTCGGACGAGCTTATCTTTACAGGCCATTACGGCGCTCTTTTTTCTAAAGAGGCGGATATTGATGCACACCGCGAAGGCAACATTACGATATATGATATTGTAGTTTCCGAACAACAAATCAAGGCATACGATGATGTTGTAATAGTTTCGGTAAAAAAAGAGATAAGCGGCAGTTTTTTTGGTGATACCGAAGTAGGCCTGTACCGTTTTACCCGCGTATGGAAACAATTAGGCGGCGAATGGAAAATAATAGCTGCACACAGCACCCAGATTGTACGATAAACACCGTTATTATAAATCTATTAACATTTACCAGGCGGGGTAGCTGCCTTTTGTTTAGTAGATTTGTAAATAAATTCGCTACTTAATGGATATAAAAGTAATTGCGTTTGACGCTGACGATACACTTTTTATCAACGAACCCTATTTTGAAGAAACCGAGAAGAAGTTTTGCGGGATTATGGAAGCCTATCTTTCGCACCAAAGCCTTTCTCAGGAGCTGTTCAGGACACAGATAAACAACCTGCCGCTTTATGGCTACGGCATAAAAGGATATGTATTGAGCATGATAGAAACTGCTGTAAAGGTTTCTAACGGTACTGTAAGTGTTAAGTGTATCGAAATGATAACTGAGCTGGGCAAAGAACTGATACAAAAGCCCATTGTGCTGCTGGAAGGGGTAGAGGAGACATTAAAAGCTTTACAGCCGCATTACAAACTGGTTGTGGCAACAAAAGGTGACCTTAAAGACCAGCAACGCAAGCTGCACAACAGTGGCCTGGGGCATTATTTTCACCATATAGAAGTAATGTCAGATAAAAAAGAGATAGATTACCTTAAACTCATTAAACGCCTCGATATAGCGCCGCAGGAGTTTTACATGGTTGGCAATTCATTGCGTTCTGATGTGCTGCCGGTACTCGAAATTGGCGGCTATGCCTGCCATGTGCCTTTTCATACTACCTGGGCACACGAAATGGTAGAGCACAATGTAGAGCATGAAAACATGAGCGAGATAGCTAATATTACAGAGCTTGTACCGCTTTTATTGCCAAAGAGTGCATAGGCTCTATACTAATGCAGTAGTGTTTTGAGTTAACATAATAAACACTACCATTATTAATCTAAACCAACTAATCATGAAAACACTGTCAAGGCTATTTATTGTAGTTTTTTTAGTAGCGGGCTTTGCGGCCACTGCTCAGCAAACTAAAAAATTTACCGTACTGATTGATGTTGCCCATGGGGGTAAAGACACAGGCGTACAGATTGACGGGCAAACTGAGAAAGATTTAACTGCCCGTATTGCTGCAGAGCTAAAAGCTGTAAGCGGCGAAGATATAGCAATATATTTTACCCGCAAAGAAGATAAGTTTGTC
>CEQG01140475.1_pt1 | contig 10196 bp, 8 predicted proteins | sample 350301 | NCBI WGS metagenome assembly CEQG01 (sample SAMEA2621242, study PRJEB7988) | marine metagenome | isolation source: saline water (ENVO:00002010), including | reverse complement strand
GAGGGGCGTGCCCTCCAGAAATGCCAGTGTTTCAGCCAGCCGCGCCTTTGCCCGCGCCGCGCGCGACGTGCCCTCCTGGTGGGGGAAACCGCTGGAAAAAATGCGGAAACGCCGCTCCAGGCGGTCGAAGGTGCAGATAAGGTCGTAGAACGCCAGGCGCAGATCAGTGCAGCCAGGCTCCCCTCTTTCCGGCCGTGCCAGCTGCTCCAAACTCTGGCCCAGATCATACGAGAAATGGCCGATGCAGCCGCCGCGCAGAGGCGGCCCGTCTGGATCCGGGTCGAGCCGCCACCGACCCAAAATCTCGCGCAATCGCATGAGCGGCGCACCTTCAAGCGGCGCACCGCACCAAAAGGCACGCCCGTCCTGTATAACGAATTCTCCGTAAGGCGAGTGGCCGATGAAGGCGTAGCGCCCCATGGAAAGATCCTCACCGCCGCTGTCCAGGAAGGCGAACCCGGGCAGATGGCGGAGGCGTTCGGCCGCCTCTAGCGGTGAGACCCAGGCGAGTTCATGCTCGATCATGGCGCGCTCCTGAGCGCCGCCGAGGCCGCGGTTCGGCGAGCGCGATGATGGCGGCGCCGACGATAGCCGCTTGGGGCGTTTTCACGAACATGTCGCGGCGCGCCCGTCAGTCGCGCAGAAGGCGCAACGTCTCGCTCCGCAAGCGCGGATCGGTGGACAACTCACCGCGCGTCACAAGGGTGATGGTGGTGCTTTTGTCGGCGCGCACGCCCCGCATCGCCATGCACATGTGCTCTGCCTCTATTGATACCATCACGCCGCGCGGGCGCAGGGCTTGATCCAGCGTGTCCGCGATCTGCACGCATAGCCGCTCTTGCAGCTGTGGGCGGGCTGCGATGGTGTGGGTAACGCGCGCAAGCTTGCTCAATCCTGCCAAGCGACCGCCGTCGGGCAAATAGGCTACACTGGCCTTGCCGAAGAAGGGCAGCAGATGGTGCTCGCACATCGAAAAGAAGGAAATGTCCTTTACGATGACGACGTCCTCGTGGGCGTCGGCGGTGAATTGTGTCTCCAGATGCACCGCCGGGTCTTGGTTCCGACCGGCGAAGACCTCCTGATACATCCGCGCCACGCGCGCCGGAGTTTCCAGCAACCCCTCGCGCCCCGGGTCCTCCCCCAAAGCCTCCAGGATGGACCGCACGGCGGCCTCGATTTGCGCCTGTACTTCCGCCGCAGGTTTCACCTGCCGTCCAGCGTCACCGACTTTTGAGCAATTCATTTACGTCCCCCCACATTGCCGCAAAACTCCTCGTGCCACAGGATTGGCGGTGATTAAATCAAGGAATTCATAGATTGATAATCATTTGAAATGACTATCTGAATCCGGATCGCTGTTTTATGGTTGCACCCACAACCATGTCAACTGCGCCTCGAGGTGATTTTCAACAAGTGATTCGAGGTGACTATATACTAACTTCCAGAGACGCAGGTGGTTCGGTCGGGCGCTTGTCGTCCAGCAGGGCCCGCAACAGCGGCACAAAGGCTTCCTGCCTGTCTGTAATCTCTACCAGCATCTAGAAACGTCAAGATACCCGCTTCGATCCCGTTGAACACGGCCGGAAGCCTGCCTCCGGTTTTGCGGCTTCCATATTCGTCAGCGGCCGACCTCACAGCGTCCTGCGCTGCGGGTCCTTGTCTCAAAATTGGCCAAGAAGGCGTCCACGGAACATGGCTCTCGGTTGGATGAAAGTTCAGTGACAGGCCACTCGCCATCGCACAAGCTGAACCGAGACCTCGCAGCTCATACCGTACTGCCTTCTCCCTAATCAATCCGCACTGAAGGGCGGACCAGCGCAGCAATCCTGCCCGACAGCCAGAGAAGAGCCGCCCGCGGTGCCCCATGCAGTTCAGCCTGATGCATCCGGTACAGCATCGCGTGGCTCAACTGCGCAAAACGACCCTCGATGAAACCGCCCCGGAAAAACCCGCGCCGGGCAAGCGTACCGAAGGCATTGTACTTGCTCAGTGATACCAGAGACCCGAAATCGCGGAACACGAAGGGGGGTATCTCGGTCCCCTCAATCCAGGCCGGAAGATGCCGCCCGAGGTGAGCAGCCTGTTGGCGCGCCACCTGCGCCGTCGGTGGCAGCGGTCGCTCTGCGCCATCAAGGCGCAGACTTGCACAATCGCCGACCGCGAAGACATACTCGTCGGTCGTAGTCTGGAAGGTCGGGTTAGTGACGATCTGACCGGTTCTGGTTTGCTCGAAGCCGGACAGGTGCGCGAAGGCGGCCGGGGCCTTGACCCCTGCGGCCCATACCCGAAGCTTGGCCTCGACCCGCGTCCCATCGGCAAGCGCAAATCCATCCTCGTCAGCGCCAACGACCTGCGCGTCGGTGAGCACGGTAATGCCAAGATCCCGCAACTGTCGAGTCGCAGCCGTGGCCACCGTCTCAGGGAAGCTTGCGAGAATACGCGGGCCAGCCTCAATGAGCGTGAGATCGAGACGCGGACGCAAATCGCCGCCGTAGTTTCGGATCAGTTCCAGAAGCTGGCTGATCTCGGCGGCGAGTTCAACGCCGGTCGCGCCACCACCCACGATCGCAATTCTCAGCGCGCCGCCATATTCCGCTGTGCGCAGAAGATCGTCATATAAGCGATCATTGAAGGACTGCGCTTCATTGATGTCATCGATGAAACGGCAGAATTCGGCGACGCCCGGCGTGCCGAAATCGTTGGCCCGACTGCCGGCGGCGAGGATGAGCACATCATAGTTGATCAGTCGACGATGGAGTATGGTCTCGCCTTCGTCGGACACAAGCGGATCAAGGGCGACGGTGCGGGCGTCGCGATCGATCTCTGCGAGCGCACCCAACACATATCGGAAGCCGTGCTGAGACGCATGGGCGAGGAAGGGAATCTTTTCTTGATAAACGTGCGAGGTACCGGCGGCGAAAGTATGCAGCATCGGCTTCCAGACATGAGCGGCGTTTTTGTCGATCAGCGTCACCTCGGCTTTCTTTGTCCGGCCCAACCGCGTGCCGAGCTTAGTGGCCAGGGACAGCCCGGCGATGCCGCCGCCCACGATAACGATACGGCGAACGCGCTTTGCGCTGGTCGCAGTCGTCGCGCCTGTCCCGGTCATGCAAGAGCCCTCTGCTTGAGGGCATCGAACTCCTCCTCGGTCAATATGCCGGCATCCAGAAGGCGCTTGGCGGCTTCGATCTCCTGCGCCGGACTATGTCCGGCAACGCCCCGGATATAGGAATCGACCGCCGTCTTCTCGCGCTCAAGCTGTCTGGCGGCGCGTTCAGCCATGCCGTCGCCGCGCACCTTCGCCCCCTCGGCGGCGAGCATTTTCGCCGTGACCGCGCCGGTTACGAGCGCGACTTTTCCCGAAAACTGACCGGTCATTTCGGTTCTCCTGTCTCAGCTAAACCGTCAACACTCGCGACCAATCCCGCCCTGCTGAACTTCGTCGCCAAGGGTGATTGGCGACTATGCCTAGATATCCCTTTACATACATCCATGTATGTTTGTAAAGCGGTATCTAGAAGCTGGAGATTCGTATGCGAAAGACCAAGAAAGACGCGGAGCAAACCCGTATCGCGATCCTCGATGCAGCGGAGTCCCTGTTCTGTACCCAGGGAACGGCCACAACAACGCTGGAGAAAATATCTCGCGCGGCAGGGGTGACGCGTGGCGCGCTCTATTGGCATTTCGCAGATAAACTGGACATCTTGCGGGCCCTGCATGCGCGCAGTGTTGCCCCGCAGGAAAACCTGATCCGAACCGCGGCGGAAAGCGGACATGACGATCCTTTGGGTCTTTTGGAGCAGGCCTCCATCGAGATGTTGAAAACATTCGAAAAAGACGAACATCAACAGCGTCTCTTTACCATCATGACCGCGCACCGACCCGACGAAGAGGGCGCAGCATGGTTCGCCGAAGTGAATGCCAATATGTTCAAGACCTTGACCCGTCTGGCCGTGCAGGCGCGAGATTTAGGTATGCTCTGCCCCGATCTTACGCCCGAAGAAACGGCGGTTATGATGATGTCCACAATGAACGGGCTGCTGAGCGAATGGCTGCGCTGCAACAGGAGCTTTGCATTGGTCCAACTGGGCAGCAAGCTTTTGCGCAAGCAGATGGCGTTCATCCGTGTTCAGAGTGCCATGGCATGAGCGCGGTTTCTCTGAGTGTTGTCGGCATGCGCTTGCGCCCAAAAATCAGCTGTCGCCCCGGCAGCATCCTACCGGCTGGACAGCACTCTCGTTTCTGTCGCTCTGCCGTAACTGTTTTCCCCAAAGCCCCCATAAAGAGGTTCTTCATGACGCATGGTTCAATTCGGAAACAGGCGAGTATGATCTCCTTCGCGGTTTCCCTGTCTCTATCGCCACTTTCGGCCCTGGCGCAACAGATGCCGCCCGCGAATGTCACGGTGATGACCGCAGAAGTCGCGCAACATGTGATCACCAAGCGCCTGCCAGGACGGGTCAAAGCCTCCACGGTGGCGGAGGTCCGACCGCAAATCTCAGGTATCATCAGCGAGCGCCTGTTTGATGAGGGCGAATGGGTCGAGAGTGGCCAGCCGCTCTATAAGATCGAAGACGAGGTGTATCGTGCCGATGTGGAGGCCGCCGAAGCGTCGGTCGCACAAGCTCAGGCCAGTTACGATCTCGCCGTCCTTGATGCGCACCGCGCGGAAGACCTGTTCTCGAAGAACGCGGGATCGGGTGCGGCCCGCGACACTGCCCTGGCCAACCGCGCTCAGGCTGCGGCGGGGCTGCAATCGGCCAAAGCACAGCTGAGCAGAGCACAGATCAACCTGAACCGCACAACGATCACAGCCCCTGTCTCGGGTGTGATCGGTTTGTCGCAGACGACGACCGGATCGCTGGTCAGCGCGCAACAGGCGACTGCGCTCACCACGATCCGCACGCTCGACCCGGTCTATGTCGATGTGACGCAATCGGTAAATGACCTGCTGGAGTGGGGGCGCGCGTCCGAACCGCAAGCCTTTTTCAGCGAAGCAGAGGCGACGCTTCTGCTGCCCAATGGGGACGTCTATGACCACAAAGGCCAGCTCAGAGCCGCCGAGCCGCAGGTCGAGCCTACGACCGGGATGGTGACCTTACGGATCAGCGTTCCAAACCCTCAGTACCGTCTTCTTCCAGGGCTTTATATCGAAGTCGAACTGCCGCAGGCCGAGACGGCCGAGGCGGTGCTTGTTCCCCAAAGCGTGGTCATGCGCGCCGAAAACGGGGATGCCAGCGTTTGGGTTGTTGAAGGCGGGAAGATCGCGGAGCGCGATGTTTCAATTGTTGGCTCCTCCGGGCGGTTCTGGGTGGTGAATGGCGGCCTGAACTCAGGCGATCAGATCGTCACGTCCGGTTTCCAGAAAGCCGGACCGGGCGCTGAGGTTCAGATCATCCCGGCCGAGGGTCAGTCTGCTCCTGCCGCCGCTGCTGAAGGGAACTGATCCATGTCACGCTTTTTCATCAACCGCCCCATCTTTGCGTGGGTGTTGGCGATCATCGTCATGGCGGTGGGCATCCTGTCCATCAGCCGTATGCCGGTTGCCCAATATCCGTCGATCGCGGGACCGTCGGTCGTTATTGGCGCCACCTATCCGGGGGCGTCCGCCGAAACTGTTGCGGACACCGTCGTTCAGATTATCGAAAAAGAGATGACGGGCCTCGACGGGCTGCGTTACATCAACTCTTCCACCACCTCGACCGGGCATGCCACGATTACGCTGACCTTCGCTTTGGGCACCGATCCTGACATCGCGCAGGTGCAGGTGCAGAACAAGCTGTCGCTGGCCGAGGCAACCCTGCCCGAATCCGTCGTCCGCCAAGGTGTTACGGTTGAAAAATCTGCGACCGGTTACCTGATGATCGTTGGGCTGGTGTCGGATGACGGGGCCCGGAGCGCGATTGATCTGGCTGATTATCTGGCCTCGAACATCGTCGAGCCGGTCTCGCGCCTGTCAGGCGTTGGGAAGGTCGAGCTTTTTGGCTCGGAATATGCGATGCGGATCTGGATGGACCCGCAGAAACTGAAATATTATGATTTGACGCCCGCGACCGTCGTCGCCGCGATTACCGCGCAGAACGCGCAGATTTCGGCCGGGTTCTTCGGCGCAATGCCCGCCCCCGAAGACCAGGAGTTGAACGCGACAATCACCGCCCAGTCGCTTTTGAAAACACCGGAAGATTTCGAACGTATCGTGCTTCGGGCCGATACGGATGGCGGTCTGGTTCTGCTGCGCGATGTGGCACGGGCAGAGCTTGGTACCGAAAACTATGAAATTTCGGGCTTTTACAACGGGAAACCCGCCTCGGGCATGGCGATTCAGCTGGCCTCTGGCGCCAACGCGTTGGACACGGCCGAGATCGTCAAGGCGAAGATGGAAGAATTCGCCGAGTCCCTGCCTGCGGGCGTCAGCTATGTGATCCCTTATGACACCACGCCTTTCGTGCTGATCTCGATCGAGGCCGTGCTGCATACGCTGGTCGAGGCCATCGCTCTGGTCTTTTTGGTCATGCTGATCTTTCTCCACAACTTCCGTGCGACCTTGATCCCGACCCTGGCGGTTCCGGTCGTGCTGTTGGGGACGTTCGGCATCATGGCGACACTGGGCTACAGCATCAATACGCTGACCATGCTGGCCATGGTTCTGGCCATCGGTCTGTTGGTCGATGACGCCATCGTGGTGGTCGAGAACGTCGAGCGCATCATGCATGACGAGGGTCTCGGTCCAAAGGAAGCCACCGAAAAGTCGATGGATGAAATCTCGGGCGCACTGGTCGGTATCGGCATGGTCGTCTCGGCGGTGTTCGTGCCGATGGCTTTTTTCGGCGGTGCAACGGGTGAGATGTACAAACAGTTTGCCGTCACCATTGTTTCGGCGATGGGATTGTCTGTACTTGTCGCCCTGATCTTCACGCCGGCGCTTTGTGCAACGGTGCTGAAAGCTCAAGAGCATTCGGGCGGCAAGCGTCAGGGGATACTGTCGCGCATGGGATCAGGGTTTTCGAGCTGGTTCGAACGCAATTTCGGCAGGCTCACCAACGGCTACGGTGGGGTGGTCCGTCGCGTGACGGCGGGTCCGCTGCGGATGCTCGTGGTCTATTTTCTGATCGTCGGCGGCATGGTCCTGCTTTATCAGCGCACACCAACCTCGTTCTTGCCGGATGAGGACCAGGGGGCCTTGATCACCATCGTGCAACTGCCCTCGGGCGCGACGGCCAAGGCGACCGAAAAGGTGCTTCGCAAGGTCGAAGGCTACTGGGCAACAGCGGAGGAAGAAAACGTCGAGTCCGTCTTTTCGGTTCGGGGCTTCTCTTTCTCCGGGCAGGGGCAGAACATGGGCATGATGTTCGTCAAGCTCAAGGACTGGCATTTGCGCGAGGAACCGGAGGACTCGGTCCAGGCGATCGCCGCGCGCGGCATGGGTCCGCTCATGGGCGGAATTCAGGAAGCCATCGTCGTACCTTTCGCACCGCCTGCGGTTATGGAGCTTGGAAACTCGAACGGGTTTACGGCCTATCTGCAAGCCACCAATGACAAGACCCATCAGGAGCTTTTGGAGGCGCGCAACATGTTGCTGGGTATGGCTTCGCAGAATCCGGCCCTGACCGCCGTGCGGCCGAACGGTGTCGAGGACGCGCCGCAGTTCCGTCTGAACATCGACTGGGCCAAGGCGGGTGCGGTCGGGGTGACGGCGGCGGATGTCGGCAGTTTCCTCAACACCGTCTGGTCAAGCGCCTATGTCAACGATTTTCTCTATGAAGGTCGGGTGAAGCGCGTCTTCGTTCAGGGCGAGCCTTCGGCGCGCTCGGTGCCAGAGGATATTTCGCTATGGCGTATTCAGAACGTGAATGGTGATTTTGTCGATTTTTCGACCTTTGCCACGCAGGAATGGGTCTATGGTCCACAGCAGGTCACCCGCTACGACGCGCTGCCGGCCATGGGGATCGAAGGAGCGGCGGCGCAGGGTTATACATCGGGCGAAGCCATTGCGGTGATGGAAGGTCTGGCGGCCGAACTGCCCCCGGGATTCAGCCTGCAATGGACCGGGATGTCGCTTGAAGAAAAAGAAGCCGGAGCAGGCGCGATGGCGCTCTATGGTCTGGCGCTGGCGGCGGTGTTCCTATGCCTTGCGGCTCTCTATGAGAGCTGGAGCATTCCGGTGGCCGTTCTGATGGCAATGCCGGTGGGTATCCTGGGCGCTTTGCTCGGTGCGCTGATCGGCGGTCAGTCGAATGGGGTCTATTTCCAGGTGGGCCTGCTGACAGTGGTCGGTCTGACCGGCAAGAATGGCATCATGATCGTGGAATTTGCTCGTGAACGCATGGCCAGCCTTGGGGAAACTGCGGTTGAAGCGGTGCGTGAATCGGCCAAGCAGCGTTTCCGCCCGATCCTGATGACATCGCTGGCTTTCGGCCTAGGGGTTGTTCCTCTGGTCCTGTCCTCGGGTGCCGGTGCGGGCGCACGTCAGGCGATCGGCTATGCGACATTGTTTGGCACGATCACTGGCACGACGCTGGCGATCATTTTTGTGCCGGTGTTCTTCGTGCTGATCGACAGGCTGTTCTCTCGTGGCAAGCGCAAGAATGAGCTGCCCGATGCCACGACTGTGTAGGAACCCTCGGCTGAAATCCCAAACGCAGTTCAGCGGCGCCGGTGCGGCCAAGGAAAGGATGTGTAGATGACCTTTGAGGGAAGATCGCCCTAGGGTTACGGGGCTGCGCCGGTATCGGGGCAGCCTCCTCCACGCCGCTTGCCCGTGACATGCAGCCGGGTCTGGAAAATGCATATGTTTTTATAATGTCCATTCACGAAAACGAGACGCCGAACGCTCATTCTCGCCTCGGTCGCCCGCCGGTCCTCAGCGACGCGGCGCGGTGTGCACAAATCGTCGCGGCGGCTGAGGCCGTGTTCTTGTCCAATGGGTTCTCTGCTGCGACGATGAAAGAGATTGCCAAAGCCGCCGGCATGTCCAAGCGCACACTCTACAAATATTTCGACACCAAGGAGACGCTGTTCATTGCCTTCATCAATGAGGCGGAGGTCGTGCCTGATGCCCTGCAGCTTCGCCATTCCGATCCGCGTGAAGAGCTGCGCCAGCGGTTCCTGATCCTTTTGCGGCATGCTCTCTCGCCCCGTCAAATCCGAATGACCCGGCTGATGATTGAAGAGGCCGACACCTTCCCGACGATGGCAAAGGCGTTTTATGATCGGGCGATGAAGCGCGGCAATCGCTATATTGCCGAGACGCTCAGCCGGCTTGCCGCGGAACAGCCGGAGCGCGACAGTGGGTCGGCTGAACAGTTGGCGGCTATTGTGACGGGCGCTGTGTTCGGAGAACTGTATCTTCGCGCGCTCCTGTGCGAAAACAGCTCCATGACCGAGACGGAGATGTCCCGGAGGATCGACGTCGCCCTAGGGTCGGTGTTTGCCGGGTCTCGTCCCGGCGGAGACGATCAGCCCCTCTGATGAGCCGACACATCGGAAGAATTCTAATCGGGAAACTTCACACCCGGGTGACGACGGACCAGATGATAAGTAGCGACTTGTCTGCGCTTCGGGACCATCTGAGAGGGACTGTTATTGGGCGGTGACCTGCCCCCTGCTGGTCCCTCATTCATAACGAGAGTCTGCAGGTTGGATTTGCGTATTCCGGTTCCTCGTCCGGTGCAAGTGCGCCGGGCGCGGAGCCCTCAAATTGCTTAAGCGCCCGGCGCGCTTGCTGCGGCGTCTGGTTGCCCAGGGACGAGTGCGGCCTGACCGTGTGGTAGTCATATCGCCAGAGGGCCAGCTTGCGCCGTCCGTCGTCCAGACTGTCGAAGATCTCCTCATTCAGCAGTTCATCCCGGAGACTGCCGTTGAAGCTTTCGATGAAGGCGTTCTGCTGCGGCTTTCCCGGATCGATGTAATGCCACGGGACGGTGTTCTCGTCGGCCCTTTTGAGGGATGGCCCGGCGGGTGAACTCGGTGCCGTTGTCGCTGACGATGCAGCCATGCTTGCCGTAGATCCGGATCAAGGCACTGAGCTCGCGGGCGACACGTGCGCCGGACGGGGACTGGCTCGCTGCGCGGCTAGCTGGGCGCTATTTCGGCCGCAACACAGCAAAACGGCCCCTCGGAGGGGCCATCTAACTTCGTTTATTTTTGTGTATTTTTGGTTGCGGGAGCAGGATTTGAACCTGCGACCTTCAGGTTAT
>CEQG01153146.1_pt1 | contig 10206 bp, 9 predicted proteins | sample 350301 | NCBI WGS metagenome assembly CEQG01 (sample SAMEA2621242, study PRJEB7988) | marine metagenome | isolation source: saline water (ENVO:00002010), including | reverse complement strand
ACCTCAACAACCTGTGCTGGGGCATTGTTTACAAAACGCTCATTAGAAAGCTTCTTCTCGACAGATTTAAGAAAACCCCGCGTATACGCAAGCTCTTCATTGATTTTTGCGATTTCAGCCTCCACGTCAACCGCACCCGTAAGCGGGATAAAATATTCATTTGCCTTGACCCTAAAGCTAAGCGCGCCCTCCTTCTCCTCACCTGTTTCTTCAAAGACCGAGAGGTTGCCCAGCTTTCTTATCACAGCATCAAATACTTTTGTGAAACCTTCAGGATTATGCAGGTAAACCTCAACGGTATCCTTGAAGGAGATGTTTTTATCCTTGCGTATCGTCCTGATCCCAGATACTACCTGTTTAGCCAGTTCAAACTGGTTGATCAGGTCTTCGTCCGCTTCCGCGAAAGCGGGCCAACTGCTCACGATCAGGGCTTCACCCGGAGTTCTATGAGCAATATTCTGCCATATTTCTTCTGAAGCAAACGGAATGAACGGATGAAGTATTTTAAGGTTATCTTCTAAAGCGGCAATGACGCTTTTGTAGGTCTTCTTGTCAATAGGTTCGCCATAGCCTGGCTTCACTATCTCTAACAACCAACTACAGAAATCGTCCCAGATCAGTTTATATGTCGCCATGAGCGCATCGCTGATACGGTACTTGGAGAACTGGTCTTCAATCTCAACCAGGGTCTGTGCAAACCTGTTTTTATACCATTCAAGGCCGGCCTTGCTAGCTTCTGGCTGTGCTGCCGTTTCTGAAACTTCCCAACCTTCAATTAATCTGTAAGCATTCCATATCTTGTTTACAAAGCCCTTGCCCTGCTGGCATAGGTCTTCGTCAAAGAGCAGGTCATTGCCCGCTGATGAACTAAGCATCAAGCCCACACGCACACCATCAGCGCCATACGCTTCAATGAGTTTAAGCGCGTCCGGTGAGTTCCCCAGGGACTTTGACATCTTGCGGCGCTGCTTGTCACGTACCAGCCCGGTGAGGTACACATTTTCAAAAGGCCTTTTACCGGTATATTCATATCCCGCGATAATCATCCTCGCCACCCAGAAGAACAGGATGTCAGGCCCCGTCACCAGGTCATTGGTAGGATAATAATATTTAAAATCATCATTCTCTGGATTGCGTATGCCGTCAAAAACGCTCATGGGCCACAGCCATGATGAGAACCAGGTGTCCACTACATCTTCCTCCTGTCGCAAATCGGCCAGTGTCAGTGATGTGTCGCCAGACTTTTCTTTGGCTATGGCCAAAGCTTCTTCAGCGGTTTTGGCGACAGCCACATCATCATTATTGCCATAGTAATAAGCGGGAATCTGCTGCCCCCACCACAACTGGCGCGAGATATTCCAGTCACGTATGTTGTTCATCCAGTGACGGTATGTATTTTCAAATTTTTTGGGAAAAAGCTTGACTTCTTCAGTCTCAAGAACAGCCTTTATGGCAGGTTTCACCAGGTTTTCCATCTTAAGAAACCATTGGTCAGAAAGTTTGGGCTCAATCACGGCCTTTGTACGTTCTGATGTCCCCACCTTGTGCATATGAACCTCTGTCTTTAAAAGTTGGCCGTTTTGCTCAAGTTCTTTTGCAATCTCCTTGCGCACCACAAAACGGTCCTTGCCCTTATAATGTAGTCCATGCTCGTTCAAGGTGGCGTCATCGTTGAAGATATCCACAACATCTAGGTTATGTCTATCTCCCAGCACCTTATCATTTTCATCATGGGCCGGTGTAACCTTTAAGCAACCGGTACCAAACTCAACATCAACATATTCATCCTCGATGATGGGGATTTCACGCCCCACGATGGGCACGATGGCCTTCTTTCCACGCAAGTGTGAAAAACGCTCGTCATGAGGGTTGATGCATATGGCCGTATCCCCAAAAATGGTCTCGGGCCTTGTGGTTGCAATGGTGAGCGAGTTATCTTCACCCACGATTTTATATTGAAGGTAATAGAGGTTGCCCTGTCTTTCTTCGTGGATGACCTCTTCGTCTGACAGGGTCGTCTGAGCTTCAGGATCCCAGTTTACCATACGGTGACCACGGTAAATAAGGCCTTTATTATATAAATCAACAAAAACATCAAGCACGCTTTCTGACATGTGGTCATCCAGGGTAAAACGGGTACGTTTCCAGTCACATGACGCCCCCAGTTTCTTGAGCTGCTCGAGGATTGTACCGCCATATTGGTCAGTCCATCCCCAGGCATGTTGCAAAAACTCCTCGCGGCCTATGTCCTGCTTGCTCACGCCTTCTGCCTTAAGCTTGGCCACAACCTTTGCCTCAGTGGCGATAGAGGCATGGTCAGTACCCGGCACCCAGCACGCATTGTAACCTTGCAGGCGTGCACGGCGTATCAAAATATCCTGAATGGTATTGTTGAGCATATGCCCCATGTGCAGCACACCGGTGACATTGGGCGGCGGTATCACAATGGTATATGACTCCCTATCATCTGGTACCGAATGGAAAAAATCATGCTCCATCCAGTAGTCATACCACTTCTTTTCTACATCTGCAGCGTTATATTTTGATGTGATTGCCATGTTTTGGTCTAGTTTTTGACTTTGACTTGCAAAAGTACTTATATACTAATGATTATTAAAAAACAGAAGAGATAAAAATAGTCTTTTATTGGCCCCGCAATTATGGTAGTTCGCTATTGCGAAAGCCTTAAAAATGAACCAATAACTTGCACATGGTCTTGAATAACTCTATTTTTACCCTTCATTAAAACCATTAACAGTATGAAAAAAATGGCATTTATAATGTTCTTGAGTTTTATCGGTCTTTCACTGCAAGCGCAGGAAAAGAAAGCCGGGATAACTTTTGAAACAGACGTTATTGATTATGGTGAGGTCGCCCATGGAGGTGACGGTGTAAGGGAATTTAAATTCACTAACACGGGTACGGCACCCCTTATCATAAGCAAGGCATATTCAACTTGTGGATGTACCGTGCCCCAACCACCCAAGGAAGCAATTGCCCCAGGTGAGACAGGTGTACTTAAAGTAAAATATGACACTAACAGGGCAGCTGGCCCCATTAGAAAGACCATTACGGTCTATACCAATGCTTCAGATGAGCCCTATACCTTAAAAATCAAGGGGACTTTGTTACCTGCTGACAGCGGTATGCAAAAACCCAAGGCAGGTCCCACGACCGGTAAATAAGCTTTTGGGTATAACCCAAAGCAAAAAGCGCATCTACCCGATGCGCTTTTTTTATAGTATTTTTTTAAGGGCAAACCGGCAATTAAAAACAATGCCTTTGCGCTCTACCTGTAACTTGAGCAGGTAGCCTTCATCCTTGAAGAAATGCTTTGTGATATCCTCCAGCTCCAGCTTGCCCGTATCGCGCCCGTTAACCTTTAATATCCTATCCCCTTTTTGCAAACCTGCAATGTCACCGGGAGACCCTGGGCGAATATCGGCGATTTCATAGTTGTTCTTTAATTTGAACTGTATGGTGTTTGTAGCCTTGAAGATGCTCGTGATCAATGGATTTTCTTCGTCTGTGGTGGGTTTTTCCCTGATATCCTGGGCTATCTCCTTTATGATATCATAACCGCTGTGCTCAACGATAAGGCCACTACGATTATACCGGTAAGGTTCGTCAAAGTTCTTGTTCTTCTTTAAGGTCATCGTGCCATTGGGGTAATCGTAAATAACCTTGAACCTTTTTAATATTTCGCCGCCAAGGCTGCCATTACGGCCATCATCAACGACGAGGTGCCGTATGGATAGGCTATCTGGGTATGCCACGGTAACATCCTTGATGGCAAGGTCTTCAATATTCAAAGCCTGTAATTTTGCCCGTTTGCCGGTGACATCTCCCGTCATGCCCAGGCCAAGTAGGTCATCAAAATTTGGTTTGCCTATTTTTAAATCATCATGGCTATCCGGAAAAAGCCACAGGGCATCACCTGAGCCGGAATCAACCAAAACATATACCCCTACGGGCGCATCCCCCTGCTCTACTTCTACCTTGGCATAAGGCTTACCGCTCTTTACAAGAATGGGTGTTTTAATACATGACCGGCAAGACCGCTGTCTATACGTCTCTGGACGGTGCAAGATGAGTTTGGACCTCACATAATTCACCTCGACCACAAAGTCCTTAAAAAGGCTATATCCCAGTATGCCATTGACCTCTATGCCCAGGCGTGGCGAAAAATTATGGGCCGCATCAGTAATGAAATAAAGGTTTTGATTGACTGAGCTTGCCTCGCCCACATTTAATATGTTGTGCTCAGATTTTAATGCCTCGACGGGCTCGCCACCACCGGCACCAGAGAGATAGATTTTTGAAGTATGGTTCAATTGCACCTCATCATGGCTTCCCGCATTAAAAATGATATTGCTCTTTACACCCGTATCTAGCAAAAATGAAAGTGGTGTATCATTAACAGTTACGGGTACTATGACAAGGTTGTTTTTTATCTCGACGGGAATGGTAATTTTATTTTTTCCTTCCGGCAAATGAAAAACACCTTGAGAAAATCCCCATAGGGGCAAGATCGCCAGGAGAAGGATAACCAATTTATGACGAGAGGGATACATATTACGAAAACGATTTCTCTAATGTACGAATTTTCTCTTTATTCTTCCAAAACTCAGTACTGGTGTTGTGGATATATTTTCGCAAATTTGTGACCTAAAATCAGAAGCACATGCCGCGATTATCGCAAAAGGGCCTTGAAATGCCCCAATCACCCATAAGAAAGTTAGTTCCCTATGCTGAAGCCGCTGAAGCAAGGGGCACGCAGATATTACAGCTCAACATTGGCCAGCCGGATATAAGGACCCCTCAAACCGCCCTTGATGCCATCAAGAATGCAGAAATTGAGGTATTGTCCTATAGCCATTCTGCGGGTTTTTTGAGCTATCGCGAAAAACTGGCGAAGTATTATGCCAAATACGGTATTAACGTATCCCCTGATGAAATCATCATCAGCACGGGCGGCTCTGAGGCATTGATGTTTGCTCTGGGGAGCATTACAGATCCAGGTGATGAAATCATCATTCCTGAACCCTTTTATGCAAACTACAATGGTTTTGCAGTTTCAAGTGGGGTCAAGGTCGTACCGGTCATTTCATCAATAGATACAGGTTTTGCCCTGCCCCCCATCGCAGATTTTGAAAAACTTATCTCATCAAGCACAAAAGCCATCGTGATCTGCAACCCGGGTAACCCTACAGGATACCTGTACAGCAAGGAAGAGATAGAAGAACTTGCTGCCCTGGTCAAAAAACACGACCTGTTCTTGATTGCAGACGAGGTTTACCGTGAATTTGCTTATGATGGCCTGCAGCACCATAGTGTGCTTGCAGTACCTGGTCTTGAAGAAAATGCCATCATGATTGACTCGGTGTCAAAAAGGTTCTCCATGTGCGGTGCCCGCATAGGTTGCATCGTCAGCAAGAACAAGGACCTCATGGCAACCGCAATGAAATTTGCACAGGCAAGACTGAGCCCGCCCACCCTGGCACAGATTGCCAGCGAGGCTGCGCTAGACACCCCACAATCTTACTTTGATGATGTGATTGATGAATATGTTGATAGGAGAAATACCCTAGTCAAGGGACTGGAATCCATTGCCGGGGTCAAGGTTGCCAAGCCCAAAGGGGCCTTTTACTGCATCGCAGAACTGCCCATAAAAAGCGCAGATGACTTTGCACAGTGGCTCCTGGAAGAATTTGAAATGGATGGCAAGACGGTAATGGTCGCCCCAGCCGCAGGATTTTATTCTACCCCGGGCATGGGGACCAATCAGGTAAGGATAGCATATGTGCTCAAAAAGGAAAATCTGGTGACCGCTGTTGCCCTTCTTAAAGAAGCACTACAGAGATATACTGATTAATGCAGGTATTTGAAGATTTTTCACTCAAGGAATTCAACACCTTTCACATTGATGCCAAGGCGAGGTTCTTTGCTTCAATCAACAGTATTGAAGACTTAAGGGAGGGCCTTACCTCTGATGTGCACACCTCTAAGTTTGTTTTGGGAGGTGGCAGCAACATGCTCTTGCTCCATGATATCGATGCCCTTGTCCTGCATATCAACCTTAAGGGAATCGAGAAGGCCAAGGAAGATGAAAACCATGTATGGGTACGCGTGGCCGCAGGTGAAAACTGGCATGAATTTGTACTTTTTTGCGTGAACAGTGGTTATGGCGGTGTCGAGAACCTATCGCTTATACCCGGTAATGTGGGCACTTCGCCCATTCAGAATATAGGCGCGTATGGAGTGGAACTTAAGGATGTGTTTGATAGTTGTATCGTGGTTGATAAGCTTTCGCTGAAAAGCAAACAGCTTAACCTTACAGATTGTAGGTTTGACTACCGCGACTCCATATTCAAGAATGAGGCAAAGGGTAAATATATCATTACCGAGGTCGTCTTCAAGCTCACCAAAAAGAACCACGAACTCAACACCTCTTACGGGGCCATAAATACCGTCCTGCTTGAAAAGGGAATCACAAACCCCTCCCTTAAAGATGTCTCAAACGCCGTCATTAAAATACGTCAGGAAAAATTACCAGACCCTAACGTGATAGGCAACAGCGGGAGTTTTTTTAAGAATCCCGTGGTATCAAAACAAGAATTTGATATGCTCCAGGCAAGGTTTGAGGACATCCCCTTTTATCCCATTTCAGAAAACGAAATCAAGATCCCGGCTGGCTGGCTCATCGAGCAGGCCGGTTTTAAGGGTAAGCGTTTTGGCGATGCGGGGGTACATGACCGGCAGGCACTGGTTCTCGTCAATCATGGCAATGCCACTGGGGAGGAGATTTGGCTTTTAGCCAAAAAAATACAGCAAGAAATCTCACGGATATTTCAAGTAACCATTGAACCCGAAGTAAACCTTATATAATGAAAGAAAAAGATACAAAAAAGAGCAAGGTGATTAAGATCGTGGTTACAACCGTGGCCTTTATAATCGCTTTTTTTATTTCATTTAAAGTTTCCCGAGGCTTGTTTTCAAGCGGGGATGACCTAGAAAACCAATTGAAAAAAGCCGTTGTTGAAGTCAACAATGCCGCACCCATGCAGGTAGATGAGTATACTAGGCTTGATAGTGCCGCCATGGTCAAAAAAGACGGTTTTGCCTATTATTATACCCTTAACCTCACTAAAGAAGATGTAGATCTTGACACGGTGAACAAGTATGTAAGGCCCAGGGTGATAGAACAGGTCAAAACCAGCAAGGACCTCAAGGGGTTCAGGGATAATGACGTTACCCTATATTATAGGTATTATGATACAAATGCCCAGTATGTGATGGAGTTTAAGATCACACCAGATATTTATAAATAAAAAGATTCCGCTTTCAAAAAATTTCCTTGAAAGCGGAATCCATTCAATAAAAGCAATCCTAGTTTACTTTTTTGCCATAAGGACATCATCAATGATATAAACAATACCATTAGATGCCTCGACATTTCCCTTGATTACTTGGGCTTTTTTACCACGGCCATCCTTGATGACTATCTGGTCACCATTTTTCATCGCGGTCAGTTCATCACCATTTACAGTCTTGAAGGTGTATTCACCACCACCATTCTTGATGGCCATGTCCAGCTTATCTGAAGTTATCCTACCGGGTGCTACGTGATACTGCAGCACGCTGGTAAGTTCTGCCTTGTTTTCGGGCAACATGAGTTCTTGACGTGTTTTCTCTGGTAATTTCTCAAACGCATGGTTTGAGGGTGCAAAAACGGTGTAAGAACCGGGTTTCATGAGCATCGTGTCCAGTTGTGCACTTTGTAGCACCATGGTCAAGGAGCTCAGGTCAGCATTGACCTGTGCAAGACCGGCAATACTATTGGCACGGGCAGCCTCGGTCTCTTCATCCATCTTTTCCTTCATGGCGGCATCGTTCATGCCATCAGCGTTAGAAACTTCTGATATCTCACCTTCTACAGTGGTGTTACCTTCCAGTTGTATATCGTCTTTCTTTTCATTTTTACAGGCCACGGTCAACATCCCGGCCATAAAAACAACGGTTAGTGTTTTTAAAGTTTTCATCTTGATTACTTTTTTTAAATGTTAAAAATCAAATGTATCTATATTTTTATCGCACATCATTTAATGTTTTTATAATCTTTGTTAAACTATTCACAACCAGCAAGCTGTACTTTTTATCAATAAAATATAACCTTGGAATCAGTTGAAGATGCATTGTGGTTTTGTATCTTTGTACACCTTATATAATAGACGAGAAGATGAAATTGTTATTGATTGTTTTACTCTTGCTAGCCCTCTCATTTGCAGGCATTGCCATAAAGATCTGGGCAAAAAAAGACGGCAAGTTTGCCGGTACCTGTGCCAGCCAGAACCCTTTTCTCAACAAAGAAGGTGAGCCCTGTGGCATGTGCGGCCGCATGCCTGATGAAGCGGGCGATTGCAACACAAAGAACTAACCCTCAATCCCTGCGCGGTTGCCAGAACTTTACCAGCTTCTACTTTACGGTTTTGCCATTGTCGCGCTCATCAATATAGCGTACTACCTCTATTTTCTCCCTTTTTGCCTTTCGGCGAAAGCCAAGCAGCCACAATCACAGCCACCCCCGGTAACCCTTGTTGTCTGTGCAAAGAACGAAGCTGACAACTTAAGAAAACATATCCCCCTGTGGATGGCCCAGGACCACCCATCCTTTGAACTCATCCTTATCAATGACGGTAGCTGGGATGAGACCCTTGATGTGATGGAAGAATTTGCCGCACGGTACCCTACCATTCAGATTACTGATGTAGCCCCTAACGAAAAATTTTGGGGAAGCAAGAAATATGCCCTTACCCTGGGAATAAAACGGGCAAGAAACGAGCATCTGGTCTTTACGGATGCTGACTGCCGGCCAGCGTCACAGGAGTGGTTGAGGCTTATTGCGCAAAACTTTAACCAAATGCATGATATCGTACTGGGCTATGGAGCTTATGAAAAGGTGAAAAATTCCTTCCTCAATAAAATCATACGGTTTGAGACCGTGTTTACCGCCCTACAGTATTTTAGCTATGCCACAAACAAGAACCCTTACATGGGTACCGGACGCAACCTGGCCTATACGGCAGGGCTTTTTTATGAGAAAAAAGGGTATGTTGAGCACATGCAGGTACGCTCTGGCGACGATGACCTCTTTGTAAACGCGGCGGCCACCCGTAGCAATACCGCAATATGCATAGCACCGGAAGCTTTTACCATCAGTGGGCCAAAAAGGAAATTCAAGGCATGGTACAGGCAAAAGCGAAGGCATATCACAACGGCTGACCGGTACAAGAAAAGACATCAATTTGCCCTGGGACTATTCTACATGAGCCAGTTCTTGTTCTTGCTGTTCTCCCTTTTCTTTTTGATATACCATCCATCTGCACATATTTTCATCATACTTGTTGCCGTACGTTACCTCGTTGCCGCCCTTGCATTTGTGGGGGTCTCCATAAAACTTGAAGAAAAGGACCTCTACCCATTCTTTCCGCTGCTTGAAGCTTGTCTTGTGTGCTTTCAATTATTTATCTTTATACATAACCTCATTTCAAAACCTAAGCGTTGGAAATAGACGAAGAAATCCTTCTCTCCAATATTGAGCTTGCCCAGCAGGGAAAACAAGTTGCATTCAACTATCTGCTCAACACCCACTGGAGCATGGTGTATCATTTTCTGCTCAAGAAATCCAGTGATGAGTACAATGCTGAAGAGGTTACCATACAGACTTTTGCGCGGGCGTTTGACAAGATTGATACTTATGATGACAGTTACAGGTTCAGTACCTGGTTATTGACCATTGCAAAAAACCTCTATATTGACCAGTTGCGCAGGGACAATAGCATGGAGCGGCAGCAGCTCAAGACCAAGCCCGAAACCTTAAAGCGCGTGATGGATGAAAACCCCTCGCCAGAAGATGCCCTTATCAAAGAGCAGAACCTTGCCGAGTTACTGGGCTACATACATAAACTCAAACCAGATTATCAAAAGATGATCAACCTGAGGTACTTTCAGGAAATGAGCTATAAAGAGATGGCGCAGGACCTTGATGAACCCATGAACAATGTCAAGGTCAAACTGCTACGGGCCCGCCGCCTTCTTGCAGACCTTATCCAAAACGATAAATAAACCGTGAGCAGGCTGAGTCTTAAAAAGCTGGGGCCCGGATTGCTTTTTGCCGGGGCAGCCATAGGGGTTTCCCATTTAGTT
>CEQG01020211.1_pt1 | contig 10210 bp, 5 predicted proteins | sample 350301 | NCBI WGS metagenome assembly CEQG01 (sample SAMEA2621242, study PRJEB7988) | marine metagenome | isolation source: saline water (ENVO:00002010), including | reverse complement strand
AGGCCGGCCGACCGCCGGATGCGTGGCGGTGGAACGGTCAGACATGCTGCGCCTGCTGCCGCTGTTGCGGCCCGGCGATAGGATGGACATCCGGCGCTAACGATCTTCCGTTTTGCCGTTGGGCCCTTATGCCCGTTGCAGCGCCTCGCCGACCTCGCCACCGGCCGCAGCCAGCAACCGGCGCTCAAGCGTCTGGAGCCGTGCCTTGCTCTCGATCTTTCCGCCGATCAGGTCGGTGATGTAGAAGGTGTCGACTGCGCGCTCGCCATAGGTGGCGACATGAGCGCTGTGGACGGTGACTTTCGACTGGAAGAGCGCGTTGGCGAGGCTGAACAGCAGCGCTGGGCGATCGCGGGCATTGACCTCGATCACGGTGAAGCGGTTCGACGCCTTGTTGTCGATCAGCACATTGGGTTCGATGCGAAACGCCTCGGCGCGGGTGCGGGGCAGGGGGCGCGCCGCCAATTTGGTAATGAGGCGGTGTCGGTTCGACAGGGAATCCTCGATCGCGCTGCGAATGCGCTTCAACTGCTCGGGGCTGTGAAACGCGCCGCCGAGCGGGTCCTGTACCAGGAAATTGTCGATGGCGACGCCGTCGCGCGTCGTATGGATGCGCGCGTCGATGATATTGCCGCCGGCCAGATGGATGGCGCCCGCGACACGATAGAAAAGACCCGGATGGTCGGCTGCATAGACCGTGACCAGCGTCGCGCCGCGTTGCGGATAATATTGCGCGGCGATCGACAGCGGCGAATCGCCCGATTCCAGGATATGCTGGACGTTATGAATCAGGATGTCTTCAGGCTCCGCGATCCAGTAGGATTCGGGCAGGCGGCTGCTGAGCGCGTCGAAAGTCTCCTCGCTCATGCCCAATGTCTGGCGTAGCATATCCTGTTTCGCGGCGACCCGTTCGCTACGGCCCTTCTGTTTGTGGCCAAGGCGAAGCACCTCCTCTGCCGATTCGTAGAGATCGCCGAGCAGTTGCCGTTTCCAACTGTTCCATACGCCCGGCCCCACCGCGCGAATATCGACGACGGTCAGGCACAGCAGCAGGCGCAGCCGCTCGGCGCTTTGCACTACCTCCACGAAATCGAGGATGGTCTTATAGTCGGCGAGATCGCGCTTGAAGGCCGTGGCCGACATGAGCAGATGATAGCGCACCAGCCAAGATACGGTCTCTGTCTCCGCCGCCGTCAGGCCAAGGCGCGGGCAGAGCGTGTCGGCGATGTCCGCGCCCAATATGCTGTGGTCGCCGCCCCGACCCTTGGCAATGTCATGCAGCAGCACCGCGACATAGAGGACGCGGCGCGACAGCAATTTGCCCATCAGGTCGGTAGCGAGCGGGTGGTCGGTGCCAAGCTCTCCCTTTTCGATGCGCGCGAGAAGGCCGACAGCACGGATCGTATGTTCATCGACTGTGTAATGATGATACATGTCGAACTGCATTTGCGCGACGACGCGGCGAAAGTCGGGGATGAAGCGACCAAAAACCGTCGATTCATTCATCCAGCGCAGCACCGTTTCGGGATCGCGCGGCGACGTCAGCACGTCCATGAAAAAGCCGTTGGCGCGCGCGTCCTTGCGCACCTTGTTGGTGATAAGGCCAGCATCGCGGCTGGCCGCGCGCATGGCGCTGGGGTGAATCTGAAGCCCGTGCTTGTCCGCCAGCGCGAATATCTCCAGCAGGCGCACCGGGTCCGCCTGGAAAAAATCGTCGCTCGGCAGGCTCAATCGCCCGCGATCCAGCACGAACCCCTCCAGCTTCTTGGGCCGGCGGAACAGGCTGGGGATATAGCGTCGACCCTTGGGGCCAAGCTGGTCGTCCAGATGCGCCAGGAAGACGGCGGTCAGGTCGCCCACCGTCTTGGCGTTCAGGAAATAATAGCGCATGAAGCGCTCCACGCCTGAACGGCCGGCGCGGCCGGTGAAATGCATCCGGGTCGCGGTTTCCAGTTGCAGGTCAAAGGTCAGCCGATCCTCAGCCCGGCCGGTAATGCTGTGGAGATGGCAGCGAACCGCCCAGAGGAAATCCTCCGCCTTCTGGAACTGGCGCAGCTCCGCCTGGGTGAGCAGGCCCACATCGACCAATTCCGCGACGGAGCGGACGCGGTTTACATATTTGCCAATCCAGAAGAGGGTGTGGAGGTCGCGCAGGCCGCCCTTGCCTTCCTTGACATTGGGTTCGACGACATAGCGGCTGTCGCCCATGCGCCGGTGCCGTTCGTCGCGTTCCTCCAGCTTTTCGGTGACGAAGGCGCGGGCATTGCCCTGCATCACTTCGGTGTCGAACCGGGTCGAACTTTCCTCATAAAGCGAGCGGTCGCCCCAGATATAGCGCGCTTCCAACAGGGCGGTGCGGACCGTCAGGTCGCTTTTGGCCATGCGGATCGTCTCATCGACCGACCGGCTGCTATGCCCGACCTTCAAGCCGAGGTCCCAGAGCGAATAGAGCATGGATTCGATCACCTGCTCGGTCCAGCCGGTCGGTTTCCAGGGGGTGATGAAGCCGATATCGACATCGCTGTGCGGCGCCATTTCGCCCCGGCCATAGCCGCCCACGGCGATCAGCGCGATCCGCTCGCCCGTGCTGCGATTGCCGGCTGGATAGAGGTGATGCGTCGTCGCGTCATAGAGCAAGCGCAGAATCTGGTCGATCAGGAAGGCAAAGGCGCTCACCGTTTCGCGTCCACGCGTCGGCCGCTCCTCCAATCGGCGCGCGACATCCGCCCGGCCATGGTCGAGCGCATCTTTGAGTTCCTGCACGATCAGGCCGCGCAGCCGCATGGGATCGCCGCGGTGCTCCAGCGCCAGGGCGTTGATCCGATCGGAAATGGCGCGCCGGTCGATGATCGCGCGACGCGATCCTAAGGCGGGAAACTGCATGACCATGCTGCGCTATCTAGTCGTGCTGCTCCTGCACGACCAGTTGTTTCAATCGATAGATGTGATCGAGCGCTTCACGCGGAGACAAGGCATCCGCATCGATTGCTTCGATCGCCTCGCGCAACGGGTCGACCGGCTCATCCTCCTGCGCCGCGGCCGCTGCGAACAGGGGCAGGTCGTCAAGGCCCGCCGCAATGCCGCCGGTCTTCGCCTTGCCTGCTTCCAGCCGCGCGAGAACATCCTTTGCCCGCTTGAGCACCGCGGGCGGCAGGCCGGCGAGCCGCGCAACCGCCAGGCCATAGCTGCGGTCGGCCGGCCCCTGCGCAAGTTCGTGCAGCAGGACGAGGTCGCCCTTCCACTCACGGGCGCGGACATGGTGCAGCGAGAGCGAGGGGAGAGTTTCGGCCAACCGCGTCAATTCGTGATAATGAGTGGCGAAGAGGCAGCGGCACTGGTTGACCTCATGCACCGCCTCCACCACGGCCCAGGCCAGCGCTAGCCCGTCATAGGTCGATGTGCCGCGCCCGACTTCATCCAGAATGACGAAACTCCGCTCGGATGCCTGCGCCAGGATCGCGGCGGTCTCCACCATTTCGACCATGAAGGTGGACCGGCCCTTGGCGAGATTGTCCGATGCGCCAACGCGGCTGAACAAGCGATCGACCAATGTCATCGTCGCCGACTGGGCGGGGACATAGCCACCCGCCTGCGCCAATATCACGATCAGCGCATTTTGCCGCAGGAAGGTCGATTTGCCCCCCATATTCGGGCCTGTGACCAGCCACAGCCTATCGCTTTCGCCAAGCCGGCAATCATTGGCGACGAAGGGCTGGCCTTCCTTGCGCAGCGCATCCTCCACGACCGGGTGGCGCCCGCCGACGATGTCGAGACATTGCCCCCCATGACCACCGACGCCATCAGCAGCGACGAAATGGGGCCGCTGCCATCCCCCCTCCGCCGCACGCTCGGCCAGCGCAGCGGCGACGTCGAGCCGAGCGAGCGCATCGGCCGCGCGGGCAATATCGGCCTTGCGACCGAGTACGGCGTTGGTGAGGTCCTCCAGATGCGCGGCTTCGGCGACCAGCGCATGCGCGCCGGCCTGGGCGACGCGCCCGGCTTCTTCATGCAGGTCCACCGAATTGAAACGCACCACGCCGGCCAGCGTCTGGCGATGGGTAAAGCCGCTGTCGGGCGCCATCAGCGCGTCGGCGGCGCGGGCGGGGACCTCCACATGATAGCCGAGCACGCCATTGTGCCGGATCTTGAGCGCGCCGATGCCGGTTTGCTCGCGATATTTCGCCTCCAGCGCGGCGATGGCGCGGCGGCCGTCCCCGGCCATGCGGCGCAGTTCGTCCAGCGCCGCGTCATAGCCATCGGCGATATAGCCGCCATTGGCGGTTTCGGTTGGTGGCGCAGGGATGAGCGCGCGCGCTAAGGCGTCCACCATCTGCCCATGGCCGTCGAGCGCAGGGAGCAATTGTTGCAGCAGCGGCGGCTGGTCGGGCAGACGGCCCAGCCGTTCGCGCAGCATCCGGGCTTCGCCAAGACCATCGCGCAACTGGCCCAGGTCGCGGGGGCTGCCCCGGCCGACCGCGACGCGCCCCAGCGCGCGGCCAATGTCGGGCAGGGCGCGCAGGGCGCCGCGCACTTGATCGCGCAGGCCCGCATCATCATGGAACATCTGCACCAGGCCCAGCCGCGCTTCGATGGCGGACAGGTCCATCAGGGGCGCGGAAATATCCTGCGCCAGCAGTCGCGCGCCCGCGCCCGTGACTGTCCGGTCGATGGCGGCGAGCAGGCTGCCTGCGCGCGTGCCGGCGGTGGTGGCGACGATCTCCAGGCTTTCCCGCGTGGCCGCGTCAATCGCGACATGTGCGCCGCTCGCCTTGCGCATCGGGGGCGCAAGGAAAGGCAGTGTGCCCTTGCCGGCATGATCGAGATAGGCGACCAGCCCGCCCATGGCGGCAAGTTCGGCGCGGCCGAATTGGCCAAAGCCATCCAGCGTTGCCACGCCGAACAGCCGCTTGAGCGCAGCTTGCGCCCGGCTGCTGGAAAAGGCGGCGTGGTCAAAGGCTGTGGCGCCCGGAACATCCATCGTCGCGCCGTCCGCCAGCACGGTTTCGCTCGGCCGCAACCGGGCCAACTCGGCGGGCAGGTCGACGATGGGGCAGGTCAATGTCTCAAACCGGCCAGTCGATATATCGGCGGCGGCGATGCCGACTTCGCCCGACGTCTCGCCCCCCACCTGCGCCAGCGCCACCAGCATATTGTCGCGCCGCGCGTCGAGCAGCGTTTCTTCGGTCAGCGTGCCGGCGGTGACGTAGCGAACGATGTCGCGCGCCACCAGCGCCTTGCTCCCGCGCGCCTTGGCCTGCGCAGGGGTTTCGGTCTGTTCGGCGATGGCGACACGGTGGCCGCCCTTGATCAACCGCGCGAGATAGGATTCGGCACTGTGCACTGGAACACCGCACATCGGGATCGGTGCGCCTTCATGATCGCCGCGGCTGGTGAGCGCTATGTCCAGCGTCGCGGCGGCCAGTTTTGCGTCGTCAAAGAAAAGTTCGAAGAAGTCGCCCATCCGGTAGAAGAGCAGGCAGTCCTGCGCCTGCGCCTTGAGCGCCAGATATTGGGCCATCATCGGCGTGGGCTGGGCGGTCGTGTCGCTGGATTTCGCCATGGCGCAGCCGATAGCCCGAACGCCGGCCTGAAACCAGAGCGTCGCGAAAGGTGCGGGAAAATTGCGTATCTCGCACTTGCCCACAAGATAGGCGCACCGCTAGGGCCTGTTCATCTTTCCAAAAGTTCCAATAGTTGGGAGCCCATGATGTCCGACCGATCCAATGTGGAATTTTCCGAACGCGAGGCGCTGTTCTTCCACGCAACCGGGCGGCCTGGAAAGATCGAGATCATCGCGTCCAAGCCAATGGCGACGCAACGCGACCTTTCCCTTGCTTATTCCCCTGGTGTCGCCGTTCCGGTCCGCGCCATCGCGGCCGACCCCGCAACCGCCTACGATTATACCGCCAAGGGCAATTTGGTTGCAGTCATCTCCAATGGCACCGCAATTCTTGGCCTTGGCAATCTGGGCGCGCTCGCCTCCAAGCCGGTGATGGAAGGCAAGGCGGTGCTGTTCAAGCGCTTTGCCGATGTCGATTCGATCGACATCGAACTGAAGACCGAGGATGTCGACCGCTTCATCGATGCGGTCGAGCTGATGGAGCCGAGCTTTGGCGGCATCAACCTGGAGGATATCAAGGCGCCCGAATGCTTCGTTATAGAAACGACGCTGAAGGAGCGGATGAATATTCCCGTCTTCCACGACGACCAGCATGGCACCGCGATCATCGCCGCTGCGGGCGTACTCAATGCCGCACTCCTAACGGGCCGCGACATGAAGACCATGAAGGTGGTGGTGAATGGAGCCGGGGCCGCATCGATCAGCTGCACCGAACTCATAAAGGCGCTGGGCGTGCCGCACGACAATGTCATCATGTGCGACAGCAAGGGCGTGATCTACCAGGGCCGCAGCGAAGGCATGAACCAGTGGAAATCGGCCCATGCGGTCAGGACCGACGCACGCACTCTGGCCGAAGCCGTGAAGGGCGCGGATGTGTTCCTGGGCCTTTCGGTTGCCGGCGCGATGAGTCCGGAAATGGTAGCGTCCATGGCGGACAAGCCGATCATCTTCGCCATGGCCAATCCCGACCCCGAAATCCTGCCTCCCGATGCCAAGGCGGTGCGGCCGGACGCGATCGTCGCGACCGGGCGGTCCGATTTCCCCAATCAGGTCAACAATGTCCTGGGTTTCCCCTTCATCTTTCGCGGGGCGCTGGACGTGCGGGCTACCGGCATCAATGAGGCGATGAAGCTGGCGGCGGCCAAGGCGATCGCCGAACTGGCGCGCGAACGCGTGCCTGAGGAAGTGGCCAAGGCCTATGGCCGGTCGCACAGTTTCGGGCCCGATTATATCATTCCTGCCCCCTTCGATCCGCGCCTGATGGAAGTGGTGCCGGCCGCTGTCGCTCAAGCGGCGATGGAAACCGGCATGGCGCAGCGACCGATCGAGGATCTAGGCGCCTATCGCCAGTCCCTAAAGGCGCGGCTCAATCCCACGACATCGGTGCTCAACAGCGCCTATGAAATCGCCAAGGCCAATCCCAAACGCGTGGTCTTTGCCGAAGCGGAGGAGGAGGTGGTGCTGCGCGCCGCGATCCAGTTTCGCGAACTGGGCTATGGCGTCCCCGTCCTGGTCGGGCGCGGCGACGTGATGGACAAGTTGCGCGCGCTGGGCGTGCGCGATCCCGAGAGCTTTGAACTGCATAACAGCGTCAATTCGCCATTGGTGCCCGATATGGTCGACATGCTCTATGCGCGGCTTCAGCGCCGCGGCTATCTGCGCCGCGACTGCGAGCGGATGGTGAACCGCGATCGCAATATCTTTGGCACCTTGCTGGTGAAGATGGGCGTTGCCGACGCGATGCTGACCGGCATGACCCGGCCCTATGCCCAGACCCTGCGGGAGGTAAAGCGGGTCATGGACCCGGCGGCCGGCCGCACGCCCTTTGGCATCCATGTCATGGTGGCGAAGGACAAGACGGTGTTTCTGGCCGACACGACGGTGAACGAGCGACCGAGCGCGGCGGAACTGGCCGACATTGCCATGGGCACAGTCGCGGTTGCGCGCCGCATGGGCCATGATCCGCGTGTTGCTTTCCTGTCCTACGCCAATTTCGGAAACCCGCCCGGCAGCTTCCTCGACAATATTCGCGGCGCGGTGAAGCTGCTGGACGAACGAACGGTCGATTTCGAATATGAGGGCGAAATGACGCCTGACGCGGCGCTCAATCCGGCGGTGATGAAAAATTATCCCTTCAGCCGGTTGTCGGGTCCCGCCAATGTCCTGGTCATGCCGGGCCTGCATTCCGCCAACATCTCGGCCAAGCTGCTGCGTGAACTGGGTGGCACCTCGATGATCGGCCCGCTGCTGGTGGGGATGGAAAAATCCGTGCAGATCGCGACCATGTCCTCCAACGCGTCGGAATTGCTGACTTTGGCGGTGCTGGCGGCGGGCGGCGTGGCGCTCTGACCGGTTCCCTGTCGCTTTTCGCTTGCGCCAGAGCGTCTCGACGCGACAGGGAAGGCGCGACAACAGCAATGGGGAGCGTGACGCCATGGGCATGACCGGTTTTGACAGCGCGACCTTTCGTCGCGTGCTCGGCCATTACCCGACCGGTGTGTGCGTCGTGACCGCCGTCGAAGAGGATGGCGCGCCGGTGGGCATGGTGGTCGGTTCCTTCACCTCCGTCTCGCTCGATCCGCCCTTGGTCGCCTTTTTCCCGGCCAAGACGTCGAGCAGCTGGCCCCGCATTGAAAAGGTCGGCCGCTTTTGCGTCAATATCCTCGCCAGCGATCAGCTGCCGGTATGTCGTCAGATTGCCGCGCCCGGAGTCGATAAATTTGCCGGCATCGCCCATCGCGTATCGGCCCACGGCTCTCCGATCCTGGACGATGTCGTCGCCTGGATCGACTGCACGCTCGATGCGGTGCATGAAGCGGGCGATCACCACATCGTGCTGGGGCGCGTGGTCGCGCTGGAGGTGGAGCGGCCCGAGCGGCCCCTGCTCTTCTTCCAAGGCAGCTATGGCGAGTTCGCACTGCTCGATTGACAAAATCGGTCCTCCATATTGCGCAGCGGCGCGCATGCCGACATATCCCGGACATAATACGGCTCCTTAACGCATTGCGCCTACAGGAGCAGGACACTCTGGCCGGATCACCGCATGACCGCGTTGCTCATCACCGTCGATACCGAGCTGTCCGCCCTGTTGCAGCAACGCGGGCTGAGCCTCGACGAAAATCTGCGACGATCGATCCATGCCGAAACAGGTGGCCGGGCCTGTGGCATTGGCTGGCAGATGGATGTGCTGGATCGCCATGGGCTGACAGGCGTGTTCTTCCTCGACCCGCTGCCTGCGCTGGTTCATGGCGCGGCCTTCCTTACGCCGATCGTCGGTGAGATCGTCGGTCGCGGGCATGAGGTGCAATTGCATATCCACACCGAATGGCTCGCCTGGGCCAGGGACTCGCCTGTCGAAGGGCGTCAGGGGCGCAATATCGGCGATTTCTCGCTAGGCGATCAGGTAACGCTGCTCGGTTTGGCCAAAGACTATCTGGAGCAAGCCGGCGCGCCGCCGATCACGGCCTTTCGCGCCGGCAATTTCGGGGCCAATGACGATACGCTGCGTGCACTGGCGGCTGTCGGCATCGACTGGGACAGCAGCGTCAACCCTGCCTATCTGGGCGGCGACTGCCGCATTTCGGCAGATCATGGACAGATTGGCGCAAAGCGTATCCATGGCGTGGCCGAATTGCCCGTTTCAGGCATCATCGACCGTCCCGGCGGATTTCGACCGGCGCAGATTTGCGCCATGTCGGCGGACGAGATGCGCGCCGGCCTGCGTCACGCCGTCCGCAACGGTCATGACGCCTTTGTCGTGGTGACCCATAGTTTCGAAATGCTGTCGCGCGATCGCGCGCGGCCGAACGGGGCCGTGATCCGCCGGTTCGAACAGCTGTGCCGCGAAGCTGCTGGATTGCCGGGGGTGCGCGGCATGGGCTTCCGTGATCTTTCACCGGCGCTGGCCGACGCGCCTGAACGTCCCCTGGATCGCGTGCCGCCCAGCCGGTTGCGCACCGGAATGCGCATGGCGGCGCAGGCACTGGCCACGTGGCGCTACGAGCATCGGCTTATCCCTGCGTGAGCGCGCTGCCCGGCGTTCTCCTCCTTGGCATGGAAAATGCCATCGCCCTGACGATCACGCGAGAGTTGGGGGAGCATGATGTTCCTGTGCATGGCGTCGCGCGTGATGCGTCCGCCATCGCTGTCGCCTCGCGTCATTGCCGGGGCTGGACCCGGCGCCCTGACGGGTTGATTGCATCCTGGCTGCCCGATCTTATCGCGCGGACAGGCGCGCGCGCCGTGTTGGCGATCGCTGAATCCGACCTGATGGAATTGGCGACGATGCCGCCGATGATCGGCGATTGTCATATTCTCGCGCCTCGGCTCGATCGCCTGGCGCGCGTGCTGGACAAGCGGCAGACGCTGGAGGCCGCAGCCGGGGCGGGCCTGCTTACCCCGCAGACATGGCAACCGGTGCCTGGTGAGGATTTCGCCGCGCGCCTTGCGGACATGCGCTATCCCCTCGTCGCCAAATGGGCGAACCCGCAGGCGATCTTGCCCGTGCTGGAGGCCGCGGGCCTGGAATGGCGCAAAACGGATTATCTGCACGGTCCCGATGATCTGCGTGCCTTGCTGGATCGGTTTGCG
>CEQG01149888.1_pt1 | contig 10235 bp, 8 predicted proteins | sample 350301 | NCBI WGS metagenome assembly CEQG01 (sample SAMEA2621242, study PRJEB7988) | marine metagenome | isolation source: saline water (ENVO:00002010), including | reverse complement strand
GCTGTTCGTCGAGGCCGGGCCGGGGCGGGGGCCCGATGGCGCGCCCGATTACGCCCGGTTCGAGCATGATTTCTCTGATCACATGCCGATCTGGCTGCGCCTGCCGCTGCCATCGGACGCCCAGCACCGGTTCGTCGTCGGGTGAACGCCCTCTCGATCTTTCGCGCGGCGGCGGCTAAACCGGCGGCGGACCTTTCAGGAGACCCCGATGACCAAGGTGCTTGCCACCGTTTCCGCCTCTTTGCCGCGCCGCGTGTTCGGCATCGGTGTTCTGCTGCTTTTGGGCGGTGTCGTTCTGTACATCGGGCTGGCGCGCCCGCATGACGCGCCGGGCTGGCAGGCCTTCATGCTGGTATTCGGCGTCCTGATGCTGTGGCTGGCCGAGATGATGCGCCGGGCAACGGGGCGCGGGCTGCGGCTGACCGAAGAGGCGCTTGTCGATAATGCCGGGCGCGAGTTGGCGCGGGTCGATCAGATCGAGGCGGTCGAGCGTGGCACCTTCGCGATGAAACCGACCAACGGCTTCGTGCTGCACCTGAAGACGGCGCCGGGGCGGGCCTGGGCGCCGGGCATGTGGTGGCGGCTGGGGCGGCGTGTCGGGATCGGCGGTGTGACCGCCGCCGGCCAGACCAAGTTCATGGCCGAAATCCTGACCGCGCGGCTGCATGAACGCGCGCAGGCGGACGACGCTTAGCCCCAGGGAATGGTCGCCATGAAGCGCGGGCGGGTCACCACGGTATTCTCGAAGCTGCGCTGATCCAGCCCGACGTTGAACGCGGGCGTATAGGTGACGAAGGTTTCGACCAGGATAACCCGGTCGCCCGCCGGCATGATCGGGATCACGTCCAGATAGGATGACAGGTCGCCATCGGTCAGGGGGGCAAGCGTTCCGGTTCCGTAAGACCAATCCCGCGTCATCACGCGGGAGGCATCGTTGTTGGCGCAATTGTCCGCGCAGCGGACGATCGTCACCCGGATGCGGGAATCCGTTCCGTGCCCGCTGGTCAGATAATCATAGGTGTTGGCCAGCCCCTGGATATAGAGGGCATTGACGGGCGCGGTTTCGCGGCTGAGCATGTCGCTGATCGTATAGGCGGCCTTCTGGTTGACGTTCTTGGCGTCATAGGCATCGAAGAAGGCCAGGCTGCCGACATAGGTCCAGACCAGCACCGGCAGGGTCATCACCGCTTCTGCGGTGATCGTGGCGTCTTCTTCGACGATGAAGCGGCGCAGGCGTTTGCAGATTGTTCCCATCATCGCTCAGGTTCCCGTTCCCGGCTCGTTCACGAACCCGGAGGTTGCGATCAGCGGAAAGCCGTCGCCGACGTTTTCTTCCAGAAGCAGCGCCAGCGCGGTGCCCGGAAACACCGGATCAACCATCGCGCAGGCGCGCACGATCATCATTTCGTTCTGCGTGCCCGCCGTGAAGGTCACAACCGGCTGAACATCGGCGCCGCGGTTGACGCAGGTGGCGGCCGGGTTCGGCAGGGACCAGCTTGCCCGGTTGACCGGTGTCAGCTCCAGCATCAGCTCGGACGAGCAGTTGGAGATCAGGGTGCCCAGATGGCTGCAGATCTCGGATTTCAACAGGTCGGCATCCAGGTTCGGCCAAGTACCCAGCCGAAGGTCGCGCACCGTCATGTCTACCGCGCGTTCCAGAAACGCCTGGCGGGTCATCAGGATCGCAAGCTCGAAGCTGGACAGGAACAGCGTCATGAACACGGGGAACATGATCACGAATTCCATCGTGGCTGTGCCCTCTTCGCGGCGCAGGAGGCGCTTTGCCCGGCGGCCGATCCGCCGTGCGAATGTCATCAGGCCGTGGCTCATTGGGTCAGCCTCAGCTGGTTGATCGAGCTGGCGATGACGCCGAAGATCTCGGCCAGGTTGCTGCCGTTGGCGGGAAAGTAGTGGCCCGGCGTGCTGGCACATTGTGACATCACGTTGTCGGCGTCGCCGGACACTTCGAAGCCGATCGTATAGACGATCACGCCCTGCTGCTTGGCTGCCGAGCAGATGTCCTGAAGCCGGGCGTTTTTCGTCGAGGTGCCGTTCGCCGCCACCGGATCCTGCAGCCAGCTCCACTGCGCGTACCAATCGGTCGGGAAGCGCTCCCACACTGCCTGATAGTTCATCTGAACCGCGGCGCCGGGCTGATTGATCACCTGTTCCTCGGTCGTGGTCGTGCAGCGATAGCCGCGCCACCAGGTCCAGGTGCAACTGGTGTTGGTCACGGTCACGACCTCACCATCGGCATCGCCGAATGGAAAGTCGTTCCAGGTGCCGTCGTGGGTGTAATAGTATTTCTCGGTCGAGGGGTTGTAGATCGAAAAGTGGTTGGAATAGTTCGGATCGGTATTGCGATACACCTCTGACAGACCCGAACGATACTGATCCTTCAGGTAATGCTGGTCGGTGTTGACGCCATCGGTCATCAGCACCACGACCTTCATCGAATATTCCTGGGTATAGTCGTAGGGCCTGCCGGCGAAGGCCGGATCCACCACGGGGGTGCCATTGCCCGAATCCTCGGTTGTCAGGGTCTGGATCGCGGGGCGCAGGGTCGGGTCCAGCAGGGCCGCGCCCCATTTCATCCCCAGATCGATCGAGGTGTTGCCCCCGGCCGAAAGCTGGTTGATCGCCGCGAAGACGTCATTGTGGTCTTCCATGAACGGCTTGACCTTGCGCCAGCTGTCGGTGCGGCAGGTCCAGGACGACGGATAGTAGTTCGCCGAATTCCAGGGGTCGAAATGCCCGGTGCGCGACAGCTCTACCTGCGGGTCGAGCGCGGTCGTGTCGAATTCGGCGCCTGAGAATGTCACGCAATCCGAGCTTTGATGCTCGTTCGACACGTTCAGCTTGTCCAGCAGGGTGGAGCCGACGGTGACCTGTTCGGCATAGGGCACGAGGGAGATCGAAACCTTGCCATCCTCGACGGTGCAGGGCTCGTTGGAATTGCGCTCTGCGTTCGGGTTGCACTGCATGTAATAGGAGAAATCCTTGGCGGCTTCGCGCAGCTCGTAGATTTTCGTGGACCCACTGCTCGATGACCAGCCCATGGAGCCCGACACGTCGACGACAAGCGAGATTTCAAGATCGGTGATGCCTTCTTCGGCGGTGCTGGCCCCGCCCGATACGATCCGGTCGACGCCGAGCATCGACATGAACAGCGTATCAACCTCTGTCGAGGCGGTTGCCGACACCCGGCGGAAGCTCAACTGCCCGGCGGCGGTGGAGTGTGTCACGACGATGGAGTCCGCGTTCAGGTACTGCGCCATTCCGGCCTTGTCGAAATAGTCGATGACCACGGATCTGGCGTCTTCGGTCTGGTTCAGATCGGCGGCGGCCAGTACGGCGCGGTCCAGCGTGTTCTGGATGGTAGTGCGGGTGTATTCGGCGCGCATCGTGTCGATTGCGAGGCCGCTGGCCATCAGCATCAGGATCAGAAGAAAGAGGCCGAACAAGATCATCGAACCGTCTTCGTCACGCCCGAAGCGGTTCAGCCGCCCGGACCAGGCAGACCGCGCGCTTTTCAACCTTGCAAAAGTGCTTCTTTTTTCAATCCGAAGCGACATCATACTCGTCCTTTTTCAACTTCGCCCGCACACGGAAACACAATGGATGCGGTCGTCGGCCCCGCCTTCTAACGCTTGGTGTGGCGGAAAATTACGGCCGAACTGTGGCGCACCCGGGGCACTGTCGCACAGCCGGGGCCAGTTCCGTGCCGGGTGCGATCACTGCGCCCAGAAGGGAAACAAATGCAAGGCTTTCAGCACTTTGCTGCCCCAGTTCAAGCGATCCTTAACGAAATTTCGGGTGGTGCTATGGAAAACAGGCCCTAGGCTCGGTCAGACCGAGTCGCAATAAAATGCGCCTGCCTGTGGGAGGGATAAAATGGCCGGAACGAACGAGCCGAGCTTTCGGGAATCCGTGGATCTGATGTTCAGCCAGGCCGTGGCGCGGATGGACCTGCCGCCGGGGCTGGAGGAAAAGATCAGGGTGTGCAACGCCACCTATACCGTCCGGTTCGGGGTGCGGCTGCGCGGGCAGCTTCACACGTTTACCGGCTACCGTTCGGTGCATTCCGAACATATGGAGCCGGTCAAGGGCGGCATCCGCTATGCCACCGAGGTCAATCAGAACGAGGTCGAGGCGCTGGCGGCGCTGATGACCTATAAATGCGCGCTGGTGGAAACGCCGTTCGGCGGGTCCAAGGGGGGGCTGTGCATCAACCCGCGCGACTGGGACGAGCACGAGCTGGAGCAGATCACCCGCCGGTTTGCCTATGAGCTGATCAAGCGGGATCTGATCAGCCCCAGCCAGAACGTGCCGGCCCCCGACATGGGCACCAGCGAGCGCGAGATGGCCTGGATCGCCGATCAGTACAACCGGATGAACACCACCGACATCAACGCCAATGCCTGCGTCACCGGCAAGCCGCTGCATGGCGGCGGCATCGCCGGCCGGGTCGAGGCAACGGGGCGGGGCGTGCAATACGCGCTGCACGAATTTTTCCGCCACCCCGAGGATATCGCCATCGCGGGCCTGTCGGGCACGCTCGAGGGCAAGCGGATCATCGTTCAGGGGCTGGGCAATGTGGGTTACCACGCCGCGCAGTTCCTTTCGGTCGAGGACGGCGCCAGGATCACCGGCATCATCGAGCGTGACGGCGGGCTGTTCAATCCGGATGGCATGAATGTGGATGCGGTGGCGCATTGGATTCGCGTCAACGGCGGGGTGCAGGGGTGCCCCGAAGGGGCCTATCTGGCCGACGGGGCGGTGCTTCTGGAAGAGGAATGCGATATCCTGATCCCCGCTGCGGTCGAGGGGGTCATCAACCTGGGCAATGCCGCGCGGGTGAAGGCGCCGCTGATCATCGAGGCGGCGAACGGCCCGATCACCGCCGGCGCCGATGCGGTTCTGCGCGGACGCGGCGCCGTGATCATTCCCGATCTATATGCCAATGCCGGTGGTGTGACGGTATCCTATTTCGAATGGGTCAAGAACCTGTCGCATATCCGCTTTGGCCGGATGCAGCGCCGGCAGGAAGAGGCGCGCCACAAGCTGATCGTCGATCAGCTTGAAACCCTGTCGGAGGCGCTGGGCAACACGTGGTCGCTGACACCACATTTCAAGGAGCGCTACCTGCGCGGGGCCGATGAGCTGGAGCTGGTACGCTCGGGGCTCGATGACACGATGCGCACCGCCTATCAGTCGATGCGCGAGGTCTGGCACGGGCGCGAGGATATTCCGGATCTGCGGACGGCGGCCTATGTCGTCGCCATCACCCGCGTCGCCGAAAGCTACCGGGCGAAGGGGCTGTAACGCGCACATGGTCCGAATGCGACATCCGGCGGCGCAAAACAGCGCAAATGGACGTTGCGGTATCGGGGCGGAGTTGTTTTGCTGAACTCCGGTGATCCGGAGATGCGCATGGGTTTTTCAGGCTTCAGAGTGTTCCGCGAAGGGCTGCGCGGCAACAGGGGCTGGGCGCGGCAATGGCGCGACCCCGAGCCCAGGCCGGCCTATGACATCGTGATCGTCGGCGGCGGCGGCCACGGGCTGGCGAGCGCCTATTACCTGGCCCGGAACCACGGGCTGGGCAATATCGCGGTGCTTGAAAAGGGCTATCTTGGTGGCGGCAACGTCGGCCGCAACACCACGATCGTGCGCGCCAACTATTTCCTGCCCGGCAATTCCGAATTCTACAGCCATTCGCTGAAGCTGTGGGAGGGGCTGGAGCGGGAGCTGAACTATAACGTGATGCATTCGCAGCGCGGCATCATCAACCTGTTCCATTCCGATGGCCAGCGCGATGCCTTCGCCCGGCGCGGGAATGCGATGATCAATCAGGGCGACGATGCGGTGTTGCTGGACAGGGAGGGGGTGCGCGCCCATGTGCCCTATCTCGATTTCGAGCAGACCCGCTTTCCCATCCACGGCGGCCTTTTGCACCCGCGCGGCGGCACGGCGCGGCATGATGCGGTGGCGTGGGGCTTTGCCCGCGGGGCCGATCGGCGCGGGGTGGACCTGATCCAGAACTGCGAGGTTACCGGGATTGATATCGAAGGCGGACGGGTAACCGGTGTGCAGACCACGCGCGGTGCGATCCGGGCCGGCAAGGTCGGCGTTGTCGTGGCCGGACGGTCGGGGCAGGTGGCGGCGATGGCCGGGCTGCGCCTGCCGGTCGAAAGCCACGTGCTGCAGGCCTTCGTGACCGAGGGGCTGAAGCCGGTGATCAATCAGGTCGTGACCTATGGCATGGGCCATTTCTACATCAGCCAGTCCGACAAGGGCGGGCTGGTGTTCGGCGGCGATCTGGATTTCCACGCCTCTTACGCCGCGAGGGGCAACCTGCCCGCGGCCGAACATGTAATGGAGGCGGGCATGACCCTGATGCCGATGATCGGCAAGGCGCGGGTGCTGCGCAGCTGGGGCGGGATCGTGGACATGACGCCCGATGGCTCCCCCATTATCGACAAGGCGCCGGTCGAGGGGCTGTTCCTGAACTGCGGCTGGAACTACGGCGGGTTCAAGGCGGTGCCGGCCTCGGGCTGGGCGATGGCGCATCTGATGGCCACCGGACAGCCCCATGCCACCGCTGAACGCTTCCGGCTGGACCGTTTCGCCAGCGGCCATCTGCTGGACGAAGAAGGCACCGGCAGCCAGCACAACCTGCATTGAGGAGGGCGGGATGAGGATAATCTGCCCCCTGTGCGGGGCGCGCGACCGGCGCGAATTCACCTATCTGGGGCATGAGGCCTATCTTCACCGCCCCGCTGCGGATGCACCGCCGGAGGCGTGGGATGAGTATCTGCATCTGCGCGACAACCCGGCCGGGCCGACCCGCGACTTGTGGTATCATGAGATGGGGTGCGCGGCTTGGCTGCTGGTCGAGCGCAATACCGTGACGCATGAGGTGCTTTCGGCGGTGCTGGTCCACGACGTGGCGGAGGGCGGCGCATGAGGGTTCCGGGCAAGGGCCGCGTCAACCGCCGCATCACGGTGCCCTTCACCTTCGACGGCAGGCGGCTCTACGGCCATGAGGGCGACACGCTCGCCTCGGCCCTGATGGCCAATGACGTGCGGCTGGTGGCCCGGTCGTTCAAGTACCACCGCCCGCGCGGCATTTTCAGCGCCGGGTCGGAAGAGCCGAACGCGCTGGTGACCATCGGGCACGGCGCCGCGGCCATCCCGAACGTGCGCGCGCCCGTGCAGGAGCTGTATGAGGGCCTCGACGCGCGCAGCCAGAATGCCTGGCCCGGCCTGCGCCACGATCTGCTCGCGGTGAATGATCTCTTCGCGCCGTTCCTCGGGGCGGGGTTCTACTACAAGACATTCATGTGGCCGCGGGCATTTTGGGAAAAGCTCTACGAACCCGCGATCCGCCGGGCGGCGGGGCTGGGTGCCTTGTCGGGGCTGCACGAAGGCGCGCGCTATGACAAGGCTTTCGCCCATTGCGATCTGCTGGTGATCGGCGGTGGCCCGGCCGGGCTGATGGCCGCCCTCGTGGCGGGCCGGGGCGGGGCCGATGTGATCCTGGCAGACGAGGATCACAGCTTTGGCGGGCGCCTGAAGGGCGAGGTGGAAGAGGTGGACGGCCAGCCGGGCCATGCCTGGGCGGCGGGCGCCGTGGCCGAGTTGATGGCGCTGCCCAACGTGCGGCTGATGCGGCGTACCACCGTGACAGGCGCCTATGATCAGGGAACCTTCGGCGCGCTGGAGCGGGTGGGCCTGCATCTCGCGCGCCCGCATCCTGACGCGCCGATGGAAACCTTCTGGCGGATCGTGGCGAAACGCGCGGTGCTGGCCACGGGCGCGTTGGAACGGCCCATCGCCTTTGCCGGAAATGATCGGCCGGGCATCCTGCAGGCCGGGGCCGCGCGCACCTATCTGAACCGCTGGGGCGTTGCGCCGGGGCGCCGGATCGCGGTGTTCACCAATAATGACAGCGGTCACCGCACCGCCCGCGACATGGCGCTTGCCGGCGTCGAGGTGGCCGCGTTGATCGATGCGCGCGAAGATGTGGCGGCGGCCGGTGACTTCCCGGTTTTCGCCGGCGCGCGCGTGATGGCCACGGCCGGGCGGCTGGGACTGGCGCAGATCACTCTGCGGGACGCGGCGGGGCGCAACGTGTCGCTTGAGTGCGATTGCCTTGCAGTTTCGGGCGGCTGGAACCCTTCGGTCCACCTGAGTTGCCACATGGGCGCAAAGCCGATCTGGCGTGACGACATCGCCGCCTTCGTTCCGCCAAAGGATGCGGTGCCCGGGATGGTGGCCGCCGGCGCGGCGAACGGCGAGTTTTCCACCGCCGCCTGTCTGGTCGCCGGCGCGCGGGCCGGCGGCGAGGCGCTTGCCGCGCTGGGCCTGAAGGCCGCGCCGGCCGATGTTCCGAAGGCCGGGGATGGCACCTATGATATCGCGCCGCTGTGGCATGTGCCGGGCAAGGGCCGCGCCTGGCTCGATTTCCAGAACGATGTGACGGTGAAGGATGTGGTGCTGGCCGCGCAAGAGGGGTTCGCCTCGGTCGAGCATATGAAGCGCTACACCACGCAGGGCATGGCGCCCGACCAGGGCAAGAACTCCAACATCGGTGCCCTGGCGGTGCTGGCCGATGCCACCGGGCGCACGATCCCGCAGACGGGCACCACCACCTATCGGCCTCCCTTTACACCGGTTTCGATTGCCGCTTGGGGGGCTGGCGGGCAGGGAAAGGAATTCGCGCCCGAGCGTTTCACCACGGCGCACCTGCCGACGGTGCAGCGCGGGGCGCCGATGATCGAGGCCGGGCTGTGGCACCGCCCGTCGTATTTTCCCCAGGGAGGCGAAACCACCTGGCGCGAGGCCTGCGACCGCGAGGTGCGGATGGTGCGCAGCACCATCGGGATCTGTGATGTTTCCACCCTGGGCAAGATCGACATTCAGGGGCCCGACGCGGGCGCGTTTCTGGATCTTGTCTATTGCAACACGATCTCGACCCTGAAGGTGGGCCGCGCCCGTTATGGGCTGATGCTGCGCGAAGACGGGCATGTGATGGATGACGGCACCGCGGCCCGGCTGGGCGCGGATCACTTCGTCATCACCACCACCACCGCCGCGGCGGGGCAGGTGATGCGGCATCTGGAGTTCGTTCACCAATGTGTCGCGCCGCGGATGGATCTGCGCATGATCTCGGTGACCGAACACTGGGCGCAATTCGCGATTGCCGGGCCGAAGGCGCGCGAACTGGTGAACGCGTTGATCGACGAAGAGATCAGCGACGAAAGCTTTCCCTTCATGGCCTGTGGTCCGGTGGCCGTTTCGGGCGTGGCCGCGCGGCTGTTTCGCATCTCCTTTTCCGGTGAACAGGCCTATGAACTGGCGGTGCCCGCGCGCTATGGCGAAAGCCTGTTCCGGATGCTGCTGACGCTGGCAGAGGCGTTGGGCGGCGGCCCTTACGGGATGGAGGCGCTGAATGTGCTGCGCATCGAAAAGGGCTTTCTGACCCATGCCGAACTGCATGGCCGCACCACCGCCTTTGACCTTGGGCTGGGGCGGATGATCGCGGCGCGCAAGGATTGCATCGGCAAGGCCGCAGCACAGCGCCCCGGCCTGACAGGGCCCGCACGCGAGCAGCTGGTGGGGCTGCGCCCGGTGCATGACGGTGGCGTGATCGTTGCCGGGGCGCATCTGTTTTCCGAGGCCGCCACGCCGGTCAGCGCCAATGATCAGGGCTATGTCACCTCGGCCTGTTTCTCGCCGATGCTGGGCTGTGATCTGGGGCTGGCGTTCCTGAAGGATGGCCGCGCGCGGCATGGCAAGCGGGTGGTTCTGGTGGATCACCTGCGCGGGGTTCACACGCTTTGCCGGGTATGCGACCCGGTGTTCTTCGATCCGGAGGGGGAGAGGGCCCGTGGTTAAACTCATCGCCAAGCCGCCGTTGGAAACCGGGCTGCTGTTCGAGGCCGGGGGCGCCAGGCTCCTGGCCGTTGATACTGGCCGGCTTACCTCGATCGCGCCTTATGCGGGGCAGGCCGATGCGGTGTCGCAGGTCTTGCTGTCCGAACACGGGCTGGTGTTTCCGGCGCCCGGGCGGGTGAGCCACTCGGAGGCCGCGCGCTGCGTCTGGTGGGGGCGGGCGCAGGCGATGCTGGCGGGGCCGGAGCCGGCGGCGGGGCTGGGCGCCTGCGCCGCGCTGACCGACCAAAGCGATGGCTGGGCGATGCTTGTGCTGGAAGGCGCGGGCGCGCGGGCGG
>CEQG01153833.1_pt1 | contig 10264 bp, 12 predicted proteins | sample 350301 | NCBI WGS metagenome assembly CEQG01 (sample SAMEA2621242, study PRJEB7988) | marine metagenome | isolation source: saline water (ENVO:00002010), including | reverse complement strand
GGGGTGGGCACGAGTTCTAATGGGGGTGCAGCTTTTGGCGCAAGCCTTAACATCCTTACCGATGCCATGGGCGACAAGGCCTATGCAGAAGTGGGCGCGTCCATGGGTTCGTACAACACCCGCCGGGCAAACGTGAAATTTGGCACAGGGCTGCTCAACGACCATTTTAACTTTTCGGGCAGGTTGTCAACCATTCAGTCTGATGGGTATATTGACAGGTCGGCCTCTGATCTTAAATCGTATTTCCTGCAAGGGTCTTATAAAGATGAGACCACTTTGATAAAGCTTATCAGCTTTGGCGGAAAAGAAATAACGCAACAGGCCTGGAACGGTATTGACCCCCAGACGCTAGCGCAAGAGGGTAGGCGGTATAACCCCATAGGTTTTCAATATGATGATGCCGGTAACCTCACGGGGTATTATGATAACCAGGTAGATAATTATGAGCAAGACCACATCCAGCTGCACTGGAACCAGAGATATGGTGGTGGCTGGTCTACTAACGTGAGTTTAAACTATACTGATGGCCGGGGCTTCTTTGAAGAATATGTTGATGATTATTATTACAACAACATCCTCTTTGATCCCAGCCCCACATTTGATTTTATCGGCTGGCAACCCTATATGGTTGATGATGAACCTGTAGAATCTACTGACTTGATACGCCGCCGCTGGCTGGATAATAATTATTACACGGCAAGTGCAAGCGTAAACTTTAAGGATGATAAGCTGGATTTTAATGCCGGGGTATTTGGCAGTAAGTATAGTGGCGACCATTATGGTGAGATCACATGGGCACGCTATTTTGATCAAGATGAGGAAGCAGGCTATCGATATTATGAGGGCACGGCAGATAAGAATGAGTTTACCACCTTTGTAAAAGCAACCTATAGGTTAAATGACCAGTGGAGCTTTTTTGGGGATCTGCAGGGCAGGTTCATCACCTATGAAACAGGAGGCCTAAGTGATGATGTGCTGCCTTTTAATGTAGATGAGAGTTACTCTTTTTTTAACCCAAAAACTGGCCTTACCTACAGTATTGATGACCAGAACGATGTGTATGCCTCGTATGCACGGGCCAACCGCGAACCCAACCGCACTGATTTTGAAAACGGGGACCCACAGCCAGAACGTCTCAATGATTTTGAGCTGGGCTATCGCCATAATGCGGCAACGACACGTTTTTATGCAAATGTATATTACATGGACTATCGCAACCAGCTTGTCTTGACAGGGGCCATCGATGACGTGGGCGCGCCCATACGGGCTAACAGTGGCAACAGCTACCGTCTGGGTGTTGAGCTAGAAGCAGGCTTTCAGGCAGGAAGGATGCTTGCCATTTATCCCAATGTATCGCTAAGTACAAATAAAAACAGGGATTTTTATTTTCAGCGTGATGGTGAACTGCAAAACCTGGGCAATACAAATATTAGTTATTCACCAGGCATTGTTGCGGGTAACCGTCTTGACTTTATGCCCTTTAAAAACTTTAGGGCGAGCTTGCTTTCTAAATATGTAGGAGAGCAATACCTGGGCAACATAGATGCTGCGCTTTCTAAGCTGGATGGCTATTGTGTCAATGACATCAACATACAGTACACCCTGAATGATGTGGCTTTTGCCAAATCAATAACAATCACTGCCCTGGTGAACAATATCTTGAATGAAAAATATATCTCAAATGGATATTTCTATACCTTTGATGATGACTTTAGCGTGCCCGGGGAGGTGACCACCGTTGAAGGTGTGGGCTATTACCCGCAGGCAACCACAAACTTCCTGGTGGGGGCGACGGTACGGTTTTGATCATTTTGGCTTAAAGCCAAAGTAAAACCTATAAAGGTCTTGGTTTGCCCCAAGGCCTTTTTTAATTTGAAACGGTTATGATGTTCCCGCTCACCGAAGTCCTGTAAGCTAGCAGCGCATATTGCATATCCTCACCCACGGCAAGCCCGTTGTAGAGGTTGTAGGTGGTATCCTCGCACCCGCAGGTCACCTCCACACCGTCACGCACCATGGTGGAGCAGTCATTGGGCTCGTGGTTAGGGTCGCTTGCTTCCCAGGCCAAGACTCCAGAGCCGGTATTGATAATAAAAATACCACGCACCCCGGCATTGGGAAAATATGCGGCATTGCCCGCAAACTGAAGGTTGCTGTATTGAGGTAGGTTTGTATTGACACTAACGCTAAAACTGATGGAGGGGAGATATTGATTGCTCTGCCTTGCATCGTCAGACGAGCATGAGAGTAATGCGAGGGTAAAAAATAGCAAAACAAGCTTTTTCATGGTGGTTGTTAGGGGTTTTCAGGTTGTGAATTTATGACAATTTACAGCAGATAATTAATAATTTCGTATATTAGCAGTATGAAATCCCGTTCTAAAATGGGATTTTTTGTGTTTATACCACAACGCCAAGTTTTTCAATTGGCAGAAAAATAAAATCACAAAGTCAAAACGAAACGATAGGGCACTTAGTGTGCCGTTTAAATAATGAAGTCATGAGCAAAGTATCTTACTACACCGCAGAGGGATTGAAGAAATTGAAAGATGAGCTCAATCATCTCAAGGATGTTGAACGTCCCAAGGCCTCAAATGCAATTGCCGAGGCGAGGGACAAGGGAGATTTAAGTGAAAACGCAGAATATGATGCTGCAAAAGAAGCACAGGGCATGCTTGAAATGCGTATTTCACAACTGGAAGAAACCGTGGCAAATGCCCGTATCATCGATGAGAGCCAGCTGGATACAAGCAAGGTCCTCGTGCACAGTACCGTGAAGATAAAGAACCAGACAAACGGTATGGAAATGAAATATAAACTCGTGGCACAAAGCGAGGCAGACCTTAAAACGGGCAAGATATCAGTAGATTCACCCATAGGCAAAGGCCTTCTGGGCAAGCAGGTGGGCGATGTTGCAGAAATAAGCGTGCCCAATGGCACCATGAAGTTTGACATTCTTGAAATTACAAGAGACTAGGCATGGCTTCTATATTCACCAAGATTATCAATGGCGAAATACCCGGGCACATCGTTGCCGAGGATGACGGGCATATCGCGATACTGGATATCAATCCCAATGCTAAAGGGCATACGCTTTGCATTCCTAAAAAAGAAGTGAACAAGCTCTTTGACCTTACCGAAGAAGATTATATTGACCTGATGCGTTTTTCCCGCAAGGTTGCCCTTGCACTGGAGAAGACCGTATCATGCCAGCGCATAGGAGTTTCTGTGATAGGGCTTGAAGTTCCCCATGTACATGTACACTTGATACCCTTGAACAGCATGGAAGATGCGCGCTTCTTGAGCAAGACATCCATGTCCCAGGATGCGTTGGCTGCGTTGGCTAAAGAAATCAACGCAAACCTCTAGGCCGGCTGCATTTTATAGATAAGTATGGCCACGGCGATGCCCACCAGGGCAATGCCCAGTAGGATCATGCCCGCCAGGGGCTTTAGTTTGTAGTAGGGTCTTGGTAATGCTGCAAGTTTGCGGTTGTAATCATACACCCGTTCAATATCATCTGTCCACTGGCTGGGATAAATCGTGTTGTTACATACTGAGCAGTGCAGCTCTGTCTTGATGTCTTTTGTGGATTTTTTGACAAAAGCGCTTTCATCATGGCGTTGCAAAAAGGTAAAGGCAAGACCTTCGTTAGAAAAGCACTCTGGGCAGTTGTTGTTCAATTTACCTTCCCAGTATTTTTTATAAACAGATTTCATGATAGAGGGATAACTTAGGGTATAACGGGATTTTTTCCGTGGGATTACCTTGATTCAAAAAATTGTAAGTGCAGCATGTTGCAGGAGCAATAAGGTCTTTGCATCCTTGATGAGGTGCTTTTTCATCATGTGCTTGATTTCGGCATAGGTATATTCCACAACCTTAATATCTTCATTTTCTTCATCAAGCCCACCTCCTTCTGAGACTTTTTCATGTTCGGTATACGGGGCGATAAAGCCATGGATTTTTTCGGTCATGGCACCGGGGCTGCTATAAACCTCAAAGACTTTTGTGGCGTGGGGGAGCCGGTAACCTGTCTCTTCCTCTATTTCCCTCAATATTCCCGCTTCCGCGGAAGCGTCTTCGAGAATTCCGGCGCAAGCCTCAAGAATAAATGCATCTTCTTTATTATTTGACCATACCGGCATCCTGAACTGCTGCGTGAGGATTACCGTTTCTTTATCTGAATTATAGAGTAAACAGGCCACGGCATCAGGCCTAAAATAGGCTTCGCGGTCCATGTGGTTCCAGGAGCCGTCCATGGCCTGGTAGTCATAGCTTATCTTTTTAAGTGGCACCCAGTCATCAGAGAGGGTCTCTTCAACCACGTTCTTGAGCTTATATGTCATTTTTTATCAATTTTAGGGCAACCTGAAAGGTCGTGCCTTTTCCCGGGTCACTCTTAAGGACCTTGATATTGCCGTTGTGGTACTTGTCAATAATGCGTTTGGCAAGTGAAAGGCCCAGGCCCCAGCCGCGTTTTTTTGTGGTGTACCCTGGCTGAAATACCTTTTTATAGTTTTTCTTGGGGATGCCCTTGCCTGTATCGCTGACCTGTATGAGCACATTGCGGGGCTCGCGTTTTATGACCAGCTTGATGGTGCCCTTTCCCTTCATGGCATCTATTCCGTTTTTTACGAGGTTTTCAATCGTCCAGCCATAGAGTTCGCGGTTGAGCATGACCATTAGATCTCCCTGGGGGACGTCTATTTTAAACTGTACCAGCTTTGAGCTCCTTTTTGCCAGGTAGTCAAACGCGGCCTGTGTTTCTTCAATAATGTCGTAGGGTTCTAGGACGGGTACGCTGCCTATTTTGCTAAATCTGCCGGTGATGGTCTTGAGCCTGTCTATGTCCTTGTTTATTTCTTCAATATATTCCGGGTCAATGTTTTCGGTCTTTAGAATTTCGGTCCATCCCACGAGTGAAGAGAGCGGCGTTCCTATTTGGTGCGCGGTCTCTTTTGCCATGCCCGCCCAGAGTAGATTTTGCTCACTGGCCTTTGAAGAGGTGTACACAAAATAAATGACGGCCGCAAAGAGTATCATCACGATGATGAGTGCAAAGGGAAAATAGACCAGCTGGGTTATTATGGTAGAATCTTTGTAATAGGCCATCTGTACCTCATCATCATAGACCTGTATGGGCACGGGTTCATTTTCGGTGGCCATTTCCTGCATCAGGTTGCGCACTTTAGTTGAATCTTGCAGGATTTCATCAGGGATGTTAAGGCTGTTGAGGATAGTGCCTTTTCCATCTGTGACGATAATGGGTATTGAAGTGTTTTTCTGGCTTATGAGCCCTATCAAATCAGTATTTGCGCTAAAGTCACCATGCAGGGGTATCTCATTGAGTGCCTTGAGGGATGAGGCCCATATCTCCATGCGCTCGCGCTCTGATTTTTTAAGGTGATCAAAGAATATGGATACATTCCACAGGATCAATCCTGTAATGATCAAGGCAGAAATAATGATAAACCATCGCGAAAAACGCTGGTCTGGACGAAACTTCATAGGGTTTCTTGGTTTCATGTAAAATAATGAATTTCTTTCCAAATTATTGTTTGCCTACCGGTTTAAAGTAAGTCTTCATATGATTACCTTTGTGAAAAGTTAAGTTTACAATGTTGACGATTGACCCTAAAGAAGTTTCTACAGGTAAGGTGCATCATTATTTGTTGGGGGCCGTAGGTCCCAGGCCCATTTGTTTTGCAAGTACCATGGACCTTGAGGGTAACGCAAACCTGTCGCCTTTTAGTTTTTTTAATTGTTTCAGTGCAAACCCGCCCATACTTGTTTTTTCAGTGGCCCGGCGCGTGAGGGACAATACCACAAAACATACATTGCACAATGTACGGGAGACGGGTGAAGTTGTCGTGAACATCGTGAATTACAGTATTGTACAGCAAATGTCACTGGCCAGTACAGAATATCCAGATGGCGTTGACGAATTTTTAAAGGCAGGACTCACCAAGGTCAAGTCTGACCTTGTAAAACCTTTTAGGGTCAAGGAGTCGCCCGTGCAGCTGGAGTGCAAGGTAAAAGAGGTAATGGCCATGGGTGATGAGGCCGGTGCGGGCAACCTCATCATATGTGAGGTGGTAAAGATGCACATAAGCAGGGATGTACTGGATGATGAGGGAGCTATAGACCAGCATAAAATAGACCAGGTAGCCCGTATGGGCGGTAACTGGTACACCCGGGCAAACCAGGGCATGTTTGAAGTGCCAAAACCACTTCATAACCTAGGTATGGGGGTAGATAAAATCCCTGACGAAATACGGTTGAGCACCATTTTAACAGGTAATGACCTGGGCAAACTGGGCAATGTCGAGCAACTGCCAGAGGAAGGCATGATCAAGGAGTTCATGCGAGAGAGATGGGAAGAACTTGATATGGTCGCCACGGGAGACCGTCAACGTATTCACCGCAGGGCGCAAGAGTACCTACATGAAGATAGGGTGGATGAGGCCTGGAAGCTCTTACTGGCAAAATAAAAAGCATTATAATCAAGAAAAGTAGATACAATGGAAGTACAAGGTAAAATCAAAGTAAAGGGAGAAACACAGACCTTCGGGAGTAATGGATTTCGCAAACGCGAACTTGTGATTACCACAGAGGAACAATACCCGCAATTCCTGAACATTGAATTCGTACAGGACAAGACAGGCCTTCTTGACAGCTTTCAAGTAGGGCAAAACGTAAAGATAGGCATCAATCTACGCGGTAGGGAATGGGTAAGCCCACAGGGGGAAACTAAATATTTCAACACCATACAAGGATGGAAGATCGAGAGCCTGCAACCACAGGATTCTGGTCAAGGAATGCCTCCCGTACCACCAGCTGACCAGTTTGAACCAGCATCAGACTTTAATGATGAAGACCACGACGACCTCCCTTTTTAAAAGGTAATCAACTAATAATCAAGGCCTGATGAATGTTTTTTCATCAGGCTTTTTTACTTTTACAGTGTGGTGAAAGAGAAAAAAGCCTTCTTGCGGTTGCAAAAAAGCTTTTTATTTGGTTTTAGGTTAACCTATTCAATAAACTAAAAAAGCAATGATGAACAAAAATTATTTCAAATAGGTTACTTTAAATTTCATCAAAAAAAACAACAATACCCATAACTTTTACTCTTTTAACAGTTTAATTTTCACGATAAAGTAAATGGCTATTTATCAGCTACGTTCAAGTGACAAGACCTTTCCCTCCCCAGAAAATGCCGATTATGATGGTCTCCTGGCATATGGTGGAGATCTAAGTGCTGAGCGGCTGTTGCAGGCCTATAACCAGGGTATCTTTCCCTGGTACAGCAGCAATGAACCCATCTTGTGGTGGTCACCTAATCCCAGGATGGTCCTGTTTCCTGGAGAAGTAAAGGTTTCAAAATCAATGCGCAAGGTCTTGCGTGATGCAACGTTAACAGTGACTTATAATACAGCTTTCACAGAAGTAATCCTCAATTGCAGGAGGATGAAGCGTACTGGCCAGAGCGGCACATGGATTACTGATGAAATGCTGGAAGCTTATATAGAGCTCCATGAAAAGGGATTTGCACAAAGTGTCGAGGTGTGGCAAGATGATGAACTGGTGGGGGGGCTATATGGCGTTGACCTGGAGGATAAAAAGGTGTTTTGTGGTGAGAGCATGTTTGCTAAGGTGAGCAACGCGAGCAAGATTGCATTGATATCGCTTTCGCGAAAGCTGGAAAAAAAAGGATACCATCTCATAGATTGTCAAGTACATACCAATCATCTACAAAGCATGGGGGCAAGGGAGATACCCCGCAGTGAATTCTTGAATTACTTGAGCTAGATTTTATAGATCGCGGCGGTGGTCAACAGGATACGCTGGCTGTTTTCATGGATGTGGTTTTCAAAGCGGTATTCAAGGCCCAGCTGCAACTTTAGCCCATCCATTATTTGATTGCCCAGAGAGGTCGTGATACGCTGGTCAAGCTCAGGCCTTGCGTTGTGCGAGATGCTGTAGAGAATCTCTGTGGTCAGGCTTCCATAAAATTCTCCCGTGTTGAGGGCAAGGCCCTGTAGCGGTGTATCAATGCCTATGCGATACCGCGCGCGGTACACTGTTTCATGGGTGTATAGGCGTTGCTCAAACCGTATTCTGTGGCTTACCCTCAGCGAGTTATAGGACCTGGCATGACTGTATTGCTGGGTAATCCTGTACTCATCACCCCGCGCGGGGTCAAACCAGTCGCGGTTTCGGTATTTTAACCCCAGGCTTATCTTAGAGTAAAACCCGCTTTCATAACTGGTAAAATGCGTGAACTCCAGGTGCTGTGCCTTCCACTTGTCAACACCATCCTGTACAACAAGGGTGCGGTTGCCCACCCCAAAATTAAAAGACCACCTGTTCAAGGGGGTGTAGTTTATCGATATTTCCGGTTGCAGGTAGAGGTCGACCTGGGCGCTACAAACAGTGGAGAACAATATAAAAATCCAGATAAACCTAGAATAGCATAAAGTCATAGGAACGTCTTACTACTTTTCTGGAACTTAAAAATTTGCCGGAGGCATCATAGGTCATCTCCTGTTTTGAGAGCTTGTTCTTCTCATTTTTTAAAGCGACGATAAGTTCATGACCATCTGGCGGCCCTTCTTTTTTTAGGGCATTTTCCCAGTGCCGGGCATCATAGTGCAACTGTGTTTTTTCTACCTTAAAACGGGCAGATCTTGATGCCAGGTCGCTTAGTACCGCATCTTTTACAGGGGCGGGTAATGCTTTGAAGGCAATGGTTACCTCCACGTCTTCAAGTTTTCCCCCAGGGGTAAACTCTACACTGTACAGGTGCCCCTCCTGTTTAAATTTTGCCTCATAGCTCCTGGTATCCCCATCTTTTTCAAGATAATATCTGACCTGGCTGCCTATTTGCATTTTTTTGAGCATTTCAACCGCCGGGGCAGGCATTTCAATTTCTTTAATACGTTTCTCGATCTCGTTTTTTACCTTTTGGCTTAAAGCCAAAAAAGGAAGAAGGCACGCTAGGATAATTGCACAAGGCCTCATTTTAAAGAGCTTTTATCTCGCTATGGCGAAAACAGTTTACCTCATGATCATTGACCATTCCCGTGGCCTGCATGTGCGCATACACCACGGTAGGCCCCACAAACTTAAAACCCCTCTTCTTGAGGTCCTTGCTCAGGGCATCGCCTATGGTAGAGGTGGCGGGGGCGGTCTTGTAATGTTCTACGGCATTGTGCTGCGGGGCGTGGTCCACAAATCCCCAGATGTAGTTGGAAAAACTACCAAATTCTTCTTGAACCCGTATAAAGGCCTGTGCGTTTGTGACCGCGGACCTTACCTTGAGTTTATTGCGTATGATGCCCGGATCCTGTAGGAGCTCGTTGATTTTTTGTTCATCATAGCGGGCAACCTTCCTGTAATCAAAACCATCAAATGCCTCCCTGAAATTCTCGCGCTTGCGCAGTATGGTGATCCAGCTCAAACCCGCCTGGAAGGTCTCTAGGACAAGAAATTCAAACAAGGTGTCATCATCCTTGACGGGCACGCCCCATTCTGTATCATGGTAAGTTTCATAAAGCGGGTCGCCCGTGCACCAGCCACATCTATGTTTTGCCATTGTTTGCTGTTTTTATAGGTTAAAGATATAATTTTGAAAAAAGACTTTTAAGCGTATGCACCACCATAATCCACTAGAGGTTCAAGAGATAATCTCCACTGCTTTTCAAGAGGCCATGACCTATGCAGAGTATCATGTGCTTGTTGAAAACCATGCCCAGACCCTCACCAGTACAGGACATAACCCACCCGAAAGCTATGTGCAGTACACGGTACTCAACGAGCGCAGGATGAAGCGATGGGACAAGGTCTTTAAAATAAATGAGGAACACAAAGCAAAGCTGAGGTCACTACCCGTAGCCTATAATTGCACGGCCATTACTGAAAGCTGGTGCGGTGATGCACCGCCATCCATGGCAGTGGTAAACAGGTTTGCAGAGGTTACTGATAACCTTGAACTGCGGGTCATATTGCGGGATGAAAACATGGAGGTCATGAATGCCATCTCCATTGACGGAAAACTGTCGATACCTAAATTCATCATCCAGGAAAAAAGTTCAGGAACCATACGGGCAATATGGGGCTCAAGGCCAAAAATACTCCAGGATATGTTTGATGCCTTTAAGGAAGAACATGGAGCTATCACACCACAATTTAGGGAGGAGATGCAAAAATGGTACAATAAGGATAAAGGAAAGGAAATTGCCAGAGAGCTTATCCATTTATTA
>CEQG01018484.1_pt1 | contig 10284 bp, 9 predicted proteins | sample 350301 | NCBI WGS metagenome assembly CEQG01 (sample SAMEA2621242, study PRJEB7988) | marine metagenome | isolation source: saline water (ENVO:00002010), including | reverse complement strand
GCCGAAGGCCGATCCGCCGGTGTCGCCCGCATCCATCCGCGCCTCGCGTTCCAGAAACGGAATGCGGATCGCACCGACGAAATGCGCGCCGAAAATCATCACAACGATGCCGGCGAAGATGTTGAAGTAACTCTGGTTCTGCAGAAAGAACGCGCCGAAGGCCGAAGCCGTGAAGCCCAGGAACAGGAACACCGTGGACAGGCCCAGAACGAAAAACACGGCCGACAACAGCGCGCGGCGGCGGGCGCTGGCAACCTCGCTCAGCTCGCCCATGGTGATCCCGCTCATATAGGCCAGATAGGGCGGCACGATCGGCAGCACGCAGGGGCTGAGAAAGCTCAGCAGCCCGGCCATCAGCGCCACGACCATGGCGGGGATCAACCCCGCGTCGATAATCTCTATTCCGAACATTCCCATCCCCTTTGTCCCCGACATATCGAAAGGCGCGGGCAAGGTCACGCCGTGCGCACTCACAATAGCGTGGACATGCTGTCACATCGCGCCTAGATGCGATGGCCATGAACTGGGATGCGGAAATCGACGCGCTGGGGCTGAAATGCCCCCTGCCCGTGCTGAAGGCGCGAAAGCGGCTGGCGGCGATGGCGCCGGGCGAGGTGCTGCGGATCTGCGCGGATGATCCGATGGCGCTGATCGACATGCCTCATTTCTGCGCCGAGGCGGGGCATGAGCATCTGGGGGTTCGGGAAGATGCCGGGGCGCAGGTTCACCTGATCCGCCGGGGAAAATGAAAACGCCGGGCACAGGGCCCGGCGTTTCATCATGTCAGCTGCGAAGCGACCACCAGCCGCGCTTCTTGGGCTTGTCATCCTCTTCGGGCGCATCCGCCGTCAGTTCGGGCTCGGGCTCGGGTTCCGGCGCGGTTGCGACCGGCTCTGGCTCAGCCTCGGCCACGGGCTCCGGTTCAACCTCGGCCTGCGGCGCTGGTTCAACCTCGGGGGCGGGTTCCGGCGTAGCCTGCGGCTGCGGCTCTTCGGCCACCGGCACCGGCTGCGCTTCTTCCGCCTCGGCCTGAACCGGGGCGGCAATCTCTGCCTCGGTCGGGGTTTCTTCGGTGATAGCCTCCGGCGCGGCCGGGGTCATCTCTTCGATCTGCGCGGGCGCTTCCGGCGCGGCAACCGGCGTTTCGGCCTGCGCCTCGCCCGTCACCGCCTGATCGCCGTTCTGCTGATCGCCATTCGACGATCCGCTTTTCTTGCGCCGACGCCGGCGGCGGCGCTTTTTGGGCGCCTGCGTCTCTTCGGTGGTGGCCTCTTCGGGCGATGCCTCTTCTGCCACGCTTTCGACTTCGGGTTCCTGCTCGGGCTCTTCAGCCTCGGGCATGTCCGACATGTCGATCGAAATCGCCTGCGTCGCCACCTCGGCCACATGGCGCGTGGCGGTCTTGAACCGCTCGATCGAGAAATCGGGCGAAATCAGGAACGGGTCGGCCTCGACCCGCACGGCGATGCCATAGCGCGCCTCGATCTGCGCGATATGCTCGCGCTTCTGGTTCATCAGATAGTTGACGATACCCACCGGCGCCTTCAGCAGCACCTCTTTGGAGCGGCCGCGCACGCCCTCTTCTTCCAGCTGGCGCAGGATCGACAGCGCCAGATTGTCATCCGAACGGATCAGGCCGGTGCCGTGGCAGGCCGGGCACGGCTGTGTCGTCGCCTCGAGCATGCCCGGGCGCAGACGCTGGCGCGACATTTCCAGAAGGCCGAAGCCCGAAATGCGGCCCACCTGAATGCGGGCGCGATCGGTCTTGAGCTTGTCTTTCAGCTTCTTCTCGACGGCGGCGTTGTTCTTGCGCTCTTCCATGTCGATGAAATCGATCACGATCAGCCCGGCAAGGTCGCGCAGGCGCATCTGGCGCGCCACCTCTTCGGCGGCCTCCAGGTTGGTCTTCAGCGCGGTTTCCTCGATCGAGCCTTCCTTGGTGGCGCGGCCCGAGTTCACATCCACCGCCACCAGCGCCTCGGTGATGCCGATCACGATATAACCGCCGGACTTGAGCTGCACCGTCGGGTTGAACATCGACGACAGATAGCTTTCCACCTGATACCGCGCGAACAGCGGCATCGGATCGGTGTAGTGCTTCACGTTCTTGGCGTGGGACGGCATGATCATCTTCATGAAGTCCTTGGCGACGCGATAGCCGGCCTCGCCCTCCACCAGAACCTCGTCGATCTCGCGGCTGTAGAGATCGCGGATCGTGCGCTTGATCAGGTTGCCTTCTTCATAGATCGGCGCGGGCGCGACGGATTTCAGCGTCAGCTCGCGGATCTGCTCCCACAGGCGCTGCAGATATTCGTAATCGCGCTTGATTTCCGATTTGGTGCGGTTGGCGCCCGCGGTGCGGATGATCAGGCCGGCGCCCTCCGGCACCTCGATCTCGCCCGCGATTTCCTTGAGCTTCTTGCGGTCGGCCGCGTTGGTGATCTTGCGGCTGATGCCGCCGCCACGGGCGGTGTTGGGCATCAGCACGCAATAGCGCCCGGCGAGGCTGAGGTAGGTGGTCAGGGCCGCGCCCTTGTTGCCGCGCTCCTCCTTGACGACCTGCACCAGAAGAATCTGGCGGACCTTGATGACTTCCTGGATCTTGTAGCGTTTGGGGCGCGGCTTGCGCGGCTGGCGGATCTCTTCGCTGGCATCCTCATCGGCGACCGACTCGATGTCGGAATCGCGATCCGACGCGTCAGAGCGATCATCTTCGCTGTCATCGCCGTTGTCTTCATCATCGCCGGCGTCGCTGTCATCGCCCTTGGCCGTCGTATCGGAAGGTTCCTCCGCGGCCTGTTCGGCCGACGGCTGCGGCGGCGAAGCCTGTTCGGCTTCGGGGGCATCGGCCATCGCGGCGTCACCGGTCAGCGGCAGCGCCTCGTCGTTGTCATCGCCAAGATCGACCACATCCATTCCGGGGATCGCCTCGGAAACCTCGCGGGTTTCCACCGCATCCCCGTTTTTCGCCTCTGCCGCCTTGGGCTTGGAGCGTGACCGCGAACGCGAACGCGAGCGGCTGGAGGATTTCGCCTTGGCCGGTTTTTCGTCTTCCTCTTCGAGCGACGCGGCATAGGCGCGTTCCTCGGCGAGCAGCGCCTCGCGGTCGGCGACCGGGATCTGATAGTAATCCGGGTGAACCTCGGAAAAGGCAAGGAAACCATGCCGGTTTCCGCCGTAATCGACAAAGGCCGCCTGAAGCGAGGGTTCGACCCGTGTTACCTTTGCCAGATAGATGTTGCCAGCAAGCTGGCGCTTGTTGACGCTTTCGAAATCGAATTCGTCAACCCTGGTTCCGTCAACCACCACAACGCGGCATTCTTCCGCGTGGGTGGCGTCGATAAGCATTTTCTTAGCCATTGTGTCTCTTTGCACCGCGGCAAACGCCCCTGCCCCGAAGGGGCCGGACGTTGCGGGTGGTGTCTTGTTTGGGCGTGGGGGTGTGCGACGGCGGTTTTACGGGCGGCGACGTGCCTGCCTGCTGTATGCCTGTCCGTGCTCACGCGTTCCATCGCGGTTTGTCTCCGATGCCTGTATTGGCATCCGTTGGTTAATACCCGCCCGCATCGGGGGGCAATCTTGTGGTCCGTGGGACCGATCGGTCTGGCCTCGCTCCGGTGCCGGACTTTCTGCCGGGGCCGTGCGAAAACAGCGAAACTGAACATCGTCAGGCTGTAATATAGGAACAACCTGACGTTTTACGACCTTAGCGGCGGAATACATGCAAAGACAATGGTCTTTTTCCCGACACGGCCAATCAAAGGTAATCAGACCGGCTCAGCCCGTATTTCGCCATCTTCTCGTTCAGGGTGCGGCGCGGCAGGCAAAGCTCTTCCATCACGTTGACGATAGAGCCCCTGTGCCGCCGCATGGTGTTGTCGATCAGCATCCGTTCGAAGGCCTCCACGTATTCCTTCAGCGGCTTGCCTTCGGTCGTCATCACCGGCTGCGCGTCATCCTCGTCGTTGCTCATCAGAAGCGAGGCGATGGTGCCCGAGCCGCGGCGGCTTTGCAGCACGGCGCGCTCGGCCACGTTGATCAGCTGGCGCACGTTGCCTGGCCAGGGCGCCTGCAAAAGCTGCGCGGCCTCTTGCGCGCTGACCTCGGGGGCGGCGCAGCCGTATTCCTCGGCGAACTGTTCGCTCAGCCGGGTGAACAGCGTCAGGATGTCCTCGCCGCGCGCGCGCAGCGGCGGCAGGGTGATCCGCATCGCCGCCAGCCGGAAGAACAGATCGGGGCGCAGCACATCCTCGCAGGTCTTGCCCTGCTCCTGCAGGTTCGACACGGCGATGATACGGGTTTCGGGCGGCGATCCCTGATCGTTCAGAAAGGTCACCAGACGCGCCTGCAGCGTGTGCGGCAGCGCCTCGATATCCTCCAGGCACAATGTGCCGCCGCGCGCCTCTTCGACCAGCGGCAGCTCGCCGCCCTCTTCCATCGGGCCGAACATCCGGGTGGCCAGGTCGCGCTCTGACAGCGCCGCGCAGGAAACCTGCACGAACTTCCGCCCGGCGCGCGGGCCGACCGCGTGCAGCGCGTGCGACACCAGCGTCTTGCCGGTGCCTGTCTCGCCGTCGATCAGCACATGACCGTCGGCCTGGCCCAGATCCAGGATATCCTCGCGCAGCCGCTCCATCAGCGGCGACGAACCGATGAGCTTTTTCATCAGCACCTTGCCATCCGACAGCTCGCGCCGCAGGGCGCGGTTGTCGAGCGTCATCCGCCGGTTGTGGGCGGCGCGCTTGGCCAGTTCGGTCATGCGGTCGGGGTTGAACGGCTTTTCCAGAAAGTCATAGGCGCCCACGCGCATCGCCTCGACCGCCATCGGCACGTCGCCATGGCCGGTGATCATGATCACCGGCAGGTTGCTGTCGAGGCTCATCAGCCGCTTGAGAAAGGCCATGCCATCCATTCCCGGCATGCGGATGTCCGATACCACGATCCCCGGAAAATCGGTTCCGATCACCTTCAGCGCCTCTTCGGCCGAAGGGTAGGTTTCGGTATCGAACCCCGACAGCGCCAGCCACTGGCTGATCGATTGGCGCATGTCCTGCTCATCGTCCACGATGGCGATCCTGATTCCGCGGCTCATCGCACTTCCTTCGTTTCTTCTGTTCATTCCGCTGCCTCGACCTCGTCACTCAGGATGGGCAGTTGTACCTCGAATACCGCGCCGCCCGACGGCGCGTTCAGCGCGGTCAGACGACCGCCAAGGTCGTTTATTATGCCCGATGAAATTGCAAGCCCCAGGCCGACACCGTCGCCCGGCTGCTTGGTGGTGTAAAACGGCTCGAACAGCGATTCCAGATCGTCGATCCCGTGGCCGTTGTCGCGCACCGTCAGCGTGGCGGTTTCGCCCGACGACAGGATCAGGTCGATCTGCGGATCGTCGGCCATCTTGGTGGCGTCGAGCGCGTTGCGCAGCAGGTTGATGATCACCTGTTCCAGCCGCACCCGATCGACCATCACCATCACCGGCTGCGGCGGCAATGTGCGGGTGATGGTCACCTTGCGGCGCTTGAGCTGCGGCTCCATCATCGCCAGGGCCGATCCGATACATATCTTGAAATCAATCGCTTCCACCCGGTCGCCGCCCTTGCGCGCATAGCTCTTGAGTTGGCGGGTGATCGAGCCCATCCGTTCGATCAGATCATCGATCCGCAGGAACGAGGCCAGCGCCTCTTCGTTGCGCTTGCGCTGCAGCAACAGGCGCGCGCCGGCCAGATAGGTTTTCATCGCCGCCAGCGGCTGGTTCAGTTCATGGCTGACGGCGGCCGACATCTCTCCCAGCGCCGCCAGCTTGGAGCTTTGGGCGAGCGTCTGTTCGGCCACTTCCAGGTTCTTTTCGGCCTTTTCACGTTCGGCGATTTCCCGCTGCAGCCGCATGTTCAATGCGCGCAACTCCGCCGATTCCATCTGAAAGAACGCCGAGCGAGACTGGGCCCGCCGCGAGATCAGGTAGAAACCGACCGCCAGCAACAGGGCGAATCCCATGATCTCCAGCGACAGAACGCCGTTCACCCGCTCGCGGATCGACGAATAGGTGGTAAAACTGACCAGCCGCCAGCCCTGAAACGGGATGCGGGCCTCGTTGCGCATCACCGCCTCGCCGAGGATATAGGCATCGGCCGGAAGTGCGGCCCAGTCGGCGGTGGCCTGGATCGCGCGGCGGATGGCGGAATTGGCCGATTGCGCGGCCAGCGCCTCTTCGACGGTGCGGCCGCGCCAGCGTGGCTCGGTCGCAAGAATGATCCGGCCTTCGCTGTCGGTGATCATCACCGCGTCGGAAATGCCGGCCCAGCTTTGTTCGAACTTGGCCAGATCGACGGCCACGGCGATGACGCCCACATTCTCGCGCTCGCTGATCACGCGGCGCGAATAGGTGAAATCCATCACCCCGGTTTCATTCTGCTCGGCGGTGAAAACCGTGTCATTGGCCCGCAACGCTTCAACAAAGAAATGTGCGCCGCGCAGATTGGCGCCCAGAAGCGAACGATCAGTGGCCGACACCACCCGCCCCGAGGCATCCAGCAGCATCATCGAGGCGGCGCCGATCTCCTCCAGATAGGAAATCAGGCGCTGCGAGCTTTGCGAAAAATCGTTGGAGTTCAGCGCCCCGATCAGCGTCGGGTCGCGCGACAGGAGCAGCGGCACGACAGAGGCGCGCTGCAGCTCTGACAGCACGTTGCCGGAATAAAGCGCCAGCCGTACCTCGGCCCGGTTGCGCGTCGCGGCGGTGAACCGTTCGGTCAGCCAGGTGTTGGTGATCCAGACGAGCGCGACGGCAAACAGGAAGAACCCGATCAGAATGGCGCGCACGCGCCAACCTTTTCCGCTTTTCAGCATCTTTTGTTCTGTCGGTTTGCCGGTCTCTGACATGCACAGAGTTTATGCATCGCGGCAGGCGCGAACAAGCGCCCGCGGCTCAGGCCAGCGCCATCCTGTTGGCAAGTGCGCGAAAAAGCGCCGCACCGTCAGTGCCGCCGAGCGCCGGATCGGCGATCCGCTCTGGGTGGGGCATCATCCCCAGCACCCGCCGGTTTTCGCTCAGCACACCGGCGATATCGGCGACAGAGCCGTTGGGGTTGTCGAGATAGGTGAAGGCCACCCGGTCTTCGGCCTGCAATCTCGCGACCGTTTGCGCATCGGCGGTATAGTTACCGTCGTGATGGGCGATCGGAATGTTGATCCGCTGTTTCGCCTCATAGCCGGCGGAAAAGGCGCTGTCGGTGGTTTCCACCTGCAGCGGCACGGTCTTGCAGATGTATTTCAGCCCCGCGTTGCGCAGCAGCGCGCCGGGCAGCAGGCCGGTTTCGGTCAGCACCTGAAAGCCGTTGCAGACCCCCAGCACATAGCCGCCCCGATTGGCGAAATCGACGATCGCGCGGGCAATCGGAGAGCGCGCGGCGATCGCGCCGCAGCGCAGGTAATCGCCAAAGGAGAACCCGCCGGGGATGGCCACCAGATCCAGCCCTTCGGGCAGGCTGGTTTCCTTGTGCCAGACGATCCGCGTCTGGGCGTTGCCCGCGACCTGATCCAGGGCAACGGCCATGTCGCGGTCGCAGTTGGAGCCGGGGAACTGAATGACCGCGGCGCGCATCAGGCGATCTCCACCGCGTAGCTTTCGATCACGGTGTTCGCCAGCAGCTTTTCGCACATATCGGTGACGGTGGCCTCGGCCTTGCCCGCGTCGGTCTCGGCCAGTTCCAGCTCGATCACCTTGCCCTGGCGCACGCTTTCCACCCCGTCGAAGCCGAGGGTCTCCAGCGCGTGGCGCACTGCCTCGCCCTGCGGATCCAGAACGCCCTGTTTCAGCATGACTTGTACGCGCGCCTTCATCGGCCTGCCCCCTTGGTGACTCTGTTCACCGGCTGAATACTTGTCTGCCCGCCCTCCGGCAAGAGCCACGCAAAAAGAAACCCGCGCCTTGTGGGGCGCGGGCAACCTCGTCTTCGGGCCGCAATCAGCCGCGCCGGCGCTTGCGCACGAAGCCCAGCAGCCCCAGCGCCCCGATCAGAAGCGGCGCGCCGGCCGGCAGCGGAACCGCGGCGGTGTTGATCGTCAGCTTCGAGAAATCGACGCCGATGCCGTTCCCCCGGAACCGGCGGTCGCCGGTTGCCACTGCGAAGATACCGACCTCGAGCACCCCGTCGCTCAGCAACGCCGGATCGACGAACATGCTGCGCACCGTCACCGCGCTGGGCAGCGCGCCCGAGGCACCCCGCCACACCGTGTCATCCTGCAGGATGCCGTCAAAATAGATGTCGAGCGTATCGACCGGGTTGAACGCGGGCGAATCGTGATCGAAAATACCGATCTCGATCGACGCGGACACCGGCGCCGCGCCATTCAGCGAAAACGCGTGGCTGTATTCGACCGAACCGAAGGTGCGGAACGGATCGGAGCCCACGAAGATGTTGAACGGTGCCGGATCGCCGGCAGACGCGGCTTCGAAATCCGTAACCCAAAGCGGTGCCGTGCCATCGGCGAAATCCTGATCACCGATCATATCCACGACCGTGGCCGAAGCCGCGGCCGCACAGAGGGAGAATGCCGCCGAGGCAGCAAGTGTCTTTAGCAGTGTCATTGAATTACCTCCTCATACTCTTCATGCGCGCCTGAAACAAAACGCCAATTGCGATATACCAATCGCAACATCATGCCGTCTTCCGGGCAGAAAGTTAATACATGTTAATAAAAACCACTGTTGCCGCGAGGGAAACAGAAAGTTTCGTGTTTTAGTTGATCAGCGTCGGTTTCGTCGCGTGGGTGACGTTCGACGGCAACACGCCCAGGCGCCGGGCCACTTCGGTATAGGCGTCGGTCAGATTGCCCAGATCGCGGCGGAACACATCCTTGTCGAGCTTCTGGCCGGTCTTGATGTCCCACAGCCGGCAGCTGTCGGGGCTGATCTCGTCGGCCACCACGAGGCGCATGTAATCGCCGTCATAGACGCGCCCGATCTCGATCTTGAAATCCACCAGCTTGATGCCGACGCCATACATGACCCCCGACAGGAAGTCGTTCACCCGCAGCGCCAGCGCGACGATATCGTCCATGTCCTGCTGCGAGGCCCAGCCGAAGGCAATGATGTATTCCTCGGGCACCAGCGGGTCGCCCAGCTTGTCATCCTTGTAGGAAAACTCGACGATCGGCCGCGGCAGCGCCGCCCCCTCCTCCAGCCCCAGCCGCTTGGCCATGGAGCCGGCGGCGAAGTTGCGCACGATGATTTCCAGCGGAATGATCTCGACCGCGCGGATCAGCTGTTCGCGCATGTTGATCCGCTTGATGAAATGGGTCGGCACGCCGATCGCGTTGAGCCCGGTCATGAAATATTCGCTCAGCCGGTTGTTCAGCACGCCCTTGCCTTCGATCGTCGCCTTCTTCTCGGCGTTGAACGCGGTGGCATCATCCTTGAAATACTGCACGAGGGTGCCGGGCTCGGGGCCTTCGTAAAGGATCTTCGCCTTGCCTTCGTAGATTTTTTTGCGCCGTGCCATGGAAACTCCGATCTTCGGGCGCGATGGGCCGCAATGCCCCGCCCGCATTTTCATTTCTCTTATGCCAAGGCCGCCCTCAGGGCAAGGCGGCCCGGAATTGCGACGATTCAGCGGGGTTTTGGTCCGATGGTAGCGCCCACGGCCCCTAGGCAGCGCCGCCGCGATACCTTAAAACCGGCGCGACAGGATTCTGGAGGACCAAGGCCGATGACCACCTTCGACGATCGCGAAAACGCGTTTGAGAACAAGTTCGCCCATGACGAAGAGATGAAGTTCAAGGCGCAGGCGCGCGCAAACAAGCTGCTGGGCCTGTGGGCCGCCGAACTGATGGGCTTGTCCGGCGAAGAGGCCGCGGAATATGCCAAATCCGTGGTCAAGGCCGATTTCGAAGAGGCCGGCCATGAAGACGTGTTCCGCAAGGTGGCCGGCGATCTGGGCGACAAGGCCGATGAGCGCACCATCCGCACCCGGATGGTCGAGGTTCTGGCCGAAGCCAAGGCGCAGCTCATGACCGAGCTCTGATCCGCCACGGCGGATCGCAGTTGTAACGCGCCCGGCCGCTCCGGGCGCGTTTATTTTTGCGCAAAATTCGAACTGTTAAGCCGATCTGCGGATCTGCCGCGCTACCCCTGCGCGATCACAGACGGGTGGAGGGACCATGCCGACAGATGCCTCGGGCATGCAAATCACTGCGAACGGGCCGCTGCGGGGCGGCAAAACCCTTCTGCGCCGGGCGGCGCCGCTGATCATTGCCGGGCTTTTCGTTCTGGTGATGCAGGACCGG
>CEQG01082907.1_pt1 | contig 10285 bp, 10 predicted proteins | sample 350301 | NCBI WGS metagenome assembly CEQG01 (sample SAMEA2621242, study PRJEB7988) | marine metagenome | isolation source: saline water (ENVO:00002010), including | reverse complement strand
CCAGATCAGCCTGCCCTCGCTCCACAGCCCCTTCTGGGCGCCCCAGGCCGACAAGGTCATCGCCACGGCTAGCGAAGCGATGACCGTGCTGGCGCTCGACATATTGAAGAAGGATTGACAAACGGGGCGCCTTCACCGGCACCCCGCGCGCATCAGGCGCCGAAGCCGCCGTCGATCGTGTGCATCGCGCCGGTCATATAGGCGGCTTCGGGGCCGGCCAGAAAGGCGGTCAGTCCGGCAATCTCGTCCGCCTTGCCATAGCGCTTGATCGCCATGAACGGCATGACCATGCCTGCGATTTCGCCGTCCGCAGGGTTCATGTCGGTATCGACCGGGCCGGGCTGGACGACGTTGACGGTGATGCCGCGTTCGCCCAGATCCCGCGCCAATCCGCGCGCCATGCCCTGCAACGCGGACTTGGTCATCGCATAGGCCGCTGCCCCGGCAAAGGGCACCGCATCGCCGTTTACCGATCCGATGACGATGATGCGCCCGCCATCCGTCATGGTTCGCGCCGCCTCGACCGCGGCATGATAGGGCGCACGCACATTGATATCGATCATCCGGTCGACGGCGTCAGGATCGAAGGTCAGCGGATCGCCGATCATCGCGACGCCGGCATTGACGATCAGGATATCCAGCGGACCCTGCTGCGCCACCACGTCGATCACCTGCTCCCGGTCTGCCGCGTCGGAGCGGATCGCGCTCGCCCCTGTTTCCTGGCTCAGCGCCTGCGCGGCGTCATGCGACCCGGAATAGGTGAAGGCGACCTGCGCGCCGTCCTTAACGAAACGCCGCACGATCGCCGCGCCAATGCCTCGGCTGCCGCCGATGATCAGGGTCTTTTTGGAAGTCAGGTCAGTCATGTCGGTCTCCCTTGAGAATTATGTACCGACCACTATATATAATGAGGAAATCTTGGTTCAAGGATTATTATAGTGGTCGATACAGAAAAAATCCGCAAGCGTGGTCGACCCCGCGCGTTCGACCGGGAAGCGGCGCTGGCGACGGCAAGTACGCTGTTCCACGCGCACGGCTATGAAGGCGTCGGCGTCGCGGCCCTGGCCGATGCGATGGGCATCAATCCGCCCAGCCTTTATGCGGCCTTTGGTTGCAAGGCGGCGCTCTACGACGAGGTGTTAAGCCGCTACGATGCCGCCGCGGCGCCGCTCCACGCGTTGATGCAGCCGGGTGCCGATCCTGCTGTCGCCCTCCCCCAATTGCTGCGCGAGGCCGCGCATATCTATGCCGCCGATCCGCAGATGGCGGGATGCCTGGTGCTGGAGGGCGCGCGCAGTGCCGACCCTGACGCCGCCTGCCGCGCGCGGACCTGGCTTGACCTGGGACGCGGCCGCATCCGCGACTTCATCGCCTGCACCCATCCGCAAAAGGCGGACGTCGTCGCGGACTATGTCGCGGCGGTCATGTCCGGCATGTCAGCCGATGCGCGCGCGGGTCATCCGCCCGAGCGCCTGGCCGCTGTCGCGGACATGGCCGCCCTGGCGATCCGGGCAATGCTGGAGCCGACGCCCGCCTAACGCGGCCTGTGCCCCTTGCGCCACTTGGTCCATAAATGCCGCGCCAGCATCAGGGGCGGCATCCGCAGCCAATGCGACCGCAGATAAAAGGCGAAAACGAGCAGCTTTCGCGTCTCCCGCCCCCAGTTATCGCGTGCGAGCAGGCGAGCATGCACAATGCGATCCCATAGCGTCAGCGCGGCGCCGCCGCCATAAAGCGCGCCAGCCAGACGCTGCGCCTGTCGCACATGCCGCCGTAACCCTTGCCGCGCCGCCCGCTGATCGAGCGCGACGGGATCGACATCGTTAAGCAGACAATGAATATCCCATAGGTTGCGTAATCCACCCTGCAAATCGCCGTCGGCCAGCATGTGGGCGGCGGCGTGGATCACCCGGTCTTCGGGCGACAGCGTCCAGACATTCTCCCCCGCCGGCACCGCGTCGGCCAGCAGGGCGTCGGCATCGGGCTTGGGCCGCGCCGTCAACGGCAGGATGGTATGATGCACGTCAATCATCCGGTCACGCTCGACATGGATCATCGGCGGCAGTTCATGCATCCACTGGCGATAATAGGCATCGTCATAGGCGTCTTCCTTCACCCATTCCCAGCCCGCCGCCATCAGCGCCGGCTCGACCTGCGACATTGTCGAACGCGGCACCAGAATATCCAGGTCGCCGATGAAGCGGCCCTGCCCCGCCACCAGTCCAGCGGCTGCATAGGCCGTGCCTTTGAGCACCACCAGCCGCACGCCGAGCGGCGCCAGCGCCGCCGCCGCACGATCCGCCTCCCACAAGGCCTGGCGCGCCTCCCGCGCCGCGTCCATGCGCGCGTCGCGCAGGATGGGCTGGACCGGTTCCGGCAGCCGCATTCCCTCGACCCGCCACGCCAATGTCGCGATCAGCCGCTCCGCCTTCGCCGCCGCGATCAGGCCGTTCCACTGCGCTGCATCCAGATGCTCGACAGTTGCGGGTTGACGCAGCGCTCGCACCAGCAAGGCCGCGCTCATGCGCCGTCCTCCCACAGCCGGTCGATCATATCGAACGCTACCTCCCCTGACGGGAAATCCATCGCGCAGGCGGGTACATCCGTTACGAAGCGCGTCAGCGCAGCGAAGCCCGGTTCGCCCAATGCGACATAATTGGTCGAAGCCTGGGTCAGCCGCATGAAGGCTTCCCCCTGCCCCACGGGCCGGATCGCCGCATCATGGCCAAAGCGCGGGAACAGCAGCATCGCGGGCATCGCCCCCTGGGCCATTCGCGCCACGGCATCGGGTCGCGGCACTAGATGGCGAATGTCGCCCTTGGCCGTGGCTTGCAGCATCGGCCCCATACGCTGCGCGCCCACGACGTCCTTGACGACGCCGATCGCCTGATTCTTGAGTGAAACGAGGCGGGGAAAGGGCAAGATCGCGCCACTGTCGAGGTCCAGCAGCGCAAACTCGTCACCCATCAACCGCCAGCCCCGCTCCCCCAGCAATGCCGCCAGCGTCGATTTGCCGGACCCCGATTCCCCGGTCATCACCAGCGCCCGGCCGTCCTTCTCGACGCTCGACGCATGCAGCAGCAAATGCCGCCGCCATCCCAGCGCCATCTGCAAATTCATGCCCATTTCCGCTGCCAGCAGCCCATGCGCCAGACTCATGGGTGCAGCGTCGGCCAAGCCATGGTCGCCGGTAATGAAGATCGACGGCCGCACCCATCGGCGCAACGGACCGGCCGGTTGCAGGCGTACCGTAAAGTCGGCGATCGCGTCATGACGATCGGGGTAGCCGGCATAGAGTCGCGTCAGTTCCTCAACAGGCTGACGCCATGCCGACCCGATCCGGAACGTCGCCGGGCCGATTTGCAGGGTCAGACTATGCCTCATGCCGCACGCACCAGACCAAGCGCCTCCAGCGCTTCCAACTGCGCGCCGATCTGCGCCAGCGCTTGGCCGCGATCACCCAGATCATAGGATTGCGTCAGGCGATCCCACAGGTCATCCGCCGTCACAGATGCGCCGTCCTCCATCGCAGCCAGTATTTCGGGCACCGGGCTGATCACCATGTGCGTCTGCCCCGATCGAGCATGATAGAGCAGCGTCAGATCGTCGAGCGCGCACGCACGGCACGCGTCGCGCGGGTCGATCCGGTAACGCTTGATCGGTTTCAAAAATCGGTCTTCCTGCGGCATGATCCCACCCATAGCGGGCGAGGGTAGCCAAGACGCTAACGCATCAGGGCAATGCAGGCGAGGGCAGCATGACTGGCGTCGGAGAAGGGATCAGTTCAGCAAAAGCAGCGACATAGGCGTCTAGCGCGCGCGCCGCGCCATGGTCACGTATCGCCGCCTCCAACAAGGGAACGGGCGCAGGAGACGCCAGAGTCCGCTCGATCGCGCGCGCCAGCGCCGCGCTGTCGCCGATCGGCACTGGGGGATGCTGGCCAGCGGCGGCCAGGACCGGACGGATATTGGGCGTACTGTCGGTTGCCACGACGCCCGCGCCGCAGGCCAACGCCTCGATCAGAGTTGCGCACAACCCTTCCCAGCGGGATGGCTGCAACAGCAGGTCCGCCTGTCCCATCAATTCGGCAAGCCTTTCGGGATCGGCAACATACCCGGCGAGGATGACGCGATCGGCGATGCCGAGCGCGTCCGCTTGCGCTGCCAATGCCGCGCGCAACGGCCCGTCCCCCGCGATCGTCAATCGCCAGTCAAGATGCGACAGCCGCGCCAGCGCCTCCAATGCCGTCGCATGATCCTTCTGCTCGACCAGTCGCCCGACCATCAGCATTTGAACCGGCGCGTCGGCGTCTCGCGGTGGGCGCTGCCTGCGCACCCTGTCCATGACCGGGGTCACCGTCGGCCGCGGCAGCAGACGCACCGCGCCGCTACGAGAAAGCAGCGCGCGATCATATTCGCCCATGACGATTGTCAGGTCGCTGATCCGGTTGATTGCGCGAAAGCGCTTCAGCCTGGTCCAACTCGCCAAGTCACCCATGCCCGGGCGCAGGATCGGATTGGAGATGCGCGCGACCGATCGGGTCGCCGTCCCCACGCAAGCCAGCGCCACCAGCATGTTGCTCTGGTTTCCCGCGGAATAGAGAATGTCGGGCCGGTGCCGCCGAACCATCGCGGCAAGCGCAGGGAACTGTCCGATCATCGACATGCGCCGATTGCCGCCCAATGCGGCAACGCGCCGCACGGGTACATGGGGATCTATGAGATGTGCGCTGACACCATCGAGGTGCGCCATCCACAGCTCGACGGCCATGCCCCTGCGCGCCATATGATTGGCCAGCAATATGGCAACCCGATCCAGCCCGCCGTCGCCCGGCCGATATAAATAGATCGCTGCTGACAGGTCGGTATGTGACCGAACGCCATGATGAAACATTGTGTCTCCACCGCCTGAACCAGTATTGCTGGCTTGACGGCATCAACGCGCCTGTTCCGTATCGGCTCCCCTGCTGCCGTCACGCCCCGCGTTTCCATCGCGTTGGCGGGTCGGCTTATCGCGGCATCTGTAGTGATGCGTAACAGGTGAAGCCGCTCGTTCCCGACTGGAGCCGGCGGATATAGTTGAGATAGGCCTGGTTCTGATCGTAACTGGTGCCCGGCAGCGGCCGGCCGCGCAGCGCCTGCTTCACCTGCTCGCCGGTATAGCTGCGCCCGGTGCCGGGAAATGCGCCCGGCGTGCCTGGCGGCACCACCTGGCCGTTGGGGGCGATATATTTGCCGGCCCGGCCCTGATCGGGCACGGGGATCGTGCAATTGAGGACCGACGCCGCGGTATTGGCAAGGGCCGGCCGGATGGACACGATCGTCGACGCGGCAACTGCCCCGCCCATCAGCAACTGGCGACGCGACGCGACCCCGCCCTCGGCCAGGCCATCGGCGGCGGAGGGCTGATGCTGGACATCCCTGTCCTGATCGGGCTTGGGATCAGTCATATCGCTCCATTTCGCATCGGGCACTTGCCAAAGCGTAAAGATTGCACGCTATTGGAACAAGACATTCGCAGCAAATGCGCGACAATTCCAGTGCGGTAACCATGAATCGGCTCAGTATCTCGCAAATCACCGCCTCGCTTGCCATGCTGCTGCTGGGCACGGGCGGCGCCCTGATGATGGGCGCGCACCCCCTTCATATCGCCTTGCCGATATTGGCGGGCGTCGTGGTCCTCATCATCACATCGGGCGATGCTGGCCTGCGACCGGCTGACCCGCCGCTTGCAGCCCCGCCCGAACAGATTGATTTCACAGCGCATCCTGACTTTCCCAGCCTGCTCGAAGGCATTTCCGATCCGCTGATGCTGGTGGAAAAAGGCCGCATCGCCCGCGCGAACCGCGCTGCCATGCGGCTGCTTGGCGCCCATATCGAAGGCGAGGATGCGCGCATCGCGATCCGTCACCCCGCCGCAGCCGAACGGCTGGCGAGCACGGCCCCGCTGGCGGAACCGATCATGATCGAACTGGTGGGCCTGGGCACGCGCGATCAACGGTGGCAGATGCGGGTCGCGCCCGTCGGCGCGGTCGCCACCATGCGGCGGCTGGTCCATCTGGTCGATCACAGCGGCACCCATGCCGCCGAACGGATGCGCGTGGATTTCGTCGCCAATGCCAGCCACGAACTGCGCACGCCCCTGGCGGGCATATTGGGCTTTATCGAAACGCTCGCCGACCCCGAACTGGGCAAGGACGTCGAAACCCGGCAGCGCTTTCTCAAGATCATGGATGGCGAAGCCCGCCGGATGCAGCGGCTGATCGACGATCTGATTTCGCTGTCCCGGATCGAGGCCGAGAAATATCGCACGCCCGACAGCGCAGTGGATCTGAGCGAACTGGTGGCCGAAGTCGTCGGCGTGTTCCGGTCGAGCCATGGCGATCGTGGCCGCGACGTCGAAATGGAGATCGCGCCTTCGCTGGCACCGGTGCTGGGCGATCGGGCGCAATTGTCGCAACTCATTCACAATCTGATCGGCAATTCGGTCAAATATGGCCGGCCCGGAACGCCGATCCGCGTGACTCTTTCCGAAGGCTCCAGTGGCATGGCGAGGCTCTGCGTCGCGGATGAAGGCGAAGGCATCGGCCCCGATCACCTACCGCGCCTGACCGAACGCTTCTACCGCGTCGATTCGGGCCGCAGCCGCGCCATGGGCGGCACGGGCCTGGGCCTGGCCATCGTCAAGCATATCGTGGAACGCCATCGGGGGCGTCTGGACATTGCCAGCACGCTGGGCAAAGGCACCAGCATCACCGTGTTGCTGCCCCCGCCAGCGGATGAGACGCCAGGCAGGATGGACGAAAAAAAGCGCCCATCGGCGCTATCGCGCACGATGTCATGAAAATGAAATGGCAATGTCACAAAGGCGCGACTGTCCGCGACTAAGGCCGGCTTCAAGGGGGGCGGCGACACGGGATTCGCGGCTTCGACGATGGAGATAGACGTGAAGACATTCGCCTTGCTCGCTGCTGCTGCCACGGGCGTTCTCAGCCTCGCCGCCTGCGGAGACCAGTCGAGCGGCGCCGGTGGCACCCGCGACCAGATTCGCGCGGTCGGCTCCTCCACCGTCTATCCCTTCGCCACCGCAGCCGCCGAATTGTTCGTCCAGAGCAACCCCGGCATGAAATCGCCGATCATCGAATCGACCGGCACGGGGGGCGGCATGAAGCTGTTCTGCGCCGGCGTCGGCGCGCAGCATCCCGATATCGAAGACGCCTCGCGTCGCATGAAGAAGTCCGAATTCGACCAGTGCCAGGCCAATGGGGTCAAGGATATCATCGAAGTGCAGATCGGCGTCGACGGTCTGGCCTTCGCGGAATCGAAGGAAGGCCCCGGCCTCTCGCTGACGCCCAAGATCGTCTATGAAGCGCTGGCCGCCAACCCCTATGGCAAGGATGCCAACAAGGCGCAGACATGGAAGGATGTCGACGCCAGCCTGCCCGCTATCCCCATCTCCGTCTTTGGTCCGCCATCGACCAGCGGCACGCGCGATTCGCTGGCTGAACTGATCCTCGAAGAGGGCTGCCGGACCGATCCGGCCATGGCGGCGCTCAAGGAAAAGAATGAGGATGAATATAAGGCGACCTGCACCCGTATCCGGGAAGACGGCAAATATGTCGATTCGGGCGAAAACGACAATCTGATCGTGCAGAAGCTGGGCGCCAATCCCAACGCGGTCGGCGTCTTCGGCTTCAGCTTCCTCGAAGAGAATAAAAACACGCTCAAGGATGTCCCGATCAACGGCATCCCGGCGACCTATGACACCGTATCGACGGGCCAATATCCCGGCGCGCGCCCGCTCTACATCTATGTGAAGAAGGCGCATATGCAGGCGGTGCCCGGCCTTCAGGCCTATCTCAACATCTTCGCGTCAAACTGGGGTCCCGGAGGCGTGCTCGCCAAGCGCGGCATGGTTCCGGCGCCCGATGATGTACGCAAGGCGAATGCAGAGACGGTCAAATCGCTGACCGTGCTCGACGGCGCCGACCTTAAATAAGCGAACCCCCATGACCGGACCTGCCATCATTCTGCTGCTTGCAGGCCTGGGCGCCATCGCCTGGGTCAGCGCCCGCGCCCGCGCCATGCGGTTGCAAACCGCCGCGCGCGCGACCGGGCGACGCGACGCCGTTCATTCGCTTCCCGGCTATCATGGCTGGTATGTGGCGCTATGGGCGCTGATCCCCGCCGCCATCTTCCTGGCCGTCTGGGCCAATGTCGCGCCAGGCCTCGTCACGCAGAGCGTGCTGGCCGACCCCGCGGCGCAGGCCCTGCCCGCCGATGGCTTCGCCCGATCCGCGATATTGGGGGAAGCGCGCGCCATCGCCAGCGGGCTGCAAGCCGGGGCCTTCAATCCTGCGAGCGAAGCGCTGGTCGACCCCTATCGCACCGCGATCAGTGAATATGGCATTGCCGGCGCTGTCCTTGCGCTGATCCTCGCCTTTGCCGGCGGCGCCTATGCCTTCACGCGTATCCGGCCGGATTTTCGCGCCCGCACCCGCGTCGAGCGGCTGGTGATGATGGCGCTGCTGCTGGCGTCCTTGCTGGCGATCGTCACGACGCTGGGCATCGTCGCTTCGCTGCTGTGGGAAAGCTTTCGCTTCTTCTCGATGGTCAATCCCATCGACTTCCTGTTCGGCTTCAAATGGTCGCCGCAATCGGCGGCCATGGGCTATGGCAATGACGATGCGTTCGGTGCGATCCCGCTTTTCTGGGGCACGATCTTCATCGGCGCCATCATCGCCATGATCGTCGCGATCCCGCTGGGGCTGTTGAGCGCGGTCTACCTGACCCAATATGCCAGCCCAACGGTGCGCAAATGGATGAAGCCGCTGCTGGAGGTGCTCGCGGGCGTCCCCACGGTGGTCTACGGCTATTTCGCGGCACTGACCGTCGCGCCGGCCCTGCGCGATTTCGCCGTGTCGATCGGCATCCAGGGCGCATCGTCCGAGAGCGCGCTCGCCGCCGGCCTCGTCATGGGCGTCATGATCATCCCCTTCGTATCCTCGATGGCGGACGACAGCATCGCGGCCGTCCCCCAGTCGATGCGCGACGGCAGCCTGGCGATGGGCGCGACAACGAGTGAGACAATAAAGCGCGTGCTCGTCCCCGCCGCCCTGCCCGGCGTTGTCGGCGGCGTTCTGCTGGCCGTCAGCCGCGCCATCGGCGAAACGATGATCGTGGTGATGGCCGCCGGTCTTGCCGCCAACCTCACCCTCAATCCCTTCGCCAGCGTGACGACGGTGACCACGCAGATCGTCCAGTTGCTGACCGGCGACCAGGAGTTCGACAGCGCCAAGACGCTGGCCGCCTTTGCGCTTGGACTTGTCCTGTTCATTGTCACCTTGCTGCTCAACATCGTGGCCCTGCGGGTCGTGAAAAAATATCGCGAGGCCTACGAATGAGCTCTCCCCTTTCTCCTGCCGAACGCCTTCCCACCGACTGGAAGTCCGACGCCATGCGCAAGCGGATCGCACGGCGCTATGCTGCCGAACGGCGCTTTCGCCTGCTGGGGCTAGGCGCGGTTCTCTTGTCCGCCGCCTTCCTCGCCTTCCTGCTGGTGACGATGATGGGCAACGGCCTGCGCGGCTTCACCCGGACCGAAATCGCGCTCAAGGTCGATTTCCCGGCATCGCCGCTGCTGCTCGACCCCCAGGCGATCACCGACGAAGCACTCGCCAACGCCAATCTGCCCATGGTGACCAGCACGGTCGCGGAAAAGACGCTGGGCAAGGAAGCGGATGCATGGCTTGCCCCGACCGCATGGATCAGCGTGCGCGACGCGATCAAGGCCGATCCGACGATCCTCAATCGCACGGAGGTCATCCGCGTCCCCGCATCGACGGACATCGACCTCGCCGCCAAGAGCGATGGAACGCCCGCCGCAGAAGCCGCCGTCAGGCGCCTCAAACAGGCGGGGATCCTGTCGACCGGCTTCAACTGGAGTTTCCTGTCCTCGAGCGATGGTACAGACCCGACGCAGGTCGGCATCTGGGGCGCATTCAAGGGATCGTTGCTCACGATGCTGGTGACGCTGGTGCTCAGCTTCCCGATCGGCGTTGCGACCGCCCTCTATCTGGAGGAATATGCGCCCAAGGCCTGGTGGACCGACATCATCGAAGTGTCGATCAACAATCTGGCGGCGGTGCCTTCAATCATTTTTGGCCTGCTTGGCCTTTCGATCTTCCTCAACTTCCTGCACCTGCCCCGGTCCGCCGCGGTGGTCGGCGGCATGACGCTGGCACTGATGACGATGCCGGTCATCGTCATTGCCGGGCGCAACGCGA
>CEQG01067579.1_pt1 | contig 10286 bp, 9 predicted proteins | sample 350301 | NCBI WGS metagenome assembly CEQG01 (sample SAMEA2621242, study PRJEB7988) | marine metagenome | isolation source: saline water (ENVO:00002010), including | reverse complement strand
TGATGCGGCAGGCGATTTCGCCGCGATTGGCGATGAGGAGCTTTGCAATCATGCGGCGGGGACTAGCTTCCGCCGGGGGAAAAGGAAACTCCCGTCACTGCCGATTGGCAAGGACGAGCGGTGGCCTCTACCAGCCGGCCAGCGGCTTGAAGTCGTGCCGGCTCCAAGTGATCGGCTCCGCTGGCGGGGGCGGGCGGTTGCGGACCGCTTCGAAGAACGCGGCGACCATGTGCCAGGTCTTTTCTGGGGCCGAAACGCGCGTGCGAGTATCCCACGCCAGCTGGCCCCGGTTCAGGACTTTGCGGCCGATCGCGCCGTAGATCCGCGCGGCGGACAGCACTGCCCAGCGCTGGCGGAAGCGCAATTTCCGCGCGCCGAGCTTGGCCGCCGCCTCGTGCTTCTCCATCAGGGCGATCAGGCGCGGCATCAGGCTGGCGAGGCGAAAGCGGTTTTCGGGCAGGGCGTGTTCGCCCTGTTGCCAGCCCATTTCCTCGAGCCATTTTTGCGGCAGGTAACAGCGATCGGCTTCTGCATCTTCGACGATGTCGCGCGCGATATTGGCCATCTGGAAGGCAAGGCCGAGGTCGCAAGCCCGGTCCAGCGTTTCGCCATCGTCGGGATGCACCCCCATGATCCGCGCCATCATGATACCGACCGCACCCGCGACATGGTAGCAATATCGCAGCATGTCCGCTTCGGTGTTCGGGGTCCAGCGCGTCGCATCGAGCGCGAAGCCGGCGATCACGTCGTTGGCTTCGGCCAGCGTCAGGCCGCATTCGTCGGCGACCAGGCCGAACGCGTCGAAAGCGGCATCGGCGGTGGGCTGTTCCTCGAAAGCGCGCTTGGTCAGCACGCGCAGGGCCTGCACGCGGTCTTCCGCATCCTTCATGTTGCCCTGGTCGCCCAGTGGCCCGCCCTTGTCCTGATTGTCCGCGATGTCGTCGCACCGGCGGCACCAGGCGTACAGCAGCCAGCTGCGTTCGCGGGTTGCCTTGTCGAACAGTTTCGAAGCTGCGGCAAAGCTGTGTGAACCCTGTTCGATCGATTCGAGCGATTTGTCGACCAGGATCGCGCGATCGCGGCCGCCGCCCGCGCGGGTCGGGGTGGGCCGCAGGTACCGCGACTGGACCAGGGTGCGGGGTTTGCTCAGAGGTCGTCGGCCTTCATCTGGAAGATCGGCGTATGCGGTTCATAGGCTGCCATTCTGTCAAGCAATCCGTCCAGAGTGTCGTCGTGCACGAGGATGTTCTGGTGCACTGGGCGGACGAAACCGACTTCCGCCATCTTCCGGTTGAAGGCGATCAGCTCGTCGTAAAAGCCGAAGGCATTGAGCAGGCCGACCGGGTTGTCGTGATAGCCAAGCTGCGCCCAGCTCATCGCCTCCCACAATTCGTCCATCGTCCCGACGCCGCCGGGGATCGTGATGAAGCCGTCCGACAGGTCCGTGAACCGCTGCTTGCGCTCGTGCATGCCGCCCACGGTGTAAAGTTCGGTGCAATCGTGATTGGCGACTTCCGAACTGGCCAGTGCCTCGGGAATGACGCCGATCACTTCGCCGCCGGCCTCCAGCGCACCGCGCGCGGTGGCGCCCATCAGGCCGAGCCGGCCGCCGCCATAGACCACGCCGATACCGCGTTCGGCGAGGCGCTTGCCCACATCGTAGGCGAGCTGGATATAGCGCGGATCATCAGGCGAGGCGGAGCCGCAATAGATGGCGAGACGGTTCATCCCGCGCGTCATACTGCCAAATCTTCCAGCATCAATCCGGCAGTTGCCTTGGCGCTGCCGACCACCCCCGGAATTCCCGCCCCGGGATGCGTGCCCGCACCGACAAGGTAGAAATTGTCGAGCACATCGTCGCGATTGTGCCCGCGGAACCACGCGCTTTGCGTCAGCACCGGCTCGAGGCTGAAGGCGCTGCCCATATGGGCGTTAAGGTCGGCGGCGAAATCGCGCGGGGCATAATGGAACTTGGTCACGATGCGCGAATGGATGTCGGGGATCAGGCGCCGGCCGAGTTCGTCGAGAATGCGCTTCTCGAGTACCGGTCCCATTTCCTCCCAGTCGACGGCCAGCTTGCCCATATGGGCCACCGGCACCAGCGCATAGAAAGTGCTCATCCCCTCGGGCGCCATGCTGTCGTCACTGACGCTGGGGTGGTGCAGATAGATCGAGAAATCCTCGGGCAGGACGCCGTGATCGTAAATGTCCTCGAGCAGGCCTTTGTAGCGCGGACCGAACAGGATCATGTGATGCGGAATACCCGGCCAGCTTCCCTCGATGCCGAAGTGGACGACGAACAGGCTGGGGCTGAAGCTCTTGCGCGACAGGCTCTTGGCGTAATCCTTGCCGCGCTTCGATCCGGCCAGCAGGTCCTTGTAGCTGTGCATGATGTCGGCATTGCTTGCGATCGCGTCGAACCGCTGGCGCCAGCCGGACTGCGTCTCGATCTCGGTCACCTGCTTGCCCAGCGTGTGCACCTGCGCCACCGGATCGCCCAGCCGCACGGTGCCGCCGATGCGCTCGAAATGCGCGACCATGCCGGCGATCAGGCGATTGGTGCCGCCCTTGGCCCACCATACGCCGCCGTCCTTTTCGAGCTTGTGGATCAGTGCATAGATGCTGCTGGTCTTCATTGGATTGCCGCCGACCAGCAGCGTATGGAAGCTCAGCGCCTCGCGCAGCTTTTCGTTTTCGACATAGCTCGACACCATCGAATAGACGCTGCGCCATGCCTGCTGCTTGGCCAGGGCTGGCGCCGCCTTGAGCATGGATTTGAAATCGAGGAACGGCACATGGCCAAGCTTGACGTAGCCTTCCTCGTAGACCGCTTCGGAATATTCGAGGAACCGCTGGTAGCCGGCAACATCGGCGGGATTGAGCTGGGCTATCTCGCGGAACAGCTGTTCCTCGTCGTTCGAATAATCGAACTGCGTGCCGTCGGGCCAGGCGAGCCGGTAGAAGGGCATGACCGGCATCAGCTCGACATCCCGAGCGATGTCGTGGCCGGTCAGCGCCCACAATTCCTTGAGGCAATCGGGATCGGTGATGACGGTCGGGCCCGCATCGAAGGTGAAACCGTCGCGCTCCCAGTAATAGGCCCGCCCTCCGGGCTTGTCGCGCGCTTCGACGACGGTCGTGGTGATGCCTGCCGATTGCAGGCGAATGGCGAGCGCAAGGCCGCCGAAGCCTGCACCGACGACGCAGGCCGTGCGGCCGGTGGGGGCGGGGACGAACGGCTCGGTGCTGTCGCTCGGGGTAACGGGAATGGCAGTTTCGGTGTTCATTGCGACCTCTCATGGACCAGCGGGCTGCCCTTGCCAAGCAAGGCGCGAATGGCGGCAAGGACAGATACGGGCGGCTTGCCCGAGAGGATGCGCAGCTTGTCGGCCGTGCTCGAATTTCCAGCGTAGAATCGTTCGATCAGGGGTTCGCGCAGGCGATAGAACCGCTCGAACACCCGGTAGCGTTCCTCCGGCTCGGCAGCGTCGAACAGCATCCTGCCGAGGCTGCGATAGAACCGCGTCGCCTGCCAGTGCCGCTGCGCCCGGTCTTCGAACAGCGCGGCAAGCTGGTCGCCCGGCAGCCTCGCGTGGCGGGCCAGGGCGAGAGCATTGGCCACGGCGAAGGGCAGGGTGTAGCTGGTCAGCGGGTGAACGAAGCCGCCGCGCGCGCCTGACCGAACCACGCCCGTACCCCCGAGCGCCGCCCGGTAGGCTCGGAAATCGCCTCCGGTAATAACCGGCAACACGCCGGTTTCGCCGCCGAGGCTATCGCCGTGCCAGCCCATCGCCGTACAATAGCGGTCGATGCGCGCCTCCAGCGCCGCGCGATCGAGCGCAGGCTCGTCGGCGTAATAGGTGTCCTCGACGAACAGCTCGTCCGGGCCAAGCGGCAGGGTGTAGACGAAGCGGTAGGCCCCGTGCTGGGCCACGCGCGTGTCCATGACGATGGGATCGGCGACGCCATGCGCGGTCCGTGTTCGCAAATGCCGTCCCACGAAGACCTGCCACCCGCCGCGCAGCTGGGCCGAGGGGGTGAAATCGCGGCAATCGATCACGCAGCGCGCGGCGATGTGCTCACCGCTGGCCAGCGTGACGCCGCCGGCAGCCAGTTTTGCCGCGCGTGCCTGCGTGCGGATGGCGGCTGCGGGCAGTTCGCTGCGCAGCGCAGCATCGAAATCCCGGCTGGCGAGCGAACGATAGGGCGAAGACAAGTGGCGCGTATGGCCCGGAAAGGCGACATCGTAGCCGCCGGACCACTCGGTCGTGGCAAAGCCAGCCATGAGCTGCGTCCCGGGAGCGTCGAGATCGCTGGCGAACCAGCTCCAGCGGTGGTTGCCGCCCAGGCTCTCGCCCGCTTCGAAGATCGCTATGTTCAGCTCGGGATGGGCGCGGCGGACTGCCAGCGCGGCCAATCCGCCCGCCAGGCCGCCGCCGACCACGGCCATATCGATCATGCGCCCGTCCATCGCCCGTGGGCTTAGAAGCGAAGCGGCCCAGCGGCAATCGCTTTGGAATTCCTGCCGGGCAGGGTTACGGGAACGTCACACTCCCGTGCGAGTTGAACGGCAAAGACATATATCGAGGGAATCCGCATGAAGTTACTGCTCGCCGCAACCGGATCGCTGGCGCTCGCCTGCGCCGCACCCGCAATGGCCCAGAATGTCGAGGCATTGCCCGACGGACCTGACGGCGAAGCGACCGTATTCGATGGCAACTGGTTCTCGATCGGTGCGGGCGCGGTCTATTCCGCCAGCTACGATGGGTCGGACGACTATGTCGTATCGCCGATCCCTATCGTACAGGGCAAGATCGGCGGTGTGCGCATCAGCCCCCGGGCGGGTGGTGCCGCGCTCGATTTCGTCAATGACGACAGCGATGGCGCCAAGATTTCGGCCGGCGTTGCTGCGCGGCTCAACCGCAACCGCGCCTCGCAGATCGAGGATCCCGTGGTGCTGTCCTATGGCGAACTCGACACCGCCTTCGAAGTCGGTCCCTCGGTGGGGATCAGTCTTCCCGGCCTGCTCAATCCCTATGACAGCCTGAGCTTCAACATCGAGACGCTGTTCGATGTCGCCGGCGCGCATGACGGTACGCTGGTCAGCCCGGGCGTGACCTATTTCACACCCGTCAGCCGCGGCGCGGCGATCTCGCTGTCGGTCAGTGGTTCGTATGTCGACGACGATTATGCCGATTATTACTATTCGGTGCCGGCCGGCGGCGCACTGCCGGCCTACCAGGCGGATGGCGGCTGGGACCGGGTGGGTGTCAACCTGCTCACCGGGGTCGATCTCGACGGCAATCTTGCCAACGGCGGGCTCGCGCTCATCGCCATGGGCGGATATTCGCGGATGCTAGGCGATGGCAAGCGTACGCCGTTCACCTCCATTCGCGGTGATGCAGACCAGTGGATGGGCGCACTCGGGATCGGCTATACCTTCTAGCGCCGCTTTTGCTTGATACGCCGGCCGCTGGCGGGCATCCCCTTGGGCAACCAAGGGGATAGAGAATGAAGATTGCCGCATTCATCGCGCTGGCGGGGGCGATGTGCGCCGCGCCGGCGCTGGCCGATACCACTGTCATCCACGCGGGCGCGCTTGTCATCGATGCCGAAAGCCAGCCGCGTGGGCCATCCACGATAACGGTCACCGACGGGAAGATCGTCAGCGTTGCCGACGGCTTCACTGCAGCCCCTGCACAGGCGGTCACGGTCGATCTGAAAGACAAGACCGTGGTACCCGGAATGGTCGACCTGCATGTCCACCTGACCGGCGATCCGGGCGGCGATTTCTGGAAGGGCGCAGTCGAGCCCGATGAATGGGATGTCGTCGTCGGCGCCAAGAATGCCCGCCTGACGGCGCTTGCCGGGTTCACGACCGTGCGCGAAGCGGGCAGTGGCCCCGCCAGCGCCTTCTCGCTGCGCCGCGGAACCGCGGAAGTTTTCATCGACGGCCCGCGCATCGTGGCAGCCGGCCCCTCGCTCGCGATCGTGGGTGGGCACGGCGATGTCAGCGGGTTCCGCCCCGAAGTCAACGAGCTGCTCGACAGCGGGTTCACCTGCACCGGGGCGGTCGAATGCGCCGAAAAAGTCCGGCTCGCGAGCCAGAACGGCGCCGATATCATCAAGATTACCGCCACGGGCGGCGTGCTCAGCCAGCAAGGGCGCGGGCTCGAAGCGCATTTCACCAGCGCCGAGATGAAGAGCATTGCCGATACTGCGCATTCGCTCGGTCTGAAGGTCATGGCGCATGCGCATGGCGCGCGCGGGATCGAGGCCGCGGCGCGTGCCGGCATCGATTCGATCGAGCACGGGACCTATCTGGACGAGGCGGCCGCCCGTGCGATGAAGGACAACGGTACCGTGCTGGTGCCCACGCTGATGGCGTTCAAGGGCGTTACCGAACGGCTTGGACAGGGCGTTTACACACCGGTCGTCGAGGACAAGATCCGCGATGTAGCCGAAACCGCGCGCGTCTTCATGGGCAAGGCGCTGCGCTGGGGCGTGCCGATCGCTTTCGGGACCGATGCCGGCGTCTTCGGTCACGGCCGCAATGCAGGCGAATTCGCGCTGATGGTCGAACAGGGCATGAGCCACCGGGATGCTTTCGCGGCGGCGACCACCCACGCCGCACGCGTGCTGGGACTGGAAAACGAGATCGGCCGGATCGCGCCCGGCTATTCGGCGGATTTGATTGCGGTCGAAGCCAACCCGCTCGACGATACGTCGACGCTGGAGAATGTCGATTGGGTGATGGTGCGCGGCCGCGTGATCGATTGACCGCAGCATTGCCGGCGCCATGCGGAACAGGGCACTGCATGGCGCCGGTCGAGCGACATATGCCTTCGATCGTATGGCGTGCTTGTGCGCTCAGGCAAATGTCTGTCCTATCGCTGCACTACAATTACCAGGGGAACCTCCATGAAACTCGTCCGTCACGCCCTCGCTTCGGGTGCCGCCCTTTCGCTTGTTCTGGCAGCGAACCCGGCCATCGCCCGCGATCACCATGCAGCAACCGAAGCTGCGAGCGAAATGAGCGAACACGACAAGCTCTTCGCGCTGTTCGCGGATGCCGATGAACGCAGCCTCAAGCTCAATCCGGTCGGCGCGCTGTTTCGCGGCGACATGCGCTACGCGGACCGCCTGGGCGATTATTTGACCGACGAGCATCTTGCCGCAAGCAAGGCGGACAATGCCGAAAACCTCGCGAAGCTGGCCGAAATCGACCGCAGCAAGCTGTCGCCCACCGACCAGCTCGCCTACGATGTCTTTGCCTACAACCAGCAGCGTGAGCGGGAGGGCTATGCCCCCGCGATCCTCGCAGCGAGCGAAGTGCGTCCGGTGAACCATTTCTCAGGCTTCCACACGTTCTATCCCAACTTCGCCAGCGGGCAGAGCGCCGCCCCCTTCAAGACGGTCGAGGACTACGAGAACAACCTCAAGCGGCACGAGGATTACATCGCCATCACCGACCGCGCGATCGGCAAGTTCCGCGAAGGCATGGAAACCGGCGTGTACGAAACCAAGCTGACGATCGGCAACGTCGTAAGCCAGCTCGACACGCAGTTGGCGATGCCGGTCGAGGAATCGCCCTTCTTCATGCCGGTGAAGAACTTCCCCGAGGAATTTTCCGCCGAAGAGAAGGCGCGGCTGACGGTTGAATACACCGCGGCCACCGAGGAAATCTACGCGGCTCACGAGCGGATGCGAGATTTCCTGCGCGACGAATACATGGCCGTGGCACGCGACAGCGTGGGACTGTCCCAGATGAAGGGCGGCGCGGAGTTGTACAGGCATATGGTGGAAGGCACGACGACGCTTCCGCTCGAGCCCGATTACCTGCACGAACTGGGCCTGTCGGAAGTGGCGCGGATCAAGAATGGCCTCGAGCAGATCAAGCAGGAAGTCGGCTTCGAGGGGACGCTCAACGAGTTCTTCGACTACGTGCGCACCGACGAGCAGTTCAAGCCGGAGAGCCGCGAGGCGTTGACGCAGAGCTATTACGATATCGGCGAACAGGTCGATGAGAAGATCGGCGAATATTTCTCGCTGGTCCCCAAGACCCCGCTCGAGATCAAGCCCTACGAGGAGTATCGCGAGAAGTTCGAAGCGGGTGGTTCGTACAATTCGGGCGCGCCGGACGGTTCGCGGCCGGGGACATTCTATTTCAACGCCTATGACCTGCCCAGCCGCCTGACGACGGGCAATGTGACGCTCTACCTGCACGAAGGCGCACCGGGGCATCATTTCCAGATCAGCCTCGCGCAGGAAAACACCGATCTGCCGGCATTCATGCGCTTCGGCGGCAACACGGCCTATGTCGAAGGCTGGGCGCTCTATTCGGAGACGCTGGGCTATGAGATGGGCTTCTTCGACGATCCATGGAACCGTTACGGTACGCTGCAGGACGAGCAATTGCGCGCGATGCGGCTGGTGGTCGATACCGGGCTGCATGCCAAGGGGTGGACGCGCGAGCAGGCGATCGACTTCATGCTCGAGAATTCGGGCATGACGCGCACCGAAGTGGTCGCCGAGGTCGAGCGCTATATCGCCATTCCCTCGCAGGCGCTGGCGTACAAGGTCGGGGCCATCAAGATCCAGGAACTGCGCAAGCGCGCCGAAGATCAGCTGGGCGAGGATTTCGACATCCGCGAATTCCACGCCGAGGTGCTCGACACGGGCAGCCTGCCGATGCCGGTGCTGGAGAACAAGATCGACCGCTGGATCGCTTCCAAGGCAAGCTGACCGATCGGCGCGGGCGGGGATTTGCCCCCGCTCGCGCTGGTTAGCGCAGCTGCGGCACGCTAATCCCGTTCGTGCATGACACGAGCGAGAGGGGAATAGGGCGATGGACTGGTTGCGCCGGGCCGACTGGCTCACCCATGAGCGCGTGCGCGGTTACGCCTTGCTGCTGGCGCTGGCGAGCCTGGGGCTTGTCGCCATATCCTTCTGGCGCGCTATGCCGCCGGGGACGACTGACTTCCTGGCTTTCTGGGGCGCGGGGCAGGTCACCGCCGCTGGCGAACCTGCAGCCGCCTACGATCTGGCGGCGCAGCAGCAGGTCCAGACCTCGACGGGAAGCCCGGGATGGTTCGCTTTCGTCAATCCGCCACCGTTCCTGTTCGCGCTCGTGCCACTCGGGCTATTGCCGCTGCCGATTGCATGGATTGTCTGGGTGGCTTCGACATGGGGTGCGTGGGCCTGGGTCAGCGTCCGGGCGTTCCCGCGGTTGTGGCCACTGGTGCTGGCCTATCCGGGAGCGCTGATCGCGGCGGGACATGGACAGACCGGTTTGCTCACTGGCGCGCTCCTGGTTCTGGCGGCGCATGAATTGCCGCGGCGGCAGGTGGTGGCCGGTGCGGCGGTAGGTGCTCTCGTTATCAAGCCGCATCTGGCTCTCCTCGCCCCGTTCTGGCTCAGTGCAGGCGGCAAATGGCGGGCATTCGTTGCGGCCGGGCTGGTGGTCGCGGCGCTGCTGGGGGCGGCATGGCTGATCTTCGGCAGCGATACTATGCTGGCCTATACCGGAAGCTGGAGCGCCAGCCGCCAGCTTATCGAGAGGCCTGATCCGGACTTCATGTTGCGGATGAGCACGATCTTTTCCCAGTTGCGGCCACACCTCGGCGATTTTGTCGCGCTTGCAGGGGCTGCATGTTCTGCCGTGTTGGCCCTTGCAGTCGCCCTGTTCGCACCGCAGCGTTTCGGCGACGATGCCTCAGGAGCTTCTGCTGCAGTCCTAGCGGCTACTGCGCTCGCATCGCCCTATCTGTTCAGTTACGATCTGCCGTTCCTCGTGTTTCCGACGCTCTGGCTGGTCATTCAGGGGCTCGAGCGCGGGTTTCGTCCTTACGAGAAGCTCGGCCTCACGCTGCTCTATTTCGCTCCCTATGCCACACGCGCGGCGGCGTTCCCCCTCGGCGTCAATTTGATGCCGCTTGCCGCACTCGCGCTGCTTGGTCTTGTCTGGACGCGCACCCCTGCGGGAACCCGAAAGCACCGCTGAGGGTTTATCGGCAAGCAATGGCATTCATGGAGGTACCCCATGTCGAGCATGTCTTTCCGCAGCAGCCGCCCAGATCGTTGGGCACAGCCCAGGCCCTACAGCGACAGTTCGCTGCGCTATCGTATGCATGGCAAGATCCAGCCGATGGAGGAACCAGGGTTCCTCGCGCGCCTGTTTGGACGCCGCTGATCTCCCGCTGACAAGAAAGGGGCCGGAAAGCGTTCGCTCTCCGGCCCCTTCGCCATTCAGTCGCAGAAGTCTCAGTATTCTTCCGGCTCTTCCG
>CEQG01152904.1_pt1 | contig 10287 bp, 4 predicted proteins | sample 350301 | NCBI WGS metagenome assembly CEQG01 (sample SAMEA2621242, study PRJEB7988) | marine metagenome | isolation source: saline water (ENVO:00002010), including | reverse complement strand
GCCCGGACCACCGCTTCGGCCAAGGCCATGCCGCCCTCTCCGCCGTCGGCGAACCCGGAGCATTCCACCGCTTCCGTCGCCCCCGCTGCCAAGGCGATCTCTTTGGCTGCTTTAATCTCGTCGGCTCCGTCGCCATCGAAGTTGTTGATAGCCACCACCACCGGTAAGCCGAAGGCCCGGACGATGCCGACGTGGTGGGCCAGGTTGACGCCGCCGGAGACGACTGCGTCCAGGTTGGGTTGGGCCAGATCCCGGCGAGCCGATCCACCGTGCCATCGTAGGGCGCGAACTGAAGCGACCAGTACCACGGCGCTGGGCAGCAGGCCGCTTTGCCGGGCCTTGATGTGCATGAATTTCTCGAACCCCAAATCCGACCCGAAGCCTGCTTCCGTTATCACGTAATCGGCGTAGGCCAGTCCCAACTGGTCGGCGACGACGGAGCTGCATCCGTGGGCGATGTTGCCGAAGGGGCCGGTATGGATGAAAGCGGGCTGGCCTTCCTGCGTCTGCACCATGTTGGGGATGATGGTATTGTGCAACAGGGTCATCAACGCGCCGGTGAAGCCCAGCATCTCCACGGAAACCGGCTCTCCGCTCCGGGAGGTGCCGACGACGATCCGGGAGATCCGCGACCTCAGGTCTTCCAGCCCGGTGGATAAGGCCATGACGGCCATAATCTCCGACGCTGCTACGAAGTCGAAGCGGGTCTCCCGCAGCGGGCTGTTTCCTTCACCCCCGACTCCGGCTATCACCTGGCGTAGGGATCGGTCTGACGCATCGGTAACTCGGGACCATTGGATGCCCGTGGGGTCCATGCCCGAGGCCTCATTTCGATATACAGCGTTGTCCACCAGAGCGGACAGCAGGTTGTGGGCCGAGGAAACGGAGTGGGCGTCTCCAGTGAAGTGAATGTTAATCTCGTCTTCCGGGACGACCCTGGCCTTGCCGCCGCCGGTGCCGCCGCCCTTGATCCCGAAGATGGGCCCCAGGGACGGCTCTCGTAGATTGACCACCGCCTTGTGTCCCAACCGGCCCATCCCTTGGGTCAGTCCGACGGCGGTTGTGGTCTTTCCTTCCCCCGCCGGAGTCGGAGTCATGCCGGTTACAACTACCAGCTTGCCCCGGCGATCTTGGGGCACGTCGTTCAGAGCGTCCATGGATATCTTGGCTTTGTACCGGCCAAAGGGGATGAGATGTTCTTCTTTTATACCCAACCCGGCGGCAATCTGGTTGATCGGCTCCACGCTTCCTCCAATCACTTTACATACTGGTCCAATGATACGCCCTTTGGGAGCCTCTACCACTCCTAACTTGCCAGCGGGATGAGCCTTCTTTGGCAGTAGACGTGATGAAAACTGGCTGGCAAAGAACTAGGACGGCACGGACGAGGATGTTCCCAAAACCATCTAATCTTTAGATGGCTTGTCTAGGTGTCAGATGCTGGGAACGGAAGTTCTGTCAGACGGTTACGCTGGATGACAGCAGCTTTTTGAAGGCGAGGGCACTGCAATGGGGAGCTGATAGGATCGGCACGTTGGCAACGCTGCTAACATGGGAAAGAGCGGCCGCCATGGAAAATTGGCTTAGTAACACCGAGTCGACTTCCGGCTCCAACTTGGCGACTTCCTCGGCTATACGCCGGGAAAACCCAGCCTGACCGTCTGTTCGCAAGACATGAATCAAATCATCGGCCAGACAGAGCTTGGGCTGGATCGATACGCCTTTTTCTTTGGCGGCTTTTAGCAAGTAATGTTCGGAGTCCCGCAGCGTAGCGGGGACGGAGGAGATGATTCCAACCCGGGTCCGTTTTCCACCGCTTCCGCCATCACCGAATCGTAGGGCGACAACACCGGCACGTTAACCAGTTCTCGAGCGGTCTCCACTACCGGAGCGAATACAGAGCAAGCAAGACCGATCGCGTCGGCCCCATGCTCTTCGGCATAGCAAATCAGCTGGGTCATGCGGCGCCGGAGATTGGGTGTGAGTCTTTCCTCGAAATCGATGAACAGCCCTTCATCGAATAGGTTAATCACCTGGGCTTCAGGGAAAATATCCTGAAAAGCGAGCTTTACCGGGGGAATGGACTCTGGCAAGGCGTGAATCATTACGATGCGCATATCGGTACCTTAATTAATCTTGTTGATAAATAAACTATCAACGCGGGTTGAATCTTCTAAACTCATTGTATTCGATTTAATCAGCCGATGATTCTTGGTCCAGCCGTTCCATGTCCCGCTCGCTCAGGGTGAAGTAGGTGGCGTTGGGGTGGTGGAACACCATGGCCGAGACCGTAGATTCCGGGTCCATCATGAATCCTTCCGTCAGTTCCACGGGCAGATTCTCGGAAACCTCCAGCAGCCGGAATAGCTGCTCTTGGTCTTCCAATCTGGGACATGCCGGATAGCCGAAGGAGTATCGGCGGCCCCGGTATTGGGTGCGGAACAAGTCTTGGTGGGTCAACTCGGGAGAGTCGCCAAAGCCCCACATCTGCCGTATCTGCTGGTGCAGCAGTTCGGCGAATCCTTCCGCTCCTTCTAATGCCAAAGCCTGAAGGATGTGGGAGTTAAGGTATTGCCCTTCGGCCATCCATTTCTCGGCCAATTCCCGTACTCCCGGACCGAAGGACGTCACGAACATGGCGACGTAGTCCACGGGGCCGCCGGTGGGGGCTGTGTAGTCGGCCAAACACAGCCCGTCGCGCTGGGACTGACGACCGAAGTGGAACTTTTCCAGAGTCGTGGAGCCGTCAGGCGCGTAGATTTTTAAGTCTTGCCCATCGGACTGGCAAGGGAAGAACTTGAAGACGGCTTGGGCGGTGATGCTTGATTCAGCCAGGATAAGTTCTTCCACCCGTTTCACCGATTCTTGCAGTTCGATCGCCGAAGGGTCACCAGAGGCCAATGCGTCGGCGAACCGTCCCTTGAAACCCAGGTGCCGCACATACAGCATCTGGGGATTGATGTAGGGAAAAATCTCATCCAGATCGTAATCTTTCAGGACGTGAAGTCTCAGGTCCGGCGGGTTGGGAACATCGAAATTGTGCGGGATCTGGGCCGGAGCCACTGGGGCGGCCTCGTCTTCACTGTCAGTTGCCCGTCGCGCCGCATCCGCTTGCGTCAACTGTTCGGCTTCGGTGGTAAGGGTCTCCACCAACTTTTGCCGTTCGTCCGCATCTTGAATGGTGTTAGCCAGAGCGAGCCCGGTCATGGCGTCACCGGCGTAGGCGACCAGACCGCCGTATTCCGGGGCGATGCGTAACCTGGTAAACCGGTTGGAAAGAGCCGCGCCGCCGACCAATACCGGGCAGTTGATCTGTGCCTGGCTTAAGTCGCCCACGGTCTCGACCATCATCTGTGCCGACTTAACCAGCAACCCGGACAATCCAATCATGTCGGGTCGATGCTGCTGACAGGCGGCGATAAGATCCTGGGGCGGCACCTTGATACCCAGATTAATCACTTGGTATCCGTTGTTGGACAGGATGATGTCCACCAGGTTCTTGCCGATGTCGTGGACATCCCCCTTGACCGTCGCCAGGACAATCTTGCCCCGGACAGCACTGTCTGCCCGGTCCATGTGAGTCTCCAATCGGGCGACGGCGAATTTCATGGATTCGGCGGATTGAAGCACTTCGGCGACAATCAACTCGTTGGCGTTGAACTGGCGGCCCACCTCGGCCATACCGGCCATGAGCGGCCCGTTGATGATGTCTAGCGGAGCGCTCTCCAGTAGAGCCTCGTCCAAGTCTTCGGCCAGTCCCTCTTTGGTGCCTTCAATCACTGCCAAGGACAATCGCTCGTCCAGCGGGAGGTTTCGCCGTTCTTCTTCGGTCGCCTTAGGTGCTTTGTCTCTGAAGTGGGCGGCGAAGGCGGCGATGGGGTCTTCTCCCCGGTTCCACAGCAGATCCTCGGACAGCTTTCGCTCTTCCTCCGGGATGGATGTATACCGCTGGAGCAGTTCCGAGTTGACGATGGCCATGTCCAAACCGGCTTGCACGCAATGGTAAAGGAAGACCGCATTGAGAACTTCACGTCCCGCCGGCGGCAGACCGAAGGACACGTTGGAGATTCCCAAAACTGTCTTGGCTTGGGGCAGGGCTTCTTTTATCAGGCGAACGCCCTCAATGGTCTCGACGCCGGAGCCGACGTAGTTCTGGTCGCCGGTGCCGGTGGGGAAGACCAGAGGGTCGAAATAGATGTCTTCAATCGGAATATGGTATTTTTCGGTGAGAATCTGGGCCGATCTCAGAGCAATCTCCAGCTTGCGCTCACGAGTGATTGCCTGAGCCTGTTCCTTATCTTCGTCGATGCAGCCCACCACCAGCGCTGCGCCGTAACGGCGGGCCAGGGGTATGACGGCCTGGAAGCGGGTCTCTCCGTCTTCCAGGTTCACCGAGTTGATGATTGATTTTCCTTGAAGCCGCTTCAAGGCCAATTCAATGACTTCGTGATCGGTGGAGTCAATCATCACCGGGGTTTTGATTTTCTTGGTGAGGTGGTCCAGGAAAAGTGTCATGTCCGCCTTTTCGTCCCGGTCCGGGTCCTGTAGGCAGACGTCAAGGATGTGGGCGCCGTTGCGGGCCTGGCGCCGCCCTACCTCCGCGGCTTCCTCGAAGGACTCTTGGGCGATAAGACGCCGGAAACGTCGGCTGCCCAGGACGTTGGTCCGCTCACCTACGATGGCCGGGCGGGTGTCCTCGTCTATGACAAGGGCTTCGATACCGGATACCCTGGACTCGCTGGATACCACCAGTTGGCGAGGCGGACGGTCGGCGACAGCCTCGGAGAGCAGGCGGATGTGTTCCGGAACGGTGCCGCAGCAACCGCCCACTAGGTTGATCCAGCCAGCGTCTAGAAAACGGGTGACGGTGGCGGCCATCATTTCAGGAGTTTCGTTGTAATTGCCGTCTTCGTCGGGCAGTCCGGCGTTGGGGACGCAGGCTATCGGGAAGCGGGACAACGACGCTAGAGTCCGGATGTGGTCGGTCATGAAGTCGGGGCCGGTGGCGCAGTTCAGGCCGATCCATAACAGGTCACGGTGAGCCAGGGAGGTATAGAACGCTTCGGCGTCCTGGCCGGCCAACAGAGTACCCATGGCTTCCACTGTACCCTGTACCGAAACCGGAATCTCCGTCCCAAGTTCGATAGAAGCTTGGGAGATCCCCTCCAAGCCAGCTTTGACGTTTATGGTGTCCTGGCTGGTTTCCAGCAGCAGCAGGTCCGCGCCGCCTTCGATCAGGCCAAGGGCTTGCTCGCAGTAGGATGCAGCCAACTCTTCGAAAGTTATGCCGCCGGTAACGGAGATTGACTTGGTGGTGGGTCCCATGGACCCGGCGACAAAGCGAGGCTTGTCATCGGTGCTGGCCGAGTCGGCCAACCCCCGGGCGATCTGGGCGGCTTCCCGGTTGATGCGGCGGGCTTCATGAGCCAGCCCATATTCCTCCAACACCACGGCGGTTGCGCCGAAGGTATCGGTTTCCAGGATGTCGGCCCCGGCGTCCAAGTAACTCTGGTGGATGCCAGCTATCGAGTCCGGGCGGGTGATGACCAAGTATTCATTGCAGCCTTCGAACTCCGGACCTCCGAATTCATCGGGTCCCAGGTCGAGTGCCTGAACAGCGGTGCCCACTGCGCCGTCGATAACAAGGATGCGTTCGCTGAGTAACGATTTCAGTTTATCTATACGGGACATACCGTCCATTAATACCACTTAAGATGATGAGATTCGTAGGCTATTGTAGCACGATTATTCGCCGAACCACTTGGCCAGTTCCGGGCCGTTGCGCTCCAGCCACTTGATGTTCAGTCGCACACGTTCCAAGGACTGGCGGATGGTCCGCTCTGCCGCAGCTACCGGATGCTCTTGGAAGAACGCTTCGACGTCCGCCAGATTTTCTTCGTCGGTGAAGTGACCGCAGATAGAAACCAGGCGCATCAACCCGAAGCCGCCGCCGCCGTAGCGCCGATCGAACTCGGTCCAGTTGTCCTTTAAGAACTTCCAGGCTAGGTCCCTGCCGTGGAGATTGGCCGCTACACCGCCGATGACGGTGATGGTGTCCTGAGACCTAACGTCGCTGGAGATTGCCCGCTCCAGGGTTTCCGTCAGCAACTCCGGCTGTTGGAAGCGAGTCAGAGCCATAAGCAGCCGGATCTTTTCTTCTTGAAGGGTTGTCCCCTTTTGCACTTCCCACAGTTGATCGTAGGTGGTTCGGTCTCCGGCATGTCCGGCTAAGCTGAATGCCACGCCGCGCAGGTCCGGGTGCAAAGACTCGGGTTCTTCCAGGTACCTCAGGAAACGGTCCTTGGCCTGGGATAGAACCTCGGTGTCACCGTAACTTCCGGCCTGGCTAAGAACGGTGCTACGCAGCAGAGCGTCCATGTGGCCTTCGCCGGGACGGGGGTCCCAACCCGAACGAGTCGCCGCCGGCCGGAACAGGTCCTGGGCGAATCCCTGGAAGGCACCGTAGATCGGCTGGTTGAACAACAGGACGTCCACGTCCCGTAGATTGCTGGCCAGATCGGCCCACACCGAAGCATCGTTCTCGTTGGTGTAGGCGTAGGCCATGGACAAGAATTGGCTTATGGAGAGAAGCCCAGCCCGGGAAAGGGCGTAAGCGTCATTCTGGATACCCAACCGGTCGGTCGCCGACAGTTCTAGGGACTGGATCGCCGGGATCAACTTTTCCCATCCTTCGGCGGAGTAATTGACCCGGAAGAATCCGGTTTGCTCTGGGTTAATCTTGAACCATGAGGCCCCGGTTGCCGTTTGGGTGACGGGCACTGTCATACTTACTTGACGACTGTCCATGACGGTCGAAGTCGGCTCGTTGCCTCCCGATGACACCGATACTGGCACTTGCCACACCTCGGGCTCCTGCTCGTCGCCGCCCAGAAGCCGATCGTAGACGAAGCGTTCCTGATGCAGGGTTAGCTCCAAGTCTTTGCCGGTGGTATCGGATTCGACCCGCAGCACCGGATAGCCCATCTGATTGGTCCAAGAATTCATGATGGAGGTAACCGGTTGGCCCGATGCCTCTTCCAGGGCCGACCACAGGTCTGCGGTTCGGGCGTTGCCGTATTGATGGGCCGAAAGATATTGGAAGAGTCCTTTGCGAAACACTTCCGGTCCCAGGAACTGCTCCAGCATCCGGATGACCGAGGCTCCCTTGGAGTAGCTGATGGCGTCGAAAAGCTGGCTGACTTCCGCCGGGTCCTTCACTTCTTGCTCGATTGGGTGGGAGTTCTTCAACCCGTCTAGGCTCAGCGCTCGGGTCGTGTCCATGTTGACGAACTGAGTCCACATCTGCCATTCGGGGAACAGCCAGTCCACCGCTTTCGTGCCCATCCAAGAGGCGAAGCTTTCGTTGAGCCACAGGTCGTCCCACCATTCCATGGTTACCAGGTCACCGAACCACATGTGGGCCATCTCATGGGCGACGACTTCCGCCACTCGTTGCCGGGTGCCGGCGGAGGAGTTCTCCGAGTCGACCAACAGGGCGGTTTCCCGGTAGGTGATAGCGCCCCAATTCTCCATGGCTCCGGCGGCGAAGTCGGGGATCGCGATGTGGTCCAGCTTCTCTAAAGGATAGGGAATCCCGAAGTACTCATTAAAGAAGGAAAGGAGTTTGACCGAAGTGTCCAAGGCGAACCGGCCCTGATCTTCCTTGCCCCTTGTTGTATAGATGCCGACTTTGGTTCGCTCGTTGGCTTGCTCGTGGATGGCAACAAGATCGCCGATGACGAAGGCCAATAAATAGGTGGACATAACCGGCGTCTCTCCGAATCGGAGAGACTTTAACCCGCCTTCAACCGCCACTTCTTCCACGACGGGATTGTTGGAGATGGCGACTAGGTCGGACGGAATCACCAGGGTGAGGTCGAAACTTGCTTTGTGCGCAGGCTCGTCCCAGCAAGGGAAGGCCCGCCGCGCGTCGGTGGCCTCGAACTGGGTCGTTGCCAGATAACGGGTTTCACCCTCGGGGTCCGTGTACTCGCTTCTATAGAAGCCGTGGAGTTTGTCGTTCAACTCACCGGTGAACGAAATCTCCAGGCTGGCGTCTCCCGCAGGAATCGTCTCGGCGAAGGTTAAAGTGACGGTTTGCCGGGACTTGTCCAGGGCGATGTTCGTCGCCGTGGACGACGTGCCGCTGCGATGCAGAACCGCGGAGGCGATCTTCAAGTCCGCTGCGTTCAAGGCAATCTCGGTGGTTGCTTCAACCACCTCTATATCCACTGTTTCTTCGCCCTGGAATGTAAATTTGCTGAAGTCGGGCTGCAGTTTCAACTGGTACTTCTTGGGAAGTACCGTCTTGGGTAGTACGATCGCCTCGGACGAGGGCATGTTTGATTCCTCCAGCTAAGGTATGAGGGATAGCATCTACTTCCGGAGATCGCTTAACGTCATTGGCCTGACCAATCTCCGCAATCAACTGCCAGTTTATCATCATTGGCGTCCTTAGACACCAAGCTGAAGGCTGAATGTCATCTCCCTGTTACTGACTGGCATCCCCGATTCCAGGTCTGAAAACCGGTGCTATAATGGGTTCCCAACGAATCGAGGCCGCACAGACGCGAGTGCCCGGAGTTGCTGTCATAACTCCGTGACCTCCGTGTCTCTGTGGCTAATTTTAAGGAAAGGACCGATATGCCTCCGAAAACGATGTTCGAGAAGATCTGGGATGCTCATGTGGTGCACGATGAGCCGGGGAAACCCAGCATCATTTATATCGACCTGCACTTGGTGCATGAAGTAACTTCGGCCCAGGCTTTCGCTGGCCTGCGGATGGCTGGACGCAAAGTCCGCCGCACCGACCTGACCATCGCCACCGCCGACCACAATACGCCCACCTGGGACCTGTCCCTGCCGGTCACCGACGAGTTCTCCAAGAAGCAGTTAGAGGCTCTGACTGTCAACTGTAAGGAGTTTGGCGTTGAATTGTACGACCGGTTCGACCCGCTACAGGGCATCGTCCACATCATTGGTCCGGACTTAGGGTATTCCCAGCCGGGCAAGACCATCGTTTGCGGCGACAGCCACACCTCTACCCACGGGGCTCTGGGGGCCTTGGCCATCGGCATCGGAACATCTGAGGTTGAGCACGTACTGGCCACTCAGACCTTGCGCCAATACAAGCCCAAAACCATGGAAGTTCGGGTCAACGGACCCCTGCCCTTCGGCGTCAGCCCCAAGGACCTGATTCTGAACATCATCGGCCAGATCGGGATCCACGGCGGCGTGGGCCACGTCATCGAATATACCGGCGAGGCCATTCGCTCCATGTCTATGGACGGGCGCATGACAGTGTGCAACATGAGCATCGAAGGCGGAGCCCGGGCTGGCATGATTGCCCCAGACGACACCACCTTTGAGTATCTGCGAGGAAGGAAATTCGCGCCCCAAGGAGCGGACTTCGACGCCGCCGTTGAAAAGTGGCGGACCTTGGCGACGGACCCTGGCGCCACGTATGACACCTTGGTTGAGATAGACGCGTCCCAGTTGACTCCAGTAGTGACCTGGGGCACCAATCCCGGCATGGTTGCGCCGGTGACCGGCCAGGTTCCCGATCCGGCGTCGTTTGCCGAGTTGGCAGACCGAGAGTCCGCCGAGAGGGCATTGACCTACATGGGCCTAGAGCCAGGAATGGCGATTCAAGACATAAATATCGACCGGGTGTTCATCGGAGCATGTACCAACGCCCGTATCGAAGACCTGCGCAACGCCGCCGAGGTTGTTAAAGGACGCAAGGTTAGCGACGGTGTCTACGCCATGGTGGTGCCGGGGTCGGCTTTGATAAAGAAGCAGGCCGAAGAAGAGGGTCTGGACCAAGTCTTCACGGAAGCGGGATTGGACTGGCGGGTAGCCGGATGCTCCATGTGTCTCGGAATGAACCCGGACACCTTATCGCCGGGAGAGCGCTGCGCCTCCACCTCCAACCGAAACTTTGAAGGACGCCAAGGCAAAGGCGGCCGCACCCACTTGGTAAGCCCCCAAATGGCGGCGGCTGCGGCCATCGCCGGACACTTCGTGGATATAAGGGATTGGTAGGAGGATGGCTAGCGCTTAAAATCCGTTAGTCCTGAGCCTGTCGAAGGACCCCGGTGGAACAATGCCCGTATGAGCTTCTATGTCTACATACTTCGGTGCTCAGACGGGACGGGGCACCCAGACAACTTGGAGGCAAGGATAAGTTCTCATTACACCGGTCATATCGCTGGATATACATCTAGGCGAAGACCAGTAACATTGGAGTTCACAGAGGAATTTCCAACCAGGATTGAAGCGTTGGAA
>CEQG01101644.1_pt1 | contig 10302 bp, 8 predicted proteins | sample 350301 | NCBI WGS metagenome assembly CEQG01 (sample SAMEA2621242, study PRJEB7988) | marine metagenome | isolation source: saline water (ENVO:00002010), including | reverse complement strand
TCTGCCGCGACTGGCGGCGTTCGATATCTCTCCAGGGGCGAACGGACATGAGGCCTGTATAGGCACTCATGTCCGCCGGGAAAAGCCGAATGGCCCCATCGATGCGTCAGCGCGTCAGAAACGCGCGCCGAGCGAGACCGCGAGGATATCCGCGTTGCCCGAGCTGTCGGAGCGGATCGTGGTCGCGATTTCCGCCGGAGTGCCTTCGAAAAAGGCGTCCGTGCGGTCGAGCGGCGCGTCGTTCACGAACACGTGCGAATAGCCGAGGTTCGCGGAGAACCGGTCGCTCATATCATAGGTCAGGCCAACCGAAGCCCACACCCGGTCGGCATCGGGCACGCGGGCGGAGCGGTACGCGTCGGTGATCGGCGATTCGTCGAAGGCCGTACCGGCGCGCAGCGTCAGCTTGTCGGAGACGTCATATTCGCCGCCGAGCGACATCGACCAGCTGTCCTTGTAGTTCTGTTCGGAAATCTGCGGCGGCACCCCACCTTCGGGGTAGATCGCGATCTCCTTGAAATCGCTCCAGTCGTAATAGCGCCAGGTACCGAAGACGCGCCACGGCGTATCCGTGCCGAGCTGGATGCTGAGGGTCGCGATATCGGGCAGGGTCAGCGGCGCGGTCGCGTCGACCGTCGCGTTGTTGCCCGCCAGCGGGCCGAGCAGGCCGGAAAGCTCGAACGTGCCTTCCAGATTCTGCTTCACCTGCGAGCGATAGTGCGCGCCGATCCGGACGGGGGCGAAATCGACCATGATGCCCGCATTCCAGCCGATCGAGATGTCGTCACCCTTCACCCGGGCGAAACCGTCGGGTGCGGTGGGGGAAAGATTGGGCACGGCATTGGTCAGTTCGACGTTGATATACTGCACATCGACGCCTGCACCGATCGAGACGTTCTCGCCGATCTTAACTGCCAGGCTGGGCTGCACATTCAGCGTGAACACGTCGGCGCGCAGCGTGTCGTAACGACCGAAGAAATCGTCGTCATACTCGGCGATCAGGCCGAACGGCGCGTTGACCGCAAGGCCTGCCCACACGTTGTCGCTCAGCTGCGCGCTGATTGCGCCCGAGGGGACGAGCAGTGGCTGGGGGAAGGGGTTGCCGCCATTGCTACCGCCGGTCGGAACCGAGACGGGCAGGCCGGGCACGCCGCGCGTGCTGCCCTGATCTTCCTGCGAGGCGGTGAGGAACAGGAACTGCGAGGCAGCTTCGACCTGCACGCCGTCCAGCTTGGTCATCGATGCGGGGTTGAAATAGATCGAGGCGGGGCCGTCGGCTGCCACAGCCGCGCCGGACAGCGCGCGCCCGGTTTCCTTGGCGGACTGTTCCTGAATGAGAAAGGCGCCTGCGAATGCGGGATTGGCGGAGCACAGGATGGCGAGGGCGGGGAGGGCGCGAAGGCCGTAAGTGAGGGGTTTTGTCATGCCGGGCCTGTTGCCCCGTTTGGAATGCGGATCAAGGGAATTGGCGCAGTTATCGATAAAATTGAACGTTTTGGCATTGGGCTGTGCCCGCGCGATCCTGCCGGGCGTAGGAATCGGGTCGGATCTGGGGCACAGGATGCAGCATGAGTGAAGCGACAGACACCGAACCCGGCACGCCATTGCTGTTTGCGCGGGTGCTGGACGGTACGGGCGGCGGCCGCGCGATCGACTGGGCGGGCATCCAGGAGTGGGAGCCGGCGCCGCAGGATGCAGGGCCGGGCGATCAGGTGCTGTGGATGCACCTGTGCCGCAACACGCCGGGCGTCTACGAATGGTTGCAGGAGCGGATCGGCATTCCCGAGCCGACCGCCGAACTGCTGACCAGCGACGACACCCGGCCGCGCGCCTTTCGCGAAGGGAACACACTGGTCGCCACGCTGCGGGGAATCAACTTCAATCCCGGGGCAGAGCCCGAGGACATGATCTCCATGCAGGTGTGGAGCGACGGGGTCAGGCTGATCACGCTGCGCCGCCATCCCTTGCAGACTCCCCGCGAAATTCTCGCCCAGATCGATCGCGGGGCGGGCCCCGGCGATGTCGGCGCGATCATCACCGCGCTGACCGAGTCGATGGTCACCCGGATGAACGCCTCGATCGTCGACATGAACGAGCAGATCGATGCGCTCGAAGACATGGATATGGACGACGATCCGGAGGCCATGCTGGGCCGGATCGCGACCATCAGGCGCAATTGCCTGGGGCTGAAAAGGCACATGGGGCCCCAGCACGTTGCCTTCGAACTTATCAGTCGCGAAGCGCCGCCGTGGTTCGAGGAGCACGACCGGCGCGAGATTGCCGAGACGATCGACCGGCTGCGCCGCTATCTCGACGATATCGACGTCAGCAAGGAAAGCGCGGTGGTGCTGATGGACGAGCTGCGCACCCGCGCGCTCGCCAGCAATGAACGCGCAACCTACATGCTCACGATCGTGGCGGGCATCTTCCTTCCGCTCGGTTTTCTTACCGGGCTGCTCGGCATCAATGTCGGCGGGATGCCGGGCGTGAACGACGGCCATGCCTTCTGGTGGGTGACCGGCATCTGCCTGGCGATCATCGCGGTGCTGATGGCGATCTTCAAGCGATTGAAGTGGCTGTGAAGATCGCCCTCCAGCCCTAGGAGGCCTGCTTGTGCGCGGGAATGAATTCCTCGCGCACCGCCTTGGCGATCAGTTCCAGCGGAATGATCCCTTGGGCGAGCAGGAAGTCGTTGAATTCCTTCTCGTCGAACGCCTCGCCCAGCGCCAGCTCGGTCTCGACGCGCAGGTCGATCAGCTTGCGGTAGCCATAGTAGTACGCGCCCGCCTGCCCCGGCATGCGGAACTGGTAGCGATCGAGCTCCTGTTTGGTCATGCCGGGCGAGAAGAGCGCTTCCTCGCGCAGCACGTATTCGGCTTCGTCGCGGGTCATCAGGCCGAGGTTGAGCGCGGGGTCGAGGAAGGCGCGGGCCGCGCGCAGCAGGCGGAACTGCTGCGCGATGAACTGGCCTTCGATGGGCTCGTGCGGCATCATCTCGGCTTCGGCATAAAGCGCCCAGCCTTCCACGTTCACGCTGTTGAAGGCGTAAAGCATCCGGGCAAGCGACACGCCCTGTTCGACCAGCGCTGCGAACTGCATCTCGTGCCCGGGCCGGGCTTCGTGCGCGCTCAGCGTCCAGGCGGCGGCGGGGAAGTTGAAATCGTCGTAGGCGTCGTCCGCGCTGGCGGTGGGGTTGCCGACGGTCAGCACGAAAGTGCCCTGTTCGCCGGTGTTCCCGATCAGCCGCGGCGGGCGCATGTGCGGCGCGGGCTGGGCGGCGCTTTCCGCCTCGCTTGCGACGCGCATCTGCAACTCGGTGTCGGGAATGCTGACGATGTCGTTCTCGCGCGCCTTGGCTTCGAGTTCGCGGTTCACGCCGCGATAGAAGTCCTCGATCTCGTCGTTGGGGATGGTCTGCTGCTTCAGGCGCTTCATCACCCCGGCCATGTCCGTCTCGGGCCAGCCGTTCTTCTCCGCGATCTGCGGCGCGAGCGCCTCCATCTGCGCGCGGATCTCGTAGAAGCCGCGGCGCGCCTGGCTCATCGCCTCGCGCGGGTCCATGTCGATCCCGACATCGCGCAGGTTCAGCGCGTAGAGTTCCTCGGGCAGGCGGGCGGTGTCGCGCGCTTGCGGCAGCACGGTTTCGCGGGTCCACTCGCCGTAATCGGTGAACTGCGTTTCCATCGCATCGAGCGCTTCGTCCGCCCCGTCGATGTCATACTTGTCGAACAGCTCGCGGATCCCGGCGACGAAGGTCGGGATCTTGGCGATCGATTCTTCGACCTCGACCCGGTACGGCCCGATCTTGCCGTCACCCCGGCTGGCTTCGAAATGCGCCTTGGCCTGCTCGGTATAGGGCTCGTAGCCATCCTCCACGCCGGTATATTTGCGCAGCAGTTCGAGGGCGGAGGCGTGGCGGCTCTCGGCCGTCTGGTCGGACAGGATCGAACCGATTGAATAGAAAATGCCCTGTGGCAGCTCGGCCCATTCGAGCATGTATTTGTCGTTCAACTCGCGCTCGGTGATCTCGAGGTCGAGATTGTCGATCAGGATCGCGAGGTCCTGCTTGACGAAGGGATTGCTTTCCCGCGCCATTGCGGCGGTGAATTCGGCCTTCAGTTTCTTCGCTCCGGCGACGTAGCGCTCGTCCGCGTCGAGCGAATAGTCGAAGGTCTGCCCGTCGTACTGGTCGTACCCGGCGGACGAGGCGCCTTCGGGAGAGAACTGCGCTTCGAAGCCGATCAGTTTCTGCGTGTAGGCATTGCTGGTCTCGACCCAGTCGGGCTGGGCGGGCGCGCTCTGCGTGGTTTCGGCCTGGGCGAAAGCGGATGCGGCGGGCAGCAGCGCGACGAGCGCGATGGCGGCGGCGAAGGTCTTCATGGTCAGGTATTCCCCCTGGATTTTCTGCGGGCGAGGCGTGCGCCTGCGAGGCTGGATTGGCAAGGGTGCGCTCGACGAACGACAGGCCTGGGCGGACAGCCGAACGGGTCGCTAAAGCCTGAGTTCGTAGAGAAATTCATCATCGCGGTGATTGCCGACCCAGAAGTCTATGTCTGCAATCTTGGCGAAGCCATACCGCTGGTAGAACCGCTGAGCGCCGAAATTCTCGCTCCACACCGATAGCTGGACCGCATCGTGGCCGCGCTCCCGCGCCTCGGCCATCGCCCAGTCCATCAGCGCCGCGCCGATCCCCTGCCCGGTGCAGTCCGGCTGGGTGTAGAGCTGGCCGAGCGCGATAGGGTTCGCCGCGTCCGAATACCCGGCATACCCGCTGGGGTCGCGCAGCTTGACGTAACCCAGCAGCCGTTCGCCATCATCGGCGAGGCGGTGGATATGGCAATCATCGGCGATTTCGGCGGCAACGGCGTTTTCCGCATAGGCCTGTTCGAGGAAGGCGGCGAGATCTTCGGGCTTATACAGATGCTCGAAAGCCGCGCAGAAACTCTTTCGCCCCAGCGTGGCGAGTGCGGGCGCATCTTCGGGCGTGGCAGGGCGCAGGATCATGACACCGGCCTAGCGCGCACCACCACGCAGGGGAAGCGCTGGACCGGGCGGGGCAAGCGCGGCATTGTCACGCCCGCACCAGGAGAGATTTTCATGCGCGCAATCATCGCACTCGCACTCGCAAGCTTTCTGACCGCTCCGGCGCTGGCGCAGGAGGACTACGAGCCGGGCGAGACGCGCTGGTCCTTCGCGATCCACGGCGGCGCGGGCACGATCGAGCGGGCCAATATGACGCCCGAGCAGGAGGCGGAGTATCGCGCCGCGCTGGATGCCGCGCTCGAAGCAGGCTCGGCGATCCTGCGCGATGGCGGCAGCGCGATGGACGCGGTGACCGCCGCGATCACCCTCATGGAAGACGACCCCAAGTTCAACGCCGGACGCGGTGCGGTGTTCACCTGGGATGGCACGATCGAGCACGACGCCGCGCTGATGGACGGGCGGACCCGCGCGGCGGGCGCCGTCACCGGCATCGGCACGGTGCGCCACCCGATCCTGCTCGCGCAGGAAGTAATGCGCGACGGGCGGCATGTCTTCCTGAGCGGTGCCGGGGCGGAGACCTTCGCCGACGGCACAGATCTGGAGCGGGTGCCCAATGAATGGTTTCGGACCGAGAGCCGGTTGCGCTCTCTCGAACGGCTGAAAGCTGAAAAGCTTTCCGCAATCGATGTCGATTACAAATATGGCACCGTGGGTGCGGTCGCGTTGGACCTTGATGGCAATATGGCGGCGGGCACCTCGACCGGCGGGCTGACCGGCAAGCGCTGGGGCAGGATCGGCGATGCGCCGGTGATCGGCGCGGGCACCTATGCCGACAACCGCAGCTGCGCGGTCTCGGCAACGGGCGCTGGCGAGTACTTCATCCGGGTGGGCGTGGCGCAGGAAATCTGCACGCGGCTGCGGCTTGCCTGGAACGACCTGCTCGAAGAAGCGGAAGAGAGCGTGCCGCGCGACGAACTCGGCTTTCCCGAATATGCCGTGCACGCGAGCGAGCTGTGGCTGGACGAAGACGATGTCCGGCAGGTGGCGGACGAGGTGCTGGCCGAGGTGAAAGACTTGGGCGGCGACGGCGGGGTGATCGTGGTGTCGCCTTTCGGCCCCGCCGTCTTTAGCTTCAACACGCCGGGCATGTATCGCGCCCGCGAAACCAGCAAGGGCGTGAAGGAAGTCGCGATCTTCGGCGACGGCGAGTGATCGCAGCCGCATGACGCAGGGTGACACGTGTCACCCTGCGTCACCCTGAGAAAGTTCATATCTCTCGAGAGCTTGGGGTACTTCGGGCGACGTTTTGCGGATTTTGGGCCGCGCGGGTGAGCGAGGGGACGACGATGGGAAAGAGCCGTCGTCGTTCTAGCCTGTGTGTCTGAAGTAGGAAAATGCCCGCCCGCGTGAAGCGCGACCTGCTCCTCCCCCTTTGAAGGGGGAGGTCGGGGAGGGGGTGGTGCTTAAGCCGATGGTGGGGAACCCCCACCCCCAACCCCTTCCCAAGGGGAGGGGAGACTTCTTGGTCAGCCCACCCGCGTCGCCTTGCGCAAAACGTCGCCGAAGCCGTAGGCAATGCAGTCGTGGTCGCGGTAATAGCCGCGCTCTTTCAGCAGGTGGTGCAGCCGCGCGAGGCGATAGGGCGGCACGCCCGCGAAGATGTGATGCTCCAGATGGTAGTTCACATTGCACGGGGAGAGCAGCAGCGCCTCCCACCAGCGCGGGATCGTGGTGCCCGTGTTGATCCGCGCATCAATCGCATCGCGGTCCTTCGCGACGCCATGCTCGGAAATCTGCCGCAGCCGCATGGTCAGCGGGTAGACGAAGATCCGCGCCGCCCACCACATCAGGTACGCCCACGGAGCACTCACCGCGAGCAGCGCCATGAACAGCAGCGTGTGGAACAGCACAGACGGGCCGGTCTCGCTCCATTTGAAGCGTTTGATCTCGCCCACAAGATCGCGGAACCCGGTCTGGCCGGTGATGTCGCGGATCAGCTTGCGCTTCAGCGATGCGCGAGTGACCGGATAGGATTTGACCATCCACTTGTCCGGATCGTCCGGCGTGCCGGCGAACTTGTGATGGTCGAGGTGGTAACGACGATAGAGATCCAGTGGGACATGCGCCGCCGCTCCGCTCACCCACTTGCCGACCAGGACGTTCAGCTTGGGCGTGCGGAAGAACGCGCCGTGCGCGCAGTCGTGGGTGATGATCCCGAAGGCCTGGATCCGCCCGCCCAGAATGATAATCGCGGCAAGGATCGTCAGCGGGTTGGGCCAGAGGATCGCCACCGCGAAGGCGGCCACGGCGAGGCCCGCCTGAAACAGCACGGTCGCCGCCGCGCGCGCATCCGATTTGGCGCTGAGCGCGGCGACTTCATCGCGGGTGATGTAATCGTTGATCGCGGGGGCGTGTCGCATAAGTCTCTCCGATCACGGACAATACCGGATCGGCGCGAGTCGGGCAATCAGCGCAGGGGTGGCCCGCCCCGGTCGACCTCGGCGTGCTTGTCCGCCTTGCGCTTGCCGAAGCGCATGTCGCCCTCCAGCTTGGCGCGCAGCGCGGTGTAGAAGGATTCGAGGAAGGCGCGCTCGTCCCCCGATCCGGCCTGCCAGCCGATCTTGCGCACGATTGCGGCGTGGACTGCGGCCAGCGTCTCGTCGTCGCCATCGCGCAGCACGCGTTCGAGCGATTGCAGCTCGTACTCGCCGTAGACCTCCAGTTCTTCCGGGCCGAAGCGATAGGCCGCCTCGGCCGCAGGCTCGCTCTCCTGCCGCAGCGACAACGCCTCGGCCAGCTTGCGGCGCGGTGCTTCGACCACCCAGGTGCCCGCGACCACGTCGCCCGCGCGCAGCGCGTCGCGGTTGAAGAAGGGGAACAGCATGAACACCGCGAACCACAGCGACCCGACCAGCCAGGCAGGGCCCGATCCGGCCTCGCCCGCAGTGCTGAAGAAGGTCAGCGGCAGGAAGATTTCGATCTGGCGCAGCAGGTTGCGCGCGATGATCGCTTCGGCGGTCAGCCGCTCGCCCGACTGGCCCTGCGGACGCGCGGCGACCCGGATGCCCACCGCCCGCTTGCCCAGCGTGGCGCCGCGCGGGCCCATCTCGAAGAATATGAAATAGCCGTTGAACGCCAGGAACAGCACGATGAAGAACACGACCACCAGGAACTCGCCCGCGCCCGTGCCCAGCGCGTCCAGCTGGTCGAGATTGATCCCGACCAGCAGCAGCGCGAGCGCGATCAGGAACAGGCCAACGAACATGATCACATAGTCGAGGATCAGCGCGATCAGGCGCGAGCCGCGCGTGGCGAGTGTCACGCTCAGCGGCACGCCTTCGGGCGTGACGATCTGCCGCTGCCGCTTGGCATCGAGGGATTTGCTCGCGGTACTCATGACGCGCTCGCTCCCTTGCGCTCGCGGCCGACCAGCACGAACAGTGCGGTCCACGCGATCGCCATGAACGCGCCGATGATCGCGCGCGCCTCCGGCCCGGCGAGCTGGCGCGGGAAGGCTTCGAGGATCGCGGCGAAGATCAGCATGAACACGCAGCCCAGCATCACCAGCGCTGCGCGGCGGCCTGCCTCCGCCGTCGCGGAGAGGATGCTGGCATCGCCGGGAAAGGCCATCCGCCGCCCGACATGCACGCCCGCCGCGCCCGCCAGCAGGATCGCGGTCAGCTCCGTGGTGCCATGCACGCTCAGCCAGGCAAGGAAGTCGGGCAGCAGGCCGACCGAATTGTACAGCCACGCCATCGCGCCCAGCAGCGCCATGTTGTAGATCAGCAGCAGCAGCGTGGGCACGCCGAAGGCGAAGCCCAGTGCGAAGGCGAGGATGCACACGCTCGCATTGTTGTAGAACAGCTGCGCGGCGAAGGCGGAGAGGCCGCCTGCGCCATCGGCAATCGCCAGCGTTTCGGCCAGCTGCGCGCGACTGGCACCGGGAACGCGGGCGTCCGCCATCGAGCCGGGGACCAGCGCGAAATACCATTCGACATTGCGCGCGACCAGCAGCCAGCCTGCCGCAACCCCGGCAGCCATCGCCGCGAAGGCGAGCAGGATGTCGAGCCAGATCGCCCGCACCGCGCGGCTCCACCCACCCCGGAAGAACCCGCCGAGCCAGCGCAGCAGGCCGCTGCGCGGGCCATAGACCTGATACCAGGCGCGCTGGACCAGATCCTCCAGAAAGCGCAGCGTTGCCGCGTCGAGCGAGGTTTCGCGCGCGACCGCCAGGCTCGATGCGGCCTGCCGGTAGAGTACGGGCAGGTCCATGATATCCTCGTCCGACAGGCGGAAGGCGAAGCCGCGTTCGAGCCGCCGGACGATCTGTTCGAGCCGCCGCCAGTCGCCCTCCCGCTCCAGCCGGAAACGGTCGGAACGGAGCGCCGCCGCCTCGATATCGGGCTGTTCGGGCAGGGGCTGCGCCGCAAAGGGGTTGCGGATGGTGGGGGCCTTCATCCTGCGATCGCCTCCTGCGTGCGCAGCGACAGATAGCGGTCGATCACCGCGAAGCCGAGCTTGTCGTAAGGTGCCTCGATCACGTCCACGCCCATCCGCCGCAGCCGGGTGAGCACCAACTGGCGCTGGCGTGAAAGCGCGTCGGCGGTGACTGCGCGGGCGACGTCGTCGACGCTGTCGGGCGCGGCATTTGTGAACTGCGCCAGCTCGCGATCTTCCAGCGTGACGAACACCACCGCGTGGCGCTGGCTCAGCCGCCCGAGGCTCTCGATCATCAGCTCCGCCGCGGTCGTATCGCTGAAGTCGGAGAACAGCACGACCAGCGACCGGCGCTTGAGCCGGGCCGACAGCGTGGCGAGCGCGAGGGTGTAGTTCGCCTCCTCCCCCTGGCGATAGTCGAGCCCCGCCGCCGCCTGCTGCAACCGCGCGAAGGCGCGCGTTTCACCGACGAAGGGGCTGGCGAGCACGGGCCGCCGGGCAAAGCCGAACAGCATCGCGCGATCGCCGCCCTTGAGCGCGACATAGGCGGCGGTCAGCCCCGCGCTGATCGCGCGGTCGAGCCGCGGCACGCCGTCGATCGGTTCGCACATCGCCTGCCCGCAATCGAACGCGAACACGATCTGGTTGTTACGCTCGGTCTCGTTCTCGCGCGCATAGAGCGCGGCGTGGCGGGCGCTCGCGTTCCAGTCGATCCGGCGCTTGTCCATCCCCGCCTCGTATTCGGTCAGCGCTTCGAACTGGGTGCCTTCGCCGCGCCGCCGCCGGGCGATCAGGCCCAGCTCCGCATCGCGCAGCAGCGCCTGCAACGGGCGCGAGCGGATCGGCGAGAGGTCGGGCCACACACGGATTTCCCGCTCCAGC
>CEQG01146315.1_pt1 | contig 10323 bp, 11 predicted proteins | sample 350301 | NCBI WGS metagenome assembly CEQG01 (sample SAMEA2621242, study PRJEB7988) | marine metagenome | isolation source: saline water (ENVO:00002010), including | reverse complement strand
AGGCGCCATTTTCATCACTTGGCGACCCCCTGTCAACACTTTTATCAGCAAAAACACTTACTTGAAGATATTTTTTACCGACTGGCCGGAAGTCCGGGACTGCCGAGCCGTGAAGCGGGCGCAATTCTAGGGGATGTTGCGCTCATTGGCAACGGGTGCGCACGATTGATATTGATGCTGCATTGCAGGGAAGTCCTCCCGCAGCTTGAGCAGCAGCTCCGAGCCTACCAGCCTGCGCGCTTCGGGAGCCACCTGGACACTGTATTGGCTGCGCAATTTTTCCACTCGCTCGATACGCACGTCGTAACCGTCTGACTGCAACTGAGCCTGTCGGGCGGCCGCATAATCCTCCCGACTGAATACACCTAGAGAGATGTTGCCAGCCAGAGGGCCTTCGGTTATCACAAAGCTATCAATCCCTCGCTCCTGCAGCGACGACAGCTTCGCCAGTGCGCCCGAAGCCCCACCCATTACCGACATTACAAGCCAGTAATCGCTACTGCTGACAATCTCATCCGCTACCACCTCCGCCGTTACGTCCAGCGCAAGCAGCCGCTGAAGCAACTGCGCCGCCTCCTCACGATCTGCAAAGACACCGAGACGAATGCACAGCGCTGCGGGCGACGTATCGGCACCTGAGAGAGATGCAGGGTGCGAGCTGATCATCGATGACTCGACAAGGGAATCAGGCACCGGCAGAGCCGACACGTCAAGCTCGCGATCAGGCACCAGTTCGCCGCTCTGCAACTGCCAAAGTGCGTACAGAATGTTTAGCAGCAGCAGAAAAAGGAACAGCGAACGCATCAATCAATCTCCATGGGACAAGCCAGCGCCAGCCCATCGAAAACCAGATCGTTGATGATATGGCAGTTTTGCGGCAGCGCTTCGGCCATCCGCTCGGCATCCCCACCGGTCAGAATTACCACCATTTCTTCGCCGAGCGTGTGGCGCGCGACACGAAGCTGCTCGCGAACGAAGCCGACCAGCATAAGATCACAGCCGAACTCCACGGCCTCGGCGGTACTTTCACCCGGCTGCGGCAGCGCAAGATCGCCGCGCAGTGACTGCTCATAGCGGATCAGTCTGGTGTGACGCTTGAGGCTTCCCCTCAGCAGCTTGCTGCCCGGCGCAATGTATCCCCCCAGATGCTGGCCCGCCGCGTTGACAAAATCGACCGTCACCGCGGTTCCCAGATCAATCACGACACAGGCACGGCGACACAGATTGTAGCCGGCCACCAGTGCCAGCCAGCGATCCATTCCGAGTTTGCTGAAATCCGCATAACCATTGCGCACACCCGCCAACTCCTGGGCGCTACGCGCAAGCACCGGATGCAGCTTCAGCCAGCTTGTAAGCTGATCCATTACGACCTGGTTCTCTTCGGCGGAACGAACACTGACCAGCCGGCAGCCGTGGATTTCTCGCTCCTGACCACCCAGCAACCGTTGCAGCTCGACCAGGTCGGGCGCCATATCCCGGTCACGGACGCGCCCCTCCCGATCCAGCAGCCGCCATTTGATCAGGGTATTGCCGCAGTCCAACTCAAGAAGCATGGTTCAACCTCAGACTCACTTCACCACCGCTGATTTCAACGTCACCGCTTTCGGTATGCAGCAGCAGCGCGCCCCGGGCATTGACACCCGCATCCACTCCATAGAGCTCATTACTCCCGGACACCACTTTTACGGCCTTGCCCGCCCATGCGTTACGCGTCATCCATTGCTGCTGGAACGGAGCAAAGCCCTGGCGATGGAAAGCGTCCAGCGCTGGAGCCAAGCGCCGAAGGAGCGCAGCAATCAACTCATTGCGATCCAGCGTCGCATGCTGCCCGGAGCGCAAAAGCGACGTCCATGCCTGATCAATACTGGCCGCAGAGTCGAGTAGCACGTTGACGCCCACGCCAATGACGACTACGGCGTCGCCCGTAAGGTCACCCGAGATTTCGAGAAGAATGCCGGCGAGCTTGGCATTATCAAGCAACACATCATTCGGCCACTTGAGCTGGCAACCTCGGTAGCCGACATCTTCAAGCGCCTGCACAAGACATAATCCGACGAGCAGGCTGAGCCCCTCGAGCCCCGCACCGCCAGCAGAGACAGGCTCGGCCAGGGAGATATAGATATTCTGGGCATACGGACTTGCCCATTGCCGTCCGCGCCGCCCGCGACCAGCCAGCTGCTGCTCCGCCAGCACGATAAGCGGCAGGGGCTGCTGCGGATCCAGAGCGCGCTGCGCCTGCGCGTTGGTTGAGTCAACCTGTTCATGCACAAACCACCGCCAGCGCGCTGCAAGTTCTGCCGGCAGCAATGACTGTATTTTCCCGGCATTGAGCATGCTCGCACCGGGAGGCAGCCGATACCCCTTGCCGCGGACGCGCTGTAGCGGATAGCCATCGTCCTCCAGCCGCTTGAGAGCCTTCCAGACTGCAGCGCGACTAACTCCCAGCTCTGAGCCGATAGCCTCGCCGGAGTGAAAGCGCCCGTCGGCTAGCAATGCAAGTATCTCGCTGAGCATGGTTGGCTGTACCTGTGGCAATGAACGGCACATGATACCGTTGGCGGCCGACCGTCGCTATCCTCTCGGCCGACGCGACCAGAATGGACGCCGCAACTCCTCGTGAGCATCTGCGAGACTGATACCCACATCCTTCATCTCTGCCTCAGTCATCGTCGCCAACAGACGGCGCTCGTAGCACCAACGTCGCCAGCCCCCAAGCGCGCGCCTTCCCGCTCGCCACACCAACGCAGCACACCCACCTCGTCCAACACACTTGCACATAAGCATTCCTCCAGATCGCACTGGAGAAATTGTCCCGATCGGCATAGCATCAATCCAACGAATGCTTTTTATGCAAACCATCTTCAGGATTGATGAATGGCCAGTTACCCAACTATCGACAGCGAGCTGCTTCGCACCTTCGTCGCCATTGCAGATCAAGGCGGCTATACCCGAGCAGCGGAACAGGTCAATCGCACGCAATCTGCTGTAAGCATGCAGATGAAACGGCTAGAGGAAGACGTGGTACAGCGCAGCCTGTTTCAGCGCAACGGACGTCAGATGCTGCTTACCGCCGAAGGCGAACTATTGCTGGGCTACGCACGACGAATCCTGCGCCTGCAGGGGGAAGCGCTGAACAGCCTGCGCGCACCGCACATGGTCGGCCTGGTACGCATCGGCACACCCGACGATTACGTTACGCGCTTCCTGCCGGGCGTACTGGCCCGCTTTGCGCAGGCATTTCCACTGGTGCAAGTCGAGATGCACTGCGAGCCATCGTTTCAGCTACTCCAACGCCAGGATCTCGATCTGACCATCGTCACTCGAGAGCCAGGCAAGGAAATCGGCCAACTGCTGCGTCAGGAAGAGGTGGTGTGGGCGCAGGCAGAAAACGCCATGCTGCACGAGCGCAGCACCCTACCGCTGGCGATGTTCAACGCAGATTGCTTCTGCCGCAACTGGGCCTGTAATGCGCTGGACACCCTGAACCGCGATTATCGCGTGGCCTACAGCAGCCCGAGTCTGTCGGCGATTCTGGCCGTGGTCGGAGCAGGGCTGGCGATCACGGCACAGCTACGGAGTCTTATCCCGGCTGACATGCGCATCATCGGTAAGGAAGAAGGATTACCAGACATGCCCATGGCAAGCATCGTGCTGCTGCGTAACCCGCGCAGCCAGTCACCGGTTACCGAATGTCTTGCCGAGCATATTGCCGAGGGCTTCCGTCAGCACTAACCCCAATAGAAGGTGCCCGGACTTGCGCAATCAGGCCGGAACAGGTGGCCTACATCCGGCACAGCGAAGCAGCGATCACCCCGTTGCGGTTGCCACCCATTGTACTCGGCGTGGGTAATGCCCACCTCCCAGAGCTGAGGCGCATCCCATCCACAGGGTCGCAGTTCGAGTCGCACTTCAGCCCCCACCAGACTGATCGACTCCACCTGCAGCGGCAAATACGCGTGATCCACAGGATGGAGCTGCAGGCGAACCTCGTGGGGGCGCAAGTACAGCTGAGCAGCCCCGGAAGGAACCGCCTCGGGCAGGCGTATCCAGGCATCGCGCTGAGCAATTCGCTGATCGGCTATCTCGCCCGCCAGCACATTTACATGGCCGAGAAAGTCGAATACAAACTGGCTGACCGGACGGGCATACAGCGCCTGTGGTCGATCCACCTGCTCGATCTGGCCTGCACTCATCACCACAACACGATCAGACAGCTCCAGCGCCTCTTCCTGGTCGTGGGTCACAAACACACTGGTGAAGTTCAATTCGTCATGCAGGTTTCGCAACCACCTGCGCAGATCCTTGCGCACCTTCGCATCAAGCGCACCAAAGGGCTCATCCAGCAGCAGTATCTGCGGCTGCATCGCTAGCGCTCGCGCCAGGGCGATTCGCTGCTTCTGTCCGCCTGATAGCTGAGAGGGATAGCGGCCCGCCAGATGAGACAACTGCACCATCTCCAGCAACTCACCAACGCGCTTGCGTATTTCCGCTGCCGAAGGACGCTGGCGGCGCGGCAGTACATCCAGCCCGAAGGCGACGTTGTCTGCAACGGTCATGTGGCGGAACAGCGCATAGTGCTGGAAGACGAAACCGACCTTGCGCTCACGCACGTGCAGACGGGTTACATCCTGCCCGTGAAACAGAATGCGTCCGGCATTGGCACTTTCCAGCCCCGCAATAATCCGCAGCAACGTGGTCTTGCCGGAGCCGGACGGCCCCAACAGACCAACCAGCTCTCCATCCGGGATCTCCAGCGAAATGTCGCGCAGGGCACGGAAGCTACCGAATGACTTGTCGATGTTCTCGAGGGTAATACTCATCAGTGTGAATCCGTCTGTAGCGCCGGCGTCGCCTGCTGACGAGCCTGACGCCATTCGATCATGCTTTTGACCAGCAGCGTCAGCAGCGCAATACCGGCCAGCAGCGAAGCACTGGTAAATGCCCCGACTGCGTTGTAGTCCTGATACAACAACTCAACGTGCAACGGCAGCGTGTTGGTTTCGCCGCGGATGTTACCGGAGACAACCGACACCGCACCGAATTCGCCAACGGCCCGGGCATTGGTCAGCACAACACCATAAATCAGCGCCCACTGGATGTTGGGCAAGGTAACGCGCCGGAACAGCTGCCACCCGCTGGCTCCCAAAACAACACCCGCTTCTTCCTCCTCGCGCCCCTGCTGCTGCATCAACGGAATCAGCTCACGCGCAACGAACGGACACGTCACGAACACGGTGACCATGACGATGCCTGGCCAGGCAAACATCAACTGGATGTCGTAATCCATCAGCCACCCACCGAGCCAGCCGTTACTGCCGTAGAGCAACAGGTACAACAAGCCGGCGACCACCGGGGATACCGCGAACGGAATATCGATAAGGGTGATCAATGCCTTGCGGCCGGGAAACTCGAAACGGGTAACCAGCCAGGCCAGAAAGATACCGAACACCAGATTGATCGGCACCGTAAGCGCCGCGACAAGCAGCGTCAGACCAATCGCACTCAGCGTGTATTCATCCGTCAGATTGGCCCAGAAGGTTTCAGCGCCGGCGGAAAACGCCTGCACAAAAATGATCGCCAGCGGTACCACCAGCACCAGCGCAACAACGAGCAAAGCCAGACTCACCAGAGACCACTTGACCCATGCCTGATCGGCGATACGCAACCGTGCCTGCTTATGCATATTGGACTCTCACCGGCCGTGCAGCCGACGCAGATAACGCGCCTGCCAGATATTGATCGAAAACAGCAGCACCAGCGAGGCCATCAGCACAACGGACGCAATCGCGCTCGCGGCTGCATAGTCGAACTCCTGCAGCCGGATAAAGATCATCAAACTGGTTATCTCACTGACATACGGCATGTTGCCGGCGATAAAGATCACTGCTCCAAACTCACCCAGACTGCGCGTAAACGACAGCGCAACACCGGTCATCAGTGCCGGCCACAGGGCGGGAAACACGACACGGCGAAACACCGTGAGATCCGAAGCCCCCATGGTCACAGCCGCTTCTTCATCCTCAGGCGCCAGATCCTCGAGCACCGGCTGAACCGTGCGGACTACAAACGGCAAGCTGGTAAAAGCCATCGCGACAATGATACCCAGCGGCGTGAACGCCACCTTAATGCCCAATAGCGCAAGCATCTGGCCGTACCAACCGTTTTCGGCAAACAGTGCCGCAAGAGTAATCCCGGCAACCGCAGTAGGAAGGGCAAACGGAAGGTCGATCAGCGCGTCAATGATACGCTTGCCGGGAAACTCGTAGCGCACCAGCACCCAGGCCAGCAACAGCCCTACAACACCGTTGAAAAGTGAGGCAAAGAATGCAGCCCAGAGCGTGACCTTGTAGGAGGCGACCACACGCTCGTCTGTGATGACAGCCCAGTACTGCGACCAGGACATATCAGCTGTCTGCGCAATCAGCCCCGTCACCGGCAGCAGCAGCACCAGGCTGATGAACAGTAGCGAGATACCCATACTGAGCGCAAAACCCGGCAGCACTCGCTTGCCGGGTTTTGCATCAAACAGCGACCAACCGCTGGAACTACGATTCATAGTGCTTGTTTACCTGCGCTGCAGTTGATCCAGCTTGCCGCCACTGCCAAAGTGAACGGTCATAGCCGTCTCCCAGTCGCCGGCAATCTCCTCGATCGGCAGCAACTCCAGCTCGGGGAAGCGATCAGCAAACTCGGCTTGCACCGCCTGGTCATGGACGCGGTAATTAAAGCCGGCGATCAGGCGCTGAGCCTCTTCGCTATACAGGTATTCCAGATATTCCCTGGCAACATCGGCCGTACCGTTACGCTCAACGTTGCGATCTATCCAAGTAACCGGAAACTCGGCAAGGAAGCTGACCTTAGGTACTACGACCTGGTACTCACCCGGCGGATACTGGGCAGCAATGTTGTTAACTTCCGACTCAAACGTCAGCAGCACGTCACCGATGCCCCGTTCGATAAAGGTGGTGGTCGCACCGCGCCCACCGGTATCAAATACAGCGACGTTGCCGAGAAAGTCACGCAGGAACTCATCAATGGCAGCCTGATCGTCGCCAAACGTCTTTTGTGCATAACCAAGCGCCGCAAGATAGGTATAGCGACCATTACCCGAGGTTTTCGGGTTTGGCAGAACAGAGCTGACATCGTCACGCACCAGGTCGTCCCAGTTCTGGATGTTTTTCGGATTACCCTTGCGCACCAGAAACGCCATGGTCGAGTAGTAAGGCGAGGACGCGTTCGGCAGCCGCTTACGCCAGTCGGCCGGAATCAGATTCCCGCGCTGGTGGAGAATGTCCACGTCGGTAACCTGGTTGTAAGTAACCAAGTCCGCACGCAGCCCCTGAATGATTGCCTGTGCCTGCTTCGAAGAGCCACCGTGGGATTGTTTGATCTCGACGGTTTTGCCGGTTTCATCCAGCCAGTGCTGTGTGAACAACTCGTTATACGAGGCAAACAGCTCGCGGGCAATATCGTAGGAGGAGTTCAGAATCTCCTGGTCAGCTGCCTGGGCATTTGCCATGCCCACACTACCGGTAACGGCCAGAGTAACTACCAATCGCTTGATCAGTTTGCCGGGTGACTGAAACATTGCATCCTCCACACGCACAAGGCGCCTTTTTGAATAGGACGCCAAGATTACAAGCCGCAAAGACTTAGAACAACATTCGGCTTAGACGGATTTGCTTATTCCATCTAACGCTAAGACATAAGCAATTGACGGGTTCAGGCGTCCGGATTATCGGCCTGATCCTGCCGCCCGCAGCAGCGCTGACCCGTAAGCGTCCGGCCAAGTCACCTTGCGCGCTTGTATCACCCTCTGAACGGATTGCTGTATCACATGCTGAACGCTTTTCTTGTATCACCCTCAGCACGCTTATAAATCAGTGCGAGACTATTACGGGGTAGCCGTTTGGGGTGATACACCATGGTGATTACTGGCCTGTCTTTGGCGGTTCCCACTGATGCGGCAGCAGCTGGCTAATCTGGCTCGCTCGCTGCGTTGGCAGCCTGGTCAGCACATCCTTCAGATACGCATACGGGTCATGACCATTCAGCTTGGCTGATTGGATCAGGCTCATTACCGCGGCAGCGCGTTGGCCGCTGCGCAGCGAGCCGGCGAACAGCCAGTTGGATCGTCCCAGTGCCCAAGGTCGGATCTGATTTTCCACCCGGTTGTTGTCGATAGGAACGCGGCCATCGTCCAGGTAGCGCGTTAGCGCAGCCCAGCGTTTCAGGCTGTAATCCAATGCTCGGGCCGTGCCGGAGCCATCCGGAACTTTGGTCCGCTGTGCGATCATCCATTGATGCAGAGCATCCGCCAAGGGGCGTGCTTTGGCGGCCCTGATCGCCTGTCGTCTATCCGGTGGCTCATCCTTGGTTTGTCGCTCGACCTCATAGAGCTGGCCGATATAATCAAGCGCCTGCGCAGCCAGGGTGCTCTGGTTGGCCTGATGCAGGTCATAGAACTTGCGGCGTGCATGCGCCATGCAGCCGATTTCCACGATGCCCTTGCCGAACCCGGCTTTGTAACCTGCGTAATCATCGCATACCAATTTGCCTTGCCAGTCACCAAGGAAGTTGCGGGCATGTTCACCAGCGCGACTGGGGGCGAAGTCATAAACGGTGGCTTTCAGGTCTGCGAACGGTGTCGTGCAGTACGCCCAGACGTAGGCCTTATGGGTTTTCTTCTTGCCTGGGGCCAGCATGCTGACCGGTGTTTCATCGGCATGCAGAACGGGATGCTTGAGTAGTTCATGGCGCAGTGCATCCACCAGTGGTTGCAACTGGACGCCGCAGGCGCCTACCCATTCGGCCAGGGTGGAGCGTGAGATTTCCAGGCCGGCGCGACCGAAGATACGTTCCTGACGGTACAGCGGCAGGTGGTCGGCGTACTTGGCAACCAGTACCTGAGCCAGTAGTCCTGACGTCGGGATGCCCTTGTCAATGACCTGCGCCGGAACCGGTGCCTGGATCAGGGTTTCACAATTATCGCAGGCCCATTTGCCGCGGATATGCCGCTCGACGCTGAACTCACCCGGGACATAGTCCAGTTTCTCACTGACGTCTTCACCGATGCGTTTGAGCTGGCAACCACAGCGGCACTGGGTGTTATCGGGCTCGTGATGGATCAGGGTGCGTGGCAACTCAGGCGGTAAGGCTGTGCGCTTGGGCGTCTGCTTGACTTTGGGAGCTTGCTCGGTAGCTGCCATTGCCTGTTCCAGCTCGACCTCGATAGCAGCCAGGTCGCTATCGACCAGCTCATCCAGCAGTAAGCCTTGGGCGGTATTGAGTTGCTCACTGCGCCGGGCATATTTGTGGCGCTTGAGGATGGCGAGTTCGTGGGTCAGTTTGTCGTTCAGCGCAGTGCTGTGCGTCAGCGCCCGATCTTTAGCCGCCAGAGAGGCCATCAACTTTGCCGCCAGGACGCGGAGTTGATCGGCAGATAGCTGGTTTAGATCGGGCTGCTGTGTCATGTGGCTAGTATGCCAAGACTGGGCCTGACTGGGGATACACCCTTCAGGTTATGGCGCTTGGCAGCAGACTGTGCTTAGAGTACCGAGATGATGCCGGCGTCACCGATACGCTGCCATGGTAGTCCTTGAGCCAGTGCCATTAGCTGTTCATCGGTCAGGTTTACACGGTCACCGCACCAAGCATCAGCCCAGTGGAACTTGCCTCGGTTCAGGCGTCTGGCACACAACCAGACACCCAGACCATCATGCACCAAGACCTTCATCCGGTTGCCGCGCTTGTTGGCAAACAGGTACGCGCAATGTGGCCTGGCAGCCCCGAACACAGCAATAACACGAGCCAAGGCTGTATCTGGACCGGCACGCATATCCAGTGGCTCGGTTGCCAACCAGATTTCATCGATACGGATCATCGCAGAAGGTCACGTAGCAAGGCGGCACATTGGTGTGCTTGGTCAGCAGGCCACTCCACGACAACCGGACCACCGGCACGGGGTATCTCGATACGGATAGTACCAAGCGAGCGTGGCTCGGATGGCACGGGAGGCGCGGGTAGCTTTACCGGCACAAATGCTGGTGTTGAATAAAAATCACCGCTGCGCTGTGATTCTCTGATCCATCGGCGGACCATGTTGGCATTGAGGCGGTTGTCCAGTGCAATGCGCGATACGGAGACCCCGGGTTCCAGGCAGGCAGCAACGATAGAGACTTTGAAGTCTGGCGTGAAGCGGCGACGCTTCGGTGCGGGCTTGACTACGCTTGGTGTGTTCATGATAAGTGTCCACTAAGGAATAAGTGGACACTATCCTGACGCTAGCGGCGACAGGCTCAAGATGTGATTACCGGACGCTTA
>CEQG01141797.1_pt1 | contig 10351 bp, 6 predicted proteins | sample 350301 | NCBI WGS metagenome assembly CEQG01 (sample SAMEA2621242, study PRJEB7988) | marine metagenome | isolation source: saline water (ENVO:00002010), including | reverse complement strand
GAGATACAATCGAAAGAAAAGATATAGTGCACAGCAGGAAAATGGAATGCAAATATACCGAGACATTTGTTCCTTACAAAATTAAATCAAGGTTAATGCTTCTTCTATAGCGCTATATATTTGCGCTAATTGTACATCATTGATAATGTATGGTGGCAAAATGTATATTATATTCCCAACAGGCCTTAAAATGATTCCTTTTCTTATAAAAAAATCATATAAAGTATTACGAAGTGTTCCATAATAATCCTGTTTCCCTTCTACTTTTATTTCTAAAGCAAAAATGACACCTAAAACACGAGTAGTTTGCACTTTAGGATTATTTTTAATACGTTCCGCAAATGCTAAATGATGTTGGTTCACTTGATTAATATTTCCCTGAATTTCTTCGGTTTGCAACAATTCAATAGCAGCTAATGCCGCTGCACAACCTGTTGGATTTGCTGTAAAAGTATGTCCATGAAATAAAGCTTTGTTTGTATCATCATCATAAAAAGCATCAAAAATTTCTTGTGTAAAGCTTGTAATTGCCATTGGAATTGTTCCTCCAGTTAAGGCTTTTGACAAACACATCATATCGGGTTGTTGCTCCAAGTAATCACAAGCAAAATTTTTACCCGTTTTACCAAAGCCTGTCATGACTTCGTCTGCAATTGTAAAGACTTGATATTCTTTTGCAAGTGCTATTAACTGATCCAAAACAGTTGCCGAATACATGACCATTCCTGCTGCGCCTTGTACCAAAGGTTCAAAGATAAAAGCAGCGTATTCGTTGGTTTCCAATAAGGCTTTTAAAGCTTTTAATGTTTTTGTCTCATTTCCTTCAGTTGGTACAGGAACTCGAACAACTTCTAACAAAGAACCTTGAAACGCATCAGTAAAAAAGGAAATTCCGCTTGCAGCCATAGCTCCAAAAGTGTCTCCGTGAAAAGCATTTTCGAAGGCAATTATTTTGGTGCGTTTTTGTCCTTTATTATAAAAATACTGCAAGGAAGCTTTGATGGCTACTTCCACTGCAGTAGAACCATTATCAGAATAAAAAAACTTCTTTTGATTAGACGGTAAAATCTGACTTAATTTTTCTGAAAGACGAATAACTGGTTCATGTGTAAAGCCACCGAATAAAACATGTTCTAATTGTGTTAATTGATTGTATATCGCTTGCGCAAGATAGGTGTTAGAATGACCAAATGGATTTACCCACCAACTCGCAATAGCGTCAATAAACTCTTTTCCATGTTCATCCCAAAGTAAAGCGCCTTGTCCTTTTATAATTACAGGATGAGAAAAAGCCGTTTTATGTTGTGTATAAGGATGCCAATTGTATAAGGTATCTTTTTCTGAAAGTGTCATGTTGAAGTTAGAATTTAGAAATCAGAAGTTAGAATCAAATTGCATACAAAGATAAAAGTCTGTTTCCTTTTCTCTGTGTTAATTTTACTATTATTTAATATTTATAAGGCTTTCTTTGAATTTATCCGCGTAATAACGAATGACATTGGTATCAAAGTAAGGTTCGTTTTCAATTCTTCCTAAATAGGTCAACTGAGTTTTTGAAAGAATAATAGCTTCAGTTGCTTCATTTTCATCTCCATTAAAAATGATTCCAGCAATTGGAATCTTTCTGTTTTGTAAAGCTTCAATAGTAAGTAAAGTATGATTGATGCTGCCTAGATAATGTCTTGAAACTACAATTACCTTGTAATCCGGCTGAATTAAATCGATTATAGTTGCTTCGTTATTGAGAGGTACCAAAATTCCTCCAGCTCCTTCTATAACCAAATGGTTTTCAGTCACAGGTTCCAGAATTTGCTCCAATTGGATAATTATTCCATCCTTTTCCGCAGCAAAATGAGGACTTGCCGGTGTATTTAGTGCATAGCTATTAGGATGAAATGCAGTTACCGGATTCGAAATATATTGTTTTATTTTATGCGTATCAGAAGTATCTAAGTCTCCTGCTTGTATGGGTTTCCAATAATCCGCTTGTAGCGCTTCTACAACAATAGCGGAAGCAATTGTTTTTCCAACATCGGTTCCGATTCCTGTGATAAATAGTTTCATTTTATTAATGGTAAATAGTTTAGACAAAGGTCGGGAAGAATACTATAAAAGACAATTAAAAAAGAGTTTCAATCTAGGATAATTTCTTTTTGAGAAGCGTTATTACTTTTTCCATCTCATTTTTTGTGTTATACGCATGCAAACAAAACCGAAGTCTTTCTTGTCCTTCTGGAACTGTAGGAGATAATATGGGTTTTACATCGAAGCCATTTTCCTGTAAATAAGAAGCTATTTCTTTTACTTTTTCATTTCCGGGAATGACTATTGATTTTATTGAAGAATTAGAAATGGATATTTGTAAGAGTGAACTATAAGTATTAAAATATATTGCGTTCTCTTCTAGCTTTTTTATTGTTGTATGACTAACCGCTAATTCTTGATATGCAATTAAGATTGTTGCTACAGAATGTGGTGAAAGAGCAGTCGTATAAATTAAGCTTCTACTAAAATTAACGAGGTACTCTATTAAATCCTGACTTCCTAAAATAGCAGCTCCATGACAACCTAACGCTTTTCCAAACGTCATTATTCTAGCAAAAACTTTGTCCTGCAGTTGATATTGTTGTACTAAACCTTCACCACGACATCCTTTTTCATAACCAAAAACACCTAATGCATGGGCTTCATCAATCACTAATAATGCATTATATTTTTCACAAATTGCGACTAATTCTTCAATATTAGGACTATCTCCATCCATGGAAAATACGGACTCCGTAACTATATAAATTTCAGTAGCGCTAGTAGTAAAACGTTGCAAGAGTTTTTCTAAGTCACTTAAATCATTATGCTTAAACTTATACGCTCTAGACAAACCCATTTGAATTCCATCACGAATTGAGGCATGGCACAATTCATCATAAAGCACAACATCATTTCGTTGCGGAACTGCACTAAAAAACCCCACATTAGCATCATAACCCGAATTATATATTAAAGCGGCTTCTGATTGATGAAAATGAGCAATGAAAGATTCTGTTTCAAAATATATTTCATGATTTCCTGACAATAATCTAGAACCAGTAGCTCCGTTTCGAATTATTTTTTTAGTTGCCAAATACTGGTGCACTTTATTAAAAATAGCTTCATTTTGGGAAAACCCTAAATAATCATTACTGGCAAAATCAATGCCTTGAGATTGCTTTTTTAATACACGTAAAGCATTATTTTCTTTACGAAAATGAAGTTTTTCAAGTAATGATTTTGGTAAATTCATAGTTCAAAAATAAATAAAGTCTTGCAAAAACAAGACTTTATTTAGGTTATATTTTATCAATTGATTGTATTAAAAAAGGGTTTTCTTTACAATCGTTTTATTAGAATTTAATTTCACTTTAATTAATATTAAGTTATTGGTTGGTATTAAACTACTTCCTTCAACTTGTAACGCATTTATATTCTTTTTTTCAAAAAGTTTTCTTCCTAATACGTCATAAATTTCAATTTCTTTTATTAATTCTCTACTTGACGTAATTCGCAATGGATTATTTTCTACAACAACTTCATTAAAATCAGCTATAAAATCTGTGTTTGAAAGTAAGGTGTTGTTAAATTGTAACACAAAACGATTGTTGATTTCATTAGCTTCAGCATAGAAAGAATAAGGCTGATTTGTAATATCGGTTACTGTATTTAAAAGTAAATCTGCTAAAAAAACCGGGGTATTGGTAAACATACCATCTACTGCAGCGATACCAATTTTATAATTTCCGGCTGTTGGAATACCAACTCCAATTGGAATCGTTATTTCTTCAGAGAAAGGTAAAGCAAAACCTTGAATTGTCATTTTATCATTCCCTACAAAAGAATAGATGCGTTGCTGGTTATGTTCCACTTTTGTAAATGCATCATATAATCGATCCCTATCATTAGTAGCACCAGTGACAAATCCAATTAAGGTTCTATCCGACTGATTGTCACTATTGGATAAATCTAACCAAATTCTACTTTTTTCATTTTCTGTATTATATCTGTAAAACTGGTCATTAAGGTAGGATTCACTTCGAAGTGAATTATTAAAATCAATTTCATCGGAAAGCGTGGGTCCGTCATTCATAAGCACCATAAAGGATTGACCTCCTGCAATAAATCCGTTAAACCCTGATGGCCCGCTAACCGTTCCAGTGCCATTGTGTACAATAAAATCGGATACAGAATAATTCGAAACATAATCCCCGTAATAAGGATCTGAATTACCTGCACTTGGTAAAGTTCCATGTGTCCAAATACGAACAGCACCTTCTATTTTAGCACTATTTAAATTTAAAAAATCCAAAGCATTTATAGAAGAAGGATAGGGATTTCCAATTAAATTCCAATTGTCATCAAAACGAGTAATCACTGTTCCATTTGTTCCTGTATAATCTAGTCCTGTATAACTTCCTCTAGAAATAGGCACTTTAATAGCTCCATTATTAGGCGCTCCATTAGTAAATACAGCTGTAAAATCTTGAGCAACAGCGGTAAAGTCGCTCGGACCTCTTACAATATACCCTACTCCTGAAGGCATAATTTCTGACGAAGTATTGACCCAAAGACCTTGTGCTCCATTTGGATTCACCACTAGAGGTTCCCATTTAAAAATTTTATCCGAAGGTGTTAAAGGTGAAATTGCGTCAACATTAAAATCTTTGATTGGTGATGACCAAAAAACATAATCTAATAGTCGAATACTCGCTATTCTTTCATAAGAAATGGTACCCACATTAGCATCTAGATCATTCACTTGAATTAAAGAACCCTTATTTTTTACGTTTAAAGTTCCATTGTTTATAATTTCATTTACTACTTTAACATAATTGGAATCTTCAATGTTCAAAACGAAACCAGAATTTATTTCCAAAGTACAACAAGAAAAACTTGAATTTACGCTTGTATTGTAATCCCCATTTAAAACAACTACATTGGTTTCTGTTGGCGTACCATTTGACCAAGCTACACCATTCCAAGTAGTAGTCGTTCCGCATTTAGGAACCAATTGAATATCATCAACAGCTATATCAGAAGCAAAACCATTACCAATAATCCCTCTAATCCTTATTTTTATTGTTTTACCAATGTATGGATTTAAGTTAACTGTTGCAGTATTCCAAATATTTCCTAAATCACCTGAAAAAGAAGTAATAATATCTTCCTGCCAAAATCCATCAGAAAATAAATCTATATGAAGACTCCCAGTATTAGTTCCATACATATGATAACCAAAAATAAAATCATATCCTTGATCGACAATCATGCATTGACTTTCTAAAATAGCGATTTGATCATTACAGCTACCAGATGCTTCAAGATAAAGATAATTTCCTGCTGCTGTTCCAGGATTAAAGTCGATAGTTGGCCCAGTATTAGCAGAAGGTGTTCCTCCTTCATCTACTCTCCAATCTATATTATCTTCAGTTCCATTGGTAAGGTTATTCCAAAAACCAGTTAGGCTACATACTGTTGTTCCGCAATCACTTGCTACGGAACATAAAACTTCACTTTCAAAATCTTCATTAAAATTAGTTGCTACTACACCTGCTTCAATTTCAATATAGGATATTTTTGTATTGGTATTGGATCCATTTGAATTTGTAACGGTTAATTCTACAGTGTATAAACCTGCATTAGTAAATATAACTTCGGGGTTTTGTGAGCTTGCCGAAGTTCCGTTACTAAAAATAAATGTGGAAGGTGTAATTGTCCAAGACCAAGAGGTTGGTGAAAAATCAGATTTGTCTTCAAAGACGAAATTTGTCCCAGTACACCCCTTAGTTGTAGCTGCTGCAAAACAAGCAGTTGGTGCAATTGTTCCAGGATCTTTTAAATCAGAAACCCACAATCCTTGCCCATAAGTTGCCGCATATAGTTTACTTTTACATTCAGTAGCATTCGTATATATTTCTAATTCTGTAATTTCGAGATTGGCTAAACCAGAACTATAAGAAACCCAATCTGACAACGTATTGTCTTTATAGTACACTCCTACATCCATACCTACATACATTGCAGCAACAGAACTCCCCGAATCTATAACAATGGTATTTAATGAGATATTGGGTAGTGTTCCTGAAATGTTTGTCCAATTTAATCCAGCATTAGTTGATTCATAAATATCATTTCCAAGTGCAATGAATAAATGATTTGCATCTATAGGGTCAATTTCTATATCTTTTGGTGTAGACGCTACAGGTAAATTTGCAGTTAAATCAGTCCATGTTGGTGTTGCAGCTAACGCATTTGTAGTACTATAAAAACGATCTGAAGCACTTCTAGCTACATACATAATATTACTATTAGAAGGAGCAATAGCTAAATCTGTGATATTTGAAGTTCCTCCAAAACTAGAAATTTGGGTCCATGTTGTCCCTGTTTTTACAGCATCGTTTCTCCAAATATTATCATATCCAGCAAACATTCTATTTGGCTCATTAGGGTCTAATTTATAAGGAGTAACCCAAGCTCCTGTTTCCGATATTGACCCAGAGATAATAGAAAAAGTGACACCTCCATTAGCAGATCTTCTAATATCTCCATAATAAAGTGCTCCATACATATAATTAGCATCAGTTGGATCAATGATACACTCCATACCATCACCTCCAATTTCAGTAGTAAATATTCCACCTCTATTAACTGAAGTACCATTATCTTGATATCCATTAATTACAGTGTTTTCTATAGTTTGAGCAACTCCTATTTTATATATTTGGGCAATTCCCAAACCACTACTAATATCGTTCCAGTTGACACCTCCATCAGTTGTATAATAAATTCCCCCATCATTTCCATTATATAAGTTATTTGTATGTGGAGAAAATTCTAATGCATGTTGATCGGCATGAACACCATCAATTAATCCACTTGGACCTACCCAATAGGACACACAATTCATCGTTGAACCACCATCAGTAGATTTCCAAAGATTAACTCCACCAGTGTAGATAACGTTAGCGTCTGTTGGATCTGCAACTATTACTAAATCATACCAGGCTTGACTACCTGTATCAGAACCATCGGTTTGATATCCTAAAATATTGGGTGTTGTAGTTGTGGCGACAAAGCTAGTACCACTATCTGTAGAACGATAAATCCCTACTAAACCGCTACCTCCTCCAGCTAACAAATATACCCAATTGGGTTGATTTTCAGATACCGCTAAAGCCATACGTTGCGTTCCTGTAGGCACGCCACTTGTAATTTGGGTGAAGGAAAGTCCGTTATCTGTAGAAACCTCAAAGGAAGTACCTGATGCATATATGGTATTTGGATCTCCAGGTTTAAAAGCTATATCTTTCATTGCTGTACTTGTTGATGCAAATGTCCAATTGGCACCTCCATCTGTACTTCTGTAAATTCTACTCCCATTTGTAGTAGCAATTAAATTATTTGGATCTAAAGGATTTATAAGTAATTCATAAACTGTTCTATTCCCCATTCCTGTATTCTGAGGACTCCAACTAACACCACCATCTAAACTTCTCCATACTCCATAACCTGGAGCATCACCACTATCCCGATCACCTGTTCCAATGTAAATAATATTAGGATTTGTAGGATTGATTGCAATTGAAGAAACCCCCAAACGCGTTAATCCACTTGAAAATTCAGTCCAAGTTGTTCCATTATCTATAGATTTCCAAAAGCCTCCTGAAGGAGCACCTACATAAATTACATTGGCATCTGTAGGGTGAAATGCGATACAATTTAAACGACCACTTCCATTAAGCTGTCCTGTACCATTATTTGGAGAAGCCACAGGACCTACTATTTGCCAATTTCCAGAGGGTGTTGTAGCTCTATTAGAGTGAGTACCTTTAGTGTTTCTATATTTTTGGATTTCTTCTAATACACTACCGTTCTTTGGAAAATTTCCATTTGCATCTACTCTTTGTTGCCAATAATATTCCCATCGTTTAAATTGTTTGATTCCTTTTCCTTTCGGAATTTTTTTAGAATCAACCATATGCTGATTGTAATATACATTAAAATCATTTTGAATGACAAAAAAATTGGCTTCTTTAGTATGCATTAATTCTTGCCAACTATTTTGAGAAAAAGCAAAATAAGAACTCAAAATAAAGGTTAATAACACTATTTTTTTCATAGTTTACGTATTGTTTGTTTCATCGCAAATATTGCAAAAAAAAATAAGCCCTACAAATTGCAAGGCTTATATAAGTTTGAAAGTAATTATTTTAGTCAGCTAAAACAATCACTTTATTATCTTTCATCTCGATAGTACCTGAATTAATTGGCAACCAAAATGTTTGCTCATTCACTTTATTGAATTTAGAAACAAATTCTTTTTCAATAACTATGTTTTGAGCATTAATCTTAACGTTTCCTTTTGTTAATAAAGACACTATAGGAGCGTGATTATTTAACATCTGGAATTCACCATTTACTCCAGGAACTGCTACAGAGGTAACTTCTCCTTTAAATAATGTTGCTTCTGGCGATACTATTTCTAAAATCATAATTTTTTAATTAAATACGAATTTAAAATCACAAATTACGAAAATTAATAATTCGCAATTCATAATTCTATTACGCTTCTGCCAACATTTTCTCTCCAGCTTCGATAGCTTCTTCAATAGAACCTTTAAGGTTGAATGCAGCTTCTGGTAAGTGGTCTAATTCACCATCCATAATCATGTTAAAACCTTTAATAGTTTCTTTGATATCTACTAATACACCTGGAATACCCGTAAACTGTTCTGCTACGTGGAAAGGTTGAGATAAGAAACGTTGTACGCGACGCGCTCTAGACACTACCAACTTATCATCTTCAGATAATTCTTCCATACCTAGGATAGCAATAATATCTTGTAATTCTTTGTAACGTTGTAAAATTTCTTTTACTCTTTGCGCACAAGCATAATGATCTTTACCTAAAATCTCTGGAGTTAAAATACGAGAAGTAGAATCTAAAGGATCCACCGCAGGATAAATACCTAACTCAGCAATTTTACGAGACAATACGGTTGTTGCATCTAAGTGAGCAAACGTAGTTGCTGGCGCAGGGTCAGTTAAGTCATCCGCAGGTACATAAACTGCTTGTACAGATGTAATAGAACCTGTTTTAGTAGACGTAATACGCTCTTGCATAGCTCCCATCTCAGTTGCTAATGTAGGTTGGTAACCTACCGCAGATGGCATACGTCCTAATAACGCAGACACTTCAGAACCAGCTTGTGTAAAACGGAAGATATTATCTACGAAGAATAGCACATCTTTCCCTTGACCATCTCCAGCTCCATCACGGAAATATTCAGCAATAGTTAATCCAGATAAAGCTACACGAGCACGTGCTCCTGGTGGCTCATTCATCTGACCAAAAACGAAAGTAGCTTTAGAATCTTTCATGATATTCTTGTCAACTTTTGTTAAGTCCCATCCACCATCTTCCATAGAATGCATGAAATCATCACCATATTTGATAATTCCTGATTCTAACATTTCTCTTAAAAGATCATTTCCTTCACGTGTTCTTTCACCAACTCCTGCAAATACAGAAAGTCCTCCGTGACCTTTAGCGATATTATTAATCAACTCTTGAATTAATACCGTTTTACCTACTCCAGCACCTCCAAAAAGACCAATTTTTCCTCCTTTTGCATAAGGCTCAATTAAGTCAATTACTTTAATACCTGTAAATAAAACTTCTGTAGAAGTTGATAAATCTTCAAATTTTGGTGCTGGTCTGTGAATTGGTAAACCATTTGCTCCTTCTTTAGGTAAATCACCTAAACCGTCAATTGCATCACCAATAACATTAAATAAACGACCAAACACTTCAGAACCAATAGGCATCTGAATTGGTGTTCCTAAAGAAACAACTTCTTGTCCTCTAGACAAACCGTCTGTAGAATCCATAGAGATAGTACGAACAGTATCTTCACCAATGTGAGATTGTACTTCTAATACTAATTTTGTTCCGTCTGTTTTAGTGATTTCTAATGAATCATAAATTTTAGGAAGCTCAGCATTTTCCGTGTTAAATACCACGTCAACAACTGGTCCGATAATTTTTGCAACTTTTCCTGTAACTTTAGACATTGCTTATGTATTTATTAAATAGCTATTTAGTATTGAAAAACTCTTCTATTTTTCAGAGTGCAAAGATAGTTTTTTTGTCGACACTTTTGCAATTTATTTTTTGAATTTTTTGCAATAAAAAAGCGAAAATTTAAATTTTCGCTTTTTTATTGCTATTCTACAGTAACTGATTTTGCTAAATTCCTAGGTTGATCCACATTACAACCTCTCATTACTGCAATATGATAGGACAGTAATTGCAATGGAA
>CEQG01276055.1_pt1 | contig 10395 bp, 9 predicted proteins | sample 350301 | NCBI WGS metagenome assembly CEQG01 (sample SAMEA2621242, study PRJEB7988) | marine metagenome | isolation source: saline water (ENVO:00002010), including | reverse complement strand
ACATAAAGAACGTACTGAGGCATATATTCATGGCAGACTGGTTTTATGATGAGGGCAACATGGGCTCAAGGATAAAATCTCCTGTCGAGCTGCTGGTAGGCATTAAGAAAACCGTTCCCGTTCAATTTGAAAAGACAAAGCAATTGCTTTTTGTACAAAAGATCATGGGGCAGGTATTGCTCTATCCCCCTAATGTCGCTGGCTGGAAGGGAGATAAAAGCTGGATAGATGCAAATTCGCTGGTGTTCAGGTTAAACCTTCCCGCCTCGCTTTTTAATGGCGCGGTCATCAATTATGCTGAGAAGGGGGAGTTTGAAGACTCTTTTGAAGCATATTATAAAAAGAAGAAAAACAGGAAGACCGCATTGAAGACCCAGGTATCTTGGGAGGCCTTTGATGGTGAATATGGCAAATTGAGCAGGAGGGAGCTCAAGCAGTTCTTGCTTGCGCCAAAGATTGATGGGGACACGGCAGCCTATCTTGACAACCTGGAAGATCAAGGCAACAGGGAGTTCTGCCTGCAATTGATGTCGCTCCCAGAATATCAACTTTGTTAGACCAGAAGGTATGAAAAGACGTGATTTTGTAAAACAGAGCGCCCTGGTAAGCGGGGCATGCCTTATGCCCAGTTTCCTGGGTGCCTTCACACATTTTCCCAATATGGTCTCTGGGCATAGAAAGCTGGTCGTCATCCAGCTATCTGGAGGCAATGATGGCCTCAATACCATCGTGCCCTACCGCAATGACATCTATTACCGCGAGCGGCCATCACTGGCCATTGCAAAAGAAAAAACCATCAGGGCCACTGATGAACTGGGCTTTCATAAAAGCCTGGCACCCCTCAAGCAATTGTATGACCAGGGATACCTTAGCGTGATCAATAATGTAGGGTATCCTAATCCTGACCGTTCACATTTTAGGTCAACGGATATATGGCATACCGCCAGCAATGCTGATGAATACTGGAAATCTGGCTGGATGGGACGTTATGTTGAGAAGTTTGGTAAAAACCCCGCCCAGGGCATTGAGGTAGATGACGCACTATCTGTCATCATGAAGGGCGAGACGATGAACGGTATTGCCACACAAAACGCCAAGCTGTTTTATGGTAGCCTGCGGCAACCATACTTTTCACGCATCATAGATAAACAAACAGAAGAACATCTTAGTGAGCACAACCTGGGCTATCTCTACAAGACCATGGTGGATGCTAAATCATCAGCCAAGTATATTTATGAGACTTCAAAGACCTACAGTAGCAATCAGCAATATCCCAACAATCCTTTTGCCCGGCAGCTGAGCACCGCTGCCCAGTTTATAAATTCAGGCCTGGAAACGGCCGTGTATTATATAAGCATGGGCGGTTTTGATACCCATAACAATCAAGGCAACAGGCAAGAAAAATTGTTGAGTACCTATGCAGTTTCCATACAGGCTTTTATAGAAGACCTTAAAAAAAATGACACCTTTAAGGATACCCTGGTAATGACTTTTTCAGAATTTGGTAGGCGGGTGAGTGAAAACGCATCTTCTGGCACTGACCATGGCACGGCAAACCAGGTTTTTATACTGGGGCAAGACCTTAAAAAACCAGGATTTTATAATGACGCCCCCCAGCTTTTAAACTTGCACAATGGAGACCTCGTCCACACGGTTGATTTCAGGGAGATCTATGCCACCTTGCTCGATAAATGGCTTCAGGTAGATGATGATCAGGTGCTCAACAGGTCTTTCAGCAAGCTCGATTTTATTGTATGATTTTATTTGGCTTAAAGCCAAAAAACCTCTTCCCACCATCCTAGAAATCCACGTAATCCTTGCGTATTCACGTTTTTCAAACCCTATCTGACATTTTTCAAACCTCAATGTGGTATTAAAAGTTGAGTTTTACACTTGAAAATTGATGACATGAAAAAAATAGTGCCGTTATTCCTGCTTTTAACCTGTATGGTTTTTTCTTCTTGTGAAGATGACGAAAACGATGTAAATGAAATTGCGACCGTGACCTTTACACTTGACGACCTTGTTGAGGTTGAAAGTGCCACACAGGCCATTGCCGTTAACATAGGCATAAGCACCCCTTATCATGCAGGAGGCACTATAGATGTATCCATAAGCGGCGCAGCGTATGGTGTGGATTATAACACCAGTACGGGCGGTTCTTCTTTTTCACTTGATGTTCAGCCCAATGCCTTACTGGCCACTTTTTCAATTGAGCCCATAGATAATGATGTACTACAGGACAAAAAGGTGCTCACCGTTACCATTACCGGTGTTTCGGGTTCTTTTGAAATGGGAGAAGAGAGCAGTTTTACCTTGACCATCCTGGATGATGAAGAACCTCTTGTTGCCGCCGTGGGCTTTGAGTCTCAAGAAGCTGTTGAAATCAGTGAAAATGCTACCCAAAGCACCCAGGTAAACCTTGCTTTTGACCAGCCCAGCACGGCAGGGGGCACAATACAGGTTTCAGCAACAGGTGATGCAGCTTATGGTACTGACTATAACGTGACCGGTGCAGATAACAGTGATTTTGAAATCACGGTTGAACCTGGGGCATCCTCGGCAAGTTTTGAAGTCCAGGCTATGGATAACGATATTTTTGACGCAGATAAATCCATTGCGTTCACAATTACAGGGGTCTCTGGAGGATTGACCGTGGGTGAGCCCAAAGAGGTCATGGTAACGATAGTCAATGATGATGTACCCCCTTCTCCCGTCGTTGATTTTGCAACAGCAACATCATCATACGATGAGGATGCAGGAACCATTACCATAGATTTTGAACTCTCTGGCACAACGAGCAGCGATGCGGTAATAGAAGTTACCGCCTCAGGTACTGCGGTAATGGATGAAGATTATGCCCTTGTCCCCACGGGTGGTAATCCTTATGCGGTGGTTGTACCTGCAGGAACTGCGGCGGCAAGCCTTACCCTTGACATCATTGACGATACACAAACCGAAGAGGATGAGACCATCCTTCTTAACATAGTTAATGTAACCGGTGGTCTTGATACGGGTGTGAACCAGCAGGAACATACGGTAACAATCAATGCAAACGATGCTGTGGCACCTTATGAGTATGTTGAAACGTTTGAAGATGGTGCTACACTGGTTGACAAGGGCTATCAACAAGTGTTGATCACGCAAGACCTACCGGTTAACCAAGTGCCTGACACGCATAATAAGGATGGGGAATATGCGGATGTCGATGATGTAACCGCAACATCAAACTGGGGTGTCCAGATGTTCTATAAAACAGATAGGGATGGAGAAGGAACAATTGACAATGCCATCATAACCCCATTTAACGATGTTACTGGAGAAGTACAGGTTTCTTATGATGTATCCTATATAACGGGACTTGCCAAAAACACGGCCGTGGTCACACTTTATTATTCTGAAACCTATGATGGCAACGGAAACTGGAACGATGGTGACTGGACCGCCCTTGAAACCGTTACGGCAGCAGACATTGATGCTGAGGGTGTGGCCCGCAAAGCCTACTCAAGAAGGAATGCCAGCTTTATGGCCTCACAAGGTTTTTATATAGCGATACGCATCAACCAGGTTGTCAATGCTGAAAATGATGCAGTACAATGGAGATATGATAATATCAAAGTAAACAATAATCAAGATTAATTTTTAAAACAAAAAAGATGAAAAAACACATGATAACATTAGTAATGGCAATAATGACGGTGGGCAGTATTTTTGCCCAATCAGACAAAATGAAGGAAGAAGCTCAAAAAAAGGTTGATGAGCTCAATGAGCAAATCGTATCTGGTGACCCCACACTGGCATTGACAGAAGAACAACAGGGCAAGCTCTATGACCTTTACATTACCATGTTTAAAGATATCAAGACCGAGAAAAAAGATGGTGGGGGCAAGGAGGATATCAAAGAGGCAAGAAAGGCCGTGAATAAAAAGATTTTTGGAGAAATCCTTACTAAAGAACAGCGCAAGGCTAGAAAAAAAGGTAAAGAAGAATAGAAAAAAGGGGACATGGATATGTCCCCTTTTTTAATTGGCAATAATGACCTCCACGTTATTCTTTTGCAATAGTAGAACATCGCTCTCCGCGATACCACTATCCGTGATTATCTTGTGTATTTTATCAAAGCTACATATAAAGGCCAGCCCAGATTTTTTGAATTTTGTACTATCTGCCACCAGGATGATTTCTTCGGCAATATTGATCATTAGCTGGTTGAGCTGGGCTTCTTCCATATGGTGTGTAAAAACACCTATGCTGGGCTTAATGCTGTCCACTCCCAGAAAAAGCTTGTTACAAAAAAGGTTTTGAAGGTTACGCTCTGCCATGGGGCCCACAAGGGACATTGAGAATTCCTTGAGATATCCACCGGGCATGAACACATCAAGCTTTTCATATTGCGCAAGGTTGTTCACGATATCAAGCGCGTTGCTTATTACCGTAAGTTTATCAAACCCACCCAGGCAATTTGAAATCTCAAAGGTAGTGGTACCACTATCCAGGATAATGCTGTCGTTTTCCTCGATCAATGAGGCCGCCATCTTGCCTATCTTGCGTTTTACATCCAGGTTCAGTTTTTTCTTTTCAGAAACCGTAAGGGTGATATTACTTGTCTTGAAGGCACCGCCATGTGCCCTTATCAAGAGATTGCGCTTCTCAAGCCTATCCAGGTCATTTCTTATGGTTACCTCGCTCACACCCATGGCAGCACTCAGTTCATTTACATTCACCTGACCATGATTGTCAAGTTTTTCAAGGATAAGAGCGCGTCGTTCTGCTGCTTTTTTCATTTGGTTTCTTTTATAACTGAGGGTAAAGATATGAAATATAAAATCTTGGTTTTTTTGACAAAGAAAAGAAAAAGGTTAAAAATATTTTAACCTTTTATGATACATGGATTGCATGAATTATCAATTTATGGAAGACATGGCTATTTCCTGCTGGATAAATTATATGTTTTTATGGCGTTTTCACGGAAAATTTTCTGCAATACTTCATCAGGTAAAGCAAGCCCCCGGTAAGTGCCCTCAAACTCAGGAGCCTGCATTAAATTATCTGTTGAAAAGAATTCCCAGTGAAAATTCCAAAGTTTTTCAAATTTATCAGCCACTTCATCAGCCTTCATTGAACCATCATCTATAACATCTGTACCATAGATGATCCTATCTTGATACTTGATAAAAAAGTCCCTGACCTTGTCATGGTTTTCCATAGCCTGTAGTTGTACATGACAGATGCGCTCTGCCAGGTCAGTCATGGTATTAGGAAAAAGGTCCAGCCGTTTTGCGACCTCGTCAAGGCTCCACTCTACACTAAAGAGGTGGAGGCCCACAAACCTAAGACCAGAAAATTTATTCAATACATTATCCCGGGCTTCCATCTGCCGTTCATACGTGGGATATTCCGGCTGCAGGTACATATGATATTCAGGATGCTCCTTAAAATACTCCCGGTCACTATCAACGGTCATCTTTTCAAGGGGCAACCAGCAATTACGGGGTTCTCCCTGATGGCCTATCAAGAGGATGTCGTTTTCTACTAGGTATTCATAAATGGGATAAAACCTGGGGTCATCAATAAGTACAAACCTTCCGTTCTCATCCTTTATTTTTTCATCCATGCCCAGGTTTTTCCACATCTTGACACCTCTGGCACCGTTTGCGATACCATTTTTGATTTGTTCAAGGGCATGTGGCAGCCATTTGTCAGTATTCCAGTATTGTGTGTCAAAGCTTGTGATGAAGTTTGCAATGGGGTATTTTTCATTCAATGTATGAATGACCTGTTCCTGCTCTTTTAGCGGGATGAAAAAGGGAATATCTGTATTGATTGATACAAACTGTACATCATACCGCTGGGCCAATTTCATTTTAGCCCCGGTCGTGGTATTGAGATGAACGTGTGCATCAATGAACGGTCGCAACATCGCTATTGTTTTTTACCATGGTCAACTTTTCCTTAACCAGCCCGGTGATTTGTGCCGTGGCTTTGGGAAATACTTTCCTCAGGTCTATTTCTTCATTGTCACGCAGCTCTTTTTGCAGCGTTTTCATGAATATGTTTTTGATTTCAGTAGCAAGGTTGACCTTGCAGATCCCCCTTGAGATGGCCGCCTGTACCTGCTCGTGCGACACCCCTGAACTACCATGGAGCACCAGCGTGGCTGGGGTCACGGCTGCAATCTCGTCAAGCAGGTCCAGTTTGAGCTTAGGTTCTTCTTTATAAAAGCCGTGAGCGGTACCTATGGCGATGGCAAGGGCATCAACACCGGTTTCTTCAACAAATGTCTTTGCCTCACCGGGCTGGGTAAATCCACCACCGTGGTCCTGGCCCAGTTTTGCCACAAAGCCCAGCTCAGCCTCTACATGGGCCCCATAGGCTTTTGCACGTTCTACGACTTCTTTTGTGATTTTAATGTTTTCGCCGAAAGGCAACTCGCTACCATCTATCATGACGCTGTCAAAACCGGCATCCAGACACCGTTGAACGAGCTCTATAGACCCGCCATGGTCGAGGTGGATGTGGCCATCAACGCCAAATTGCTCCAGCCCTGACCTGCCCAGTTTTACGGCGGTTTCCAGCCCCATGTAATCTATGGAGCTTTGGGTAAGTTGAAGTATGATGGGCTCCTGCATTTCTTTGGCTGCAGCCAAAACGCCCTGTAAGGTCTCAAGGTTATAAAAGTTAGTGGCCAGCAGGCCCCTTTTGTTACGTGTAAATTCCTGAAGTCTCTGTTTTAGCTTCATGTGCTATATTTTATGGAGCGCTAGTAGCTCGTTTATTTTTTGTTCGGTTTTTATCTTGTCCTTAAAAGCAGCCGTACCCCCAGCGGCAGTGGTGCTTATGGCCCCCGTGATATTGCCCATTTTAAGGCATTCATCATAAGGTGCATCTTGCAGGTATTTATGTATGAAACCCGCGTTGTAGGAGTCGCCTGCACCTATGGCATCCACAAAAGAACCCATGGTAAAGGCTTCAATAAAGGTCTGTTTTTCATCATAGATGCCCATGGAGCCCATCTCGCCCATTTTTAGGGCCGTAAAATGCGCATAGGGTTTGATTTCATGTATGGCATCATCAAGGGTATTGGTTTTTGTAAGGGCAAAAAGCTCACTCTCATTGGGCATGAAGATATCAACATAGTCCAGGCCTATTTTATATTCAAAATCCCATTGACCCTTGACATCCCATTGCAGGTCTAGCGAAGTTGTGACTCCCTTGGTCTTCAATCTTCTCAAGATTTGAAGGATATCCTTTCTCAGGTTTTTTTGTACAAAAAAATTACTGAGGTGCACATGGTCAAAATGCTGTACTTCTTGCCAGGGAATGTCATGTATGCCAAAGTCATCCATGGCGCCGCAATAGGTCACGGCAGCCCTATCCTGGCCATAATTGAGCAGGAGCGTGGCTCCCGTGCCCATGTTTATTGCTTGTTTTGTGAAATGGGTCTTAACGCCTGCAGCTTGCAGTTCTGCAATAACAAACCTGCCGGTTTCATCATCACCCACAGCGCCGCAAAAGCTCACGTCATTACCCAGTGCGGCAAGGTTAGCCGCAAAGATAGCTGATGAGCTTCCCAGGACGGTTTTCATATCCTCGGCAAGGATCTCCTTACCCAATTCTGGGAAGCTCGCTATCCCGTTGAGCAAAATGTCAACGTTCAACTCACCAATGACCAATACTTTTTTACGCAGCACTATAAAGCGTTTTTGTTTTTACTTTTTTTAATAGGCCCTCAACATCCTTCCTGTTGAGCAGGCCGAGGTCTTCATTAAGACAATTTGCGGCCCCGCATGCGGCACCCAGTCTCGCGATATCCTCAATAGTTTTGTTTTGGCTTACGCCAAATGCAATCCCCGCGGTTAGGCAATCGCCCGCACCCACGGTACTTTTAATGTTTTCTATCTTTACATTGGCATGAACGGCATCTTTGCCATAGAACAAGCTTAAGCCTTTTTTGCCATTGGTAAGGGCAATCAACTGTATGGTTTCCTGCAGTCTTTTGGCGACAGCCATGACATCTTCTCCCAGTTGCTGGGTTTCATCCTGGTTGATGTGAAGCCCATAGAATGTAGTCTTTAACGCATTCTTAAGCTGTACACCGCTGCAATCTATTATGGTCCTTATACCTATTGAACTGCATACATCTATCATTTGACGGTATCCATCATCTGGGCAACCCGCAGGCAGTGAGCCTGAAATACAGACCAGTTCTGCCCGTGACGCTCTTGATTTTAATATTTTGAGAAAATCTGTCCAGTTTTCATCAGTGCAATGGGGGCCAGGTTCCAATATTTCGGTATTCTTGATCTTCGGGTTCTTGCTCCTGAAGGTGTAGCATTTCCTTGAATTTTCATCAAGGTCAATCCCTGAAGTGGCAATGCCTTTTTCTTCACAGGTTTTCTTGATCCATTGCCCGGTAGTACCTCCCCAGATGGCAAGTAGTTCACTCTCAATACTCATTGCATTGAGTGCAAGTGCGATATGTGTGGCCTTACCACCAGGAAACTGCTTTAACCTATCAATACGGTTAACCCCACCGGGCTTAAAATCTTCAAGCCAGGCATAGCAATCAATAGATGGGTTGGCACACACGCAAAGAATCATGATTCTTCATAAATTTTAACTCCCTGTACCACACGGCTTATTGCGCCGGTCCTAGAAGGATTATCTGGGTTAAGACCATAGTGCAGGGCTTTAAAATAGCCCAGCAATTGACCTACGAGGGTAAAAGGCACAATATATAAACTATTGTTACCGTGGTTAAGATTATCTAGTTGATGAGGGTGGGTTAGCTCTATAATCTTATCCGTAGAGATCAAGATGGCAGGTATGTTACGTACATCAGCACTAATGTTCTCAATCAAATCATGTTCATACTTATTGGCATGACAATCATTAGAATGCAAATAAACGATAATGGAGTTTTCATCAGCCACCGCCCTGGGACCGTGCCTGAAACCCAAAAAAGAGTCAAATTTACAAATGACCTGTCCATCAGTCAATTCCTGTAATTTTAAATGACACTCCCTCGCGATGCCCAGCAAGGGGCCAGACCCCAGGAAAATAGCCCGTTGAAAGGGTGTTTCAGCAATTTCCCTTAATTTTTCAGCCTTGGAAAGTAATGAATCTGCATGTTTCAACATCTTTTGAAATTGCAGTTCATAATCTTGTATGGGGCTTTCGCCAAAGATAAGTATACTACTCAGCAACATTGACGTAAAACTACCCGTCATGGCCAGGGCCTTGTCATTTGCATCCTCTGGCAACACAACACAATAGGTGTTTTGCGGGTTTTTCCTGCAATATTTAGCTAATGCACCTTCATCATTACAGGTAATGACCAGATGTTTTACATCAGCCACATATTTATTGACCAATCTTACCGCCTCAACACTTTCTGGACTGTTGCCTGAGCGTGCAAAAGAAACAACCAGGGTAGGGCAGTCCTTTAATATTAATGATTTAGCATGGGTAACAAGGTCTGTGGTTGCAATGGGCTGGCACAGCTTACCAGTAGAAGCCTGGATGATTGTTTGTGCGGCTTCACCTATAAAGGCTGATGAGCCTGCACCGGTAAGTACTATTCTCAGGCCTGGGGTGTCCAAGATGGGCTCAAGAAATGCATCAATGGCTTTTTCTTCGTCAAGGAGATTATTATAGACCTCCCTCCACAAAGAAGGTTGGTTGAAAATTTCCCTGTAGGTGTTGAAATTATTATGAGTGTTGTTGACCATCAATTATATTATTTATATAATCCTAAACGAACCGGTGGGATTATTACAAAGCCAAAGAAATAAAAATATTTCGAAAGAAAAAAATGTTTCGAAATATTTTTTAATCATTAATATTTATTTTTTTAGAATAATTTTTACTCAATGTCAAAATATAAAATATAACAATAGCAAATTCTTTATTATCTGTTTTTTAAGTGTTTAAATGTTATTTCAATTTAATTTAAAATTTATTTTTCTATAAAATTAAGGTTCGGCAAAGAGTTTTCGAAAAGAAATCGAAAGTATTTTTGTTTATAATTGTTTGGTTTTGTGATTTAATTAATATATTAGCAACATAAATTTTACATTTAGCGACTATAATCCTAAATATAAGGTTTGTTTTAAAATATTCTGTATTTATTTAACAAGACTCCTATGGATAATAAGTTATTAAGACTCTCGTGGATTTTATTTTTTGTTTGTGGCTTTGTTAGTGCTCAAGATCTAGTTGTGGAGGGTCTTGTTGTAGATGGGGAAAGTGATATTCCTATCGTGGGTGCTAATGTGCAGGTACAAGGCACATCAAGAGGTGTCGTGACTGATTTTGATGGTAAGTTTTTCATTAATGCTAGCCAGGGCGAAACACTTGTCATAAGCTATGTGGGCTTCCGCTCAAGCGAAATTT
>CEQG01121529.1_pt1 | contig 10395 bp, 9 predicted proteins | sample 350301 | NCBI WGS metagenome assembly CEQG01 (sample SAMEA2621242, study PRJEB7988) | marine metagenome | isolation source: saline water (ENVO:00002010), including | reverse complement strand
GCCTAGCGCCCAACGAGCCGTTCGTGCCAGCCTTCCGCATCCCGACGGGCGATACCCAGCGGCTGCAGCCTAAGCTCTTCACCATGCACCGCCTTGGCGGCGACGCGGGCGGCGCGCCCGGCGCGATGTTGAGTGCCGGCAACCTCAACACCGCCGCGCTCACCCTCTTCATCGCGCTCCACCTCTCGGTACCGAAGGAGTTGCCGTGGCTCATCCTCGACGATCCCGTGCAGTCGATGGACGACGTCCACATCGCGCATTTCGCCGCGCTGCTGCGCACGCTGGCGAAGGAGCACGGTCGACAGGTCATGATCGCAGTGCACGACCGCCAGCTGTTCGAGTATCTCCGTCTCGAACTGAGCCCGTCTACCCCCAACGATAGCCTAATCACTCTCGAGCTGTCGCGCGGACCTCGCCGAGATACACTCTGTCGACACGAGCGTCTCGCCTTCCGCGAGGAGACAGCGCTAATGGCGGCATAGTTTCAAACCAAGGAACGACAGGTAGCGATCTTTACTACGACCGCATTACTCCGCTGTTCGTTGGCAGAGGTCAATTCTCTTATGCGCACCCTTCTTTGTGCAGGATAAGCAATTGATAGGGTTCGGGATCACGCGGGCCCGAGCGCAAAGACCGAAAATAGGTCGCCTAGCCGCCCTCCCTGTCATCCTGAACGAAAGGCAGCTTTCGGGTTGCAGCGCGCAGACCTCGAACGCCCGAAATTGGGGCGCAAAGCCGCCAAGAGTGCTCGCCAACCTCGTCTCACCCACTACTGTCAAAAAAACCGACTTTTCCAGACGCCTAGGGATTTCCGAAACACGCTGAGACAGCGCGTCCGAGAACCCTGTCCGGACACTGACTGATGAGAAATCGCCGATGCCAGCAGTTCGACCTGCTTGGAAGAGCACGGCCGTACAGCGGTACAAGATGAAGGTGACTTGGTGCGATTGTGTGTCCAAGAATACGCGGAGCGGGACGAGGGAAAACTGGACGCAAGGAGCCGCCACACGCACTCGGCGAGAGCTTGAGACCGTTATAGGCCCGGTCCCCGATGCCTTGAGTTAACTCGCTTCGTAGCTCTGGTGCCTGAAGTTGCCAAGAATGGCGTCGATGCGTCACATGTGGTGCGATGGGCGCTCCTCTTTCCTCCGTAATGCGCGCTGGGTGCCCTTTTTCCTCTTCTGAGGCCCGGGCATGAAATTGGGCGACGGGCTCATGGAGAACTCTCCCCAGTTTAATTCTCGCCATATGCCGCTAATCCACTAGGCTACCCCACTGGCAACGTGGATGGTGGCAGGTTGCGACAGAAACATGATCGCGCTGGACAGACGACGAGAAGGTCCTCGGGAGCCTGGGTGTGGGTAGTATCGGCCCTGCTTCTTGGTCTCGTTGCAGGCAGGTGTTCAACGAGTCCTCAAGTCTCATACGATGGTGAAGAGGCCAGCGAAATTGCATTCCGGACGGCCTGGGTCACGGCCGACAAGCTGAACTGCCGCGCAGAACCTACGCCTGATGCAAGAATAGTGACAACGTATGCCTATGGCGACGAAGTGCTTCTCTCGGACACCACCGGTTCCTGGTCGCGAATTGACTCGTTGACTCCATGCTGGGTATCGATCGACTTCCTCGCGGACAGCGAGCCTTTGCCGCGACCATCTCAGACCCCCCAAGGCTTCTATAGCGCCCCTGCCCCGGTTCGAACGCCAGTTCAAAACGCACCTTCAAGATCATGCGCCGCCGCTCCTTACTGTACCCAGATGAGTTCATGTGAGGAAGCCATGTACTATTATCAGCAATGTGGTGTCGGCCGCCTCGACGGCGACAATGACGGCATCCCATGTGAAAAACTCTGTTGATGCAGAAACAGAGGGCGAAATACCCGTCAGATTGTTGCCCCTCTCAGCAGGTGTCTCCGTATTCATCCGAAGTGGCCCCACAGCCTGCGGGTCGCTAACGACTGCTGAGGGAGAAATGTCATGAAACATCTGATTGCCATTCTAGCGCTCGCCGCTGCATCAATGACGAGTGCCGCAGGACCGGTTTGTGCAACCGCGTTCGCTACGGAGGCGTGCTGCAAGGTGTGCAAATCGGGCAAGGCATGCGGCGATAGCTGCATCGCGCGCGACAAAGCCTGCTCGAAACCCAGAGGCTGCGCCTGCAACGGCTAGCTGTCACCAGGCGGACTGCGCCGGTCAGAGAGACCACAAGAGACTGATCAGCCAGATCGCCGGGCCGAGTAGTATGAGACCTGCCAGAACAACGAACTCGATGCGGGCCTTCACGCTGCTCAGCACCGGTGATCGCGCCAGTAGCGATCCCATTTGACGGCCTTGCCGGTCGCGACCATCGCGCAGTTCACATCCCCGGCGATCGGAGACCAGCACCATGCACCGGTACGATTGCCGCCAGCCGAGCCGGTCGAGTTGCATTTCATAGTCGGACCGCTCACGAGCCTGTGTCCATGCGGACCAAAACCGCCCGGAATGCCAATGAGAGCGGCGAGCGTGTCCCGGGCATCCTCGTGGGTCGCGTAAGGGCACGGCTGGTTCGCATTGCACGTTCCGTCAGCCTCTCGCGCCGCAATACCTGCAAGACGCACCCGTGGCCCCTCTTTGCACCAGATTGGCCCGTCGCCGTCCCAGACGGCCGTCGGCGTGCAGGCGAAGGCCCCTCCGGCAGGCACAACGGATGCATAGGCCAACATCAGGATTGAGAGCATTCAGGTTCCTTCGGCACCAAAGTATTCATCGGCCATGCCCCAGGCTTTCTCGGTCAAGCCGATGAGTTTGACCCGTGCATCCTTACGGCTTCTCGTGCTCTCAACCAACCCCGCTTCCTCCAGCAGTGTCAGATGGCGCAGGGCCGTGGTTGGCGGAGAAGCGGACCCGATACACACACTCGAGGTTGGCAGACATCTATCGCCACTGCCTGCTATGACGAGATCGAGCAGCATATCCCATGCAGGCTCTCCATCGAAACAGTAGTCTCCAAAAGCGGCGCTCCGGCGTCGTCGACGCGCGTATTCCGCCATCGCCAGCTTGCGGATCGAGGACCTACGATCGGACGTCTCGCACATCCTGAATTGATGTATCTCCTGGGCCGGCGACCAATGCTTAAGGGAGCTTGCACATTCTGCCAGCAGCGCCTGCGCAAGTTCCTGTGCCCGCTCGAGTCCATTAGGAACTTGCGGGGGCGCTAGTTTGAGAGCCTCCATGGCGTGGAACTCCATCCGGGCGCGCGATCGCCCAACGATCCAAAAAGGAGGAGAAGTATCGCCAGCCAGAAGGGCGTCTGCGTGAAAATCGCATACACGAGGGGATGCTGCGTCAGCCCCACCCAGCCCAGAACATGTCCCAGGACAGCAATCAGCTGCACCGACGCAAGCCACAGGGTCCAGTACCGATTGGCCCAAAGCGCAATGACCACGAACAGCGCGAGGGCGATTACCTCACTGACGAATATCCACCCTTCGAACGATCGGTAGGTGGAAGCGCCATAGAGGTATCTGAGCACTCCGTTGCCCGCGAACCATGCACAAAGGATGCCTGCGACAACCTTCTCCGGGCCGCCCCCTCTCGCGAAGGCGAGCGAGGCGGCCACGATGAGGAACGCCAGCTGTGCGACGAGGAATATCATCGCGCAGCCGGCATCATCATGCGACAGCGCGCGGCTGGCCGGTTGTGCTGGCCATCGCGTCCCAGTCCGGACAGTCACCTTCGGCAGGGCCGCCAGTGACCACCAGCGCCTTCTTCAATTCGCCGTGAGCACGCAGGAGTTCCCCCTGCGCTGAGATCAGATCGCTGGTCGCCTTCTGGATGCGCAAAAGCGCGGGCTGGGCATGGACCGCCGCCTCGTGATCACGAAATGCGATGCGTGCGGTGACGACTTCCGACATGACCGAACTTGTCTTGAGCAATGCATCGTCTGTGCCTGCTTCGGCATCTGCGAGCGAACGGCTCAGTCGCTGGGCGATGGTTGGGATAGTGAGCATTTCAAACTCCCGTAATCAGGAACCAGGTTCTATCCCGGTCCCGGCTCTCCCAGCACTGCGGTCAGGAAGGCGTAGATCCCGCTCATGATGCCAACTCCCGCACCCAGCATCACAAGAATGCCAAGTGCGCCGACAAACACCAGCGCAATCCGCCCTCCTGGTCCAATGCTCGAGGGCTCGGGCCAGGGCGTACGCCCCGAGAAGTCCGGCCAGTGGGATCCGGGAGGCTGGTACAAGCTGTCCTCATCCACGTGCCATTCGCTCTTGGCGGTGCGCGCATTGGCCATCGCATCAAGCGGATCGGATATTGGCAACGAGGAATTAGGTAGCGATTCCCAGTAGGTTCTGGCAGCCTGTATTCGACTCGAGCAGCGCAGGATCTTTCGCGCCGACTGCAGATGTGCATCGACCGTCTTCGCTGAAATGCCGAGTTTTCGGGCAATCTCCTTCGACGAAAACCGCTGATAGACAAGGATCAGGATTTCCTTCTGCCGATCTGTCAGATCGGCTTGGAGTGCAGGATTCGAACGTTCCTGATTGGTCCTCAACTCAGACAGGATGGCCTCCCCAAACCTCGTGAACGATCGCCCAGTTCGCGAACGGACGAGCCTAGGTCAGGCACATTGCATTCGCAAACGCTCCGAAGTGGTCGATGGATTTGGATGGATCCACGACAATACCGGCCTAACTGGAGATGTCCGATGTCCCGGATTGTCCATCAGGCCTCCGGTTCCGCCCTTTGCCGTGCGAAAAGATGACCTGCGCCCTAGAGCACTTTACTTGGGTCGTCGGCCATCGGACGTTTCTGCCGGTCCTCAGCCATATTCCGTCACATGGGTTGAGATAGCCTTGACTCATCTTCGGTCCGAACCTCATAGATAGCCTAGCGGGGGGCTGATACGATGGGAGAGGGACTGCTTTCACCAAAGTGGATGAGTTCGAGCAGCGACCTATCGTCCGTTCGAAGCGCCATCGCACCCACCTCCCTTACCAAGAGCATTCGAGCTGGACACTCGCTTTCATGGCCGCGCCGATGCCCAAACTGCATGCAAGGCAGGTCGTCGCACAACTTGCCACTGAAACCACGGTGCGGACGATATTGGCTCAAGCTTTTGACAAAGTGTGACGTCGCAATCTCATTCGGCGTGTCTCACCGTTTCGGACTTCACCAGTCACTTGCTTAATGGAAAGAGTGTTCAATGCCGTTTGGATCACCTTACCGTCCAGCCCTTATGCGACGTTCTTTGCTGCTCGCAACGAGCGTCGTTGCGCTTGCTTGGTCTCCAGCTGCGCTGGCCCAGACGATCGACACCGACGGCCCGGAGCGGATCACGACCGATGAGCATGGTGTCGATCTTGCGACAGGCAAATACTACCTCTCGATGCGCGAGATCGGCATTGGGCCGGAGAGCAGCGGTATTCGCCTCCTTCGTCACGTCTCCGGGGCGGTGCAGAAAGACAACTGGTCCGGCACGCTGCGAGTTGTCGGGTCGGAAGCGATCGTAAATTTCGGTCGCACTTCGCGCCGCTTCGACCTGCAATCAGGCGTCTGGGTTCCCAGAACGACGAACAGCATGAGCCTCGTCGATACCACCAATGGCTGGCTGTTCACCGCACCTGATGGGACGCAGGTCACGTTCTCGCGGCCCGGCACGTTCGGGCTTGGAACTACCCTGCCCAGCTTCACTGAATATGGCGGAGAGGGCTGCAACGCCGGAGAAATCTGCGGGGTCCCGACCGAAGTGCGCAATCCGGCAGGCGTGATCTATGACTATTTCTGGGATGTACAAGGCGGTTGCACCGAGGACGGACAGCCGGTCGTTCCCGACGGTACCGAAACCGAGGAGGATATCGAATGCTCCGCCGGATATCGGCTCGAAACCGTGAGGAGCAACGCAGGCTACGCGCTCGGATTTGACTACACATCCGATCAGCTCAGCAGTTCAGGCGTACCGGTGCCCGCCTGGTACGAGAGGTCAGGAGCGGTCACCACCGATGCCTCGACCACGAACTGCGTATTTACGAGCTGCACGGGTGTGACCGTCGCCGAAGTCGAATATGCCTATCCCTCGACCGGGGTCGTGGAAATCGAGAGCACGCAAAGTGGGAGCTGGACGATCACCCGTAGCGGTTCGACGCTGTCGATCCAGAAACCGGGGCGAACGAGCGCCACGCTGATCGTGACATTCGATACCCAAGGCCGCGTCACACAGGTCACGGATGACGGCGAAGTGAAGAACTACAGCTGGGGCACCAGCAGCGGCGACACTCTGGTTTCCATGACCGATAGTGACGGTGGCGATGGTTCGGTGACGAGCGACCCGACCAGCGGGCGGATACTGACTTCTACCAACGCGGCAAGCCAGACCGTTACCCACGAATACAACCCCTATGGCTGGCTCTACAAATCGACCTTTCCCGAGGGCAATTATGTTTCCTACGGCTACGACAGCCGGGGCAATGTCATACAGACCACATTGGTAGCAAAGCCGGGCTCGGGCGAAGCCAGCATCGTCACCAGCGCAGATTATGATTCGACATGCACCAGTCAGGCGAAGTGCAACAAGCCCAACTACGTCGTCGACGCCAACGGCAATCGCACCGACTTCACCTATGATGCGACCACCGGCTTGGTCACTAAAGTGCAGCAGCCCGCCCCCACTAGTGGGGTCGATCGCCCGACCGTCGATTACGTTTACTCGACGCTTTATGCGCAGGAGCTGGACAGCAACGGCAATCTCGTCACGTCGAGCGATCCGCTCTCCAAACTGACCAAGATCCTCTCGTGCACCACGGAAGATGTCTGTCGCGACACCGTCAACGAGGTGGTGGTGACGATGGCCTACGACACCCCCAACCGGCTGGTGTCGAGCATCACCACTGCGACCGGAACCGGCACGCTCAGCACCACGATCAACTTCGCCTACGATGCGCGCGACAACCTGATCAGCGTCGATGGGCCACGTGCAGGCACGGCCGATACGACCTATCACTTCTATGACGACGAAGACCGCCAGGTTGGTTCGATCGCTCCGTTCCGCTACAGCAGTGGTTCGCAATATCGCCCGGCGGGCAAGCGGGTGTTCGATAGCGAGGGCCGGGTCGACTACACGCTCAGCGGCTATGCGATCGGCAATAACCTGACCGCGTTAAATTCGATGGTCGCGCTCACGCGCACCGATTACACCTATGATAGCAACGGCAACCTGACGAGGTCTCGTACCTCGGCCAGCGGGGTCGATCAGCAGATCGTCGACTATTCCTACGACGACCAGAACCGGATCGAATGCGTAGCACTGCGCATGGATTCGACCGCGTGGAGCAGCCTGCCGTCCTCGGCCTGCACCCAATCGACCTCGCCCGGCACCGACCGCATCACGCGCTACTACTACGACGGCGACGATCGCGTCGTGCGGATCGATCGCGGGGTCGGGACGCCGGGCGCAGTGATCGAATATCAGACCACCTACAGCCCCAATGGCCGGACCAAGACTGAGACCGACGCGAACGGCAACCAGACCGAATATGCCTATGACGGGCACGATCGGCTCGCCTACAGCTATTACCCGAACCGCACGACCGGCCTGCCGAACACCGGCGACTTCGAGAAATACGAATACGACCCCGTCGGCAACCTGCGCTATCTGACCCGCCGCAATGGCGCACGGATAGAGTTCGACTACGACAACCTCGACCGTCTGATCGAAAAGATCGTGCCCGAAGCGATCGGAATCGACGCGAGCCACACCCGCGATGTCGCCTATAGCTGGGATCTGGCAGGCCGCTTGACCAGCGCGCTGTACGCAGGCACCTCTTACGGTGTCAGCTTCACCTACGACACGATGGGCAGGCCGCTGACCGAGACCCAAAATATCGACGGCACTGCGCGCACGCTTACATCGTCTTACGAGGTCGATGGCTGGCGCACCAGCCTCACCCACCCCGACAGCAATGTCGTGTCTTACGAGCGCGATCTGCTCGGCGGCTTGCTCCAAACGCGGGTCAATGGACTGCAGCTGACCCAGCACCTGTTCGACGAGTTCTCCCGCCCGACCAAAATCGAACGCTGGGACGTGACCGACGGCACTTACAACCAGCGCGCCGAGGCCGACTATCTCGCCAGCACGCGGCTAGGCAGCATCGACACCGATCTCGCCTCTACGTCGGCCGATCTCCTGCGCGCGTTCGCGTATAACCGCGCGGGCCAGATCACCTCGGTCGCCAGCAGCAATGATGCCTATGCCTGGGATGGCGCGGTGACCGTCGATCGGCCCTACACGCCCGACCGGCTCAACCAGTACGATACCGTCGCAGGGATCGATTTCACCTATGATGCTGCGGGAAATCTCGTTTCCGACGGGTCGAGCAGCTATCTCTACGATCTGGAGAACCGGATGATTGGGGCGAGCGTGGGGGGCTACACCACCGCGCTCCACCACGATCCGCTCGGGCGGCTGTGGCGCACGACCAGCAACCGGCCCGGCTACGGCCAGACCGACTATCTGTGGGACGGGTGGGACATGGTCGCCGAATATGGCGCGGGCGGCACCATGACCAACCGCTACATCCACGGAACGAGCGCGGGCGACGATCCGCTGGTTTGGTATCCGGGCGCCTCGATGGCGGCGGGCAACCGGCGCTATCTCTACGCCGACGAACGCGGATCGGTGATCGCGGTGAGCGATGCGGACGGCAATGCGGTCGCCAAGAACGCATACGACGAATATGGTATTCCGGGGTCGGAGAACGAGGGCCGGTTCCAGTATACCGGCCAGATGTGGCTCCCCGAGATCGGGCTCTACTACTACAAGGCGCGCATGTACTCGCCCACCCTCGGCCGGTTCATGCAGCCCGATCCGATCGGCTATGGCGACGGGATGAATATGTATGCCTATGTCGGCAGTGATCCGGTTAACCTCAACGATCCGTTAGGGTTGGAGGCTTGTCCACCCGATGATGAAAATTGCATTGATGTAATCGGCCGTAGACCAAAGGACGTTTGTCCCAGTGGCCGCACATGCCTTACTAAGGATGAGGCCATCCTGCTCTTTAATCTATTAGGCTTGGGAGTTACGTTTGGCCCCGAGTTCGACGGGTGGGACTTGGTTTCAATAAAACTTCCGGACAATCTTCGAGAACAGATATGTGATGGAGGCGAAAGCGTATATTCCGAGATTGCCTCATGGGCCGAGTTTGTGGGGACTGGAGCTGACGCTGCGGCATTGAGCTTTACTGTCGCAGGTCTGGCAACATCATGGACAGGAGCAGGGATTCCACTATTTGGCGGTCTCGCTTTTGGTTCTGCGATTATCGGGAGGGGGGCCACGTTAGTTGCAATCGGCGCCCATGCTCTTGACGGAAACATAGGCGGTGTTGCTTCGAATTCGATTGGTTTGTTAGGAGGACACCTCGCCCGAACCGGGGTGCAAGGTGGTATTTCCCGATACTATGCAGGCCAACGGACCTTTGGTAATCTCAGTGCAGGGCAGGCTCGTCGAGCCGCAGCAGCCGGAGATACCGCCGCTACCGCCACAAGTAGAATACTTGGGCGCATGATCTGCCAATAAAAAATGAATATAGTCGCAATATCCTTTTTATGGTTTTTGGGAGCAATCTCATTAGATTTGCTATTTTTCAAGCAAACTAGAACATCGATAAGCTATCTATTGAGAATTCCAGATTCGATTGAATACAAATATTTTGGCTTGGCCCGGATTGTTGCAGTGGGCATGTCCGGAGTGTTAGGGTATTTGGCGGCTAGAGAGAATCTTTTTGGCACTTTTTCTGAGGCGATCGCCATTTTTTCGTTATTGTTATTTTCTTCCTTAACATTCTACCCTATAATATTTATGCTCCTCAATTCTGAAAAATATGATGATTGAACCTGATAATGATCCTCCAAATAGGGCCACATCGGATGTGCTTGTTGTCTAAATTATTATGCTCGCACCGATTTTGACGGACGGAATTTTTTTGAGTAACCACCCCCACCGCAGCACGCTGTTCACCGCACTAACCCGGCCGCAGATGTTTGCGGGCGTCACCTACAGCTTCTTCGTCATCAACGTGATCGTCGCGGTCGAGCTGTTCCTGCTCTTCCGCGCCTGGTGGGTCCTGCTGATTGCGCTTGTGCTGCATGGGGTTGCCATGCTTCTATCTTTGCATGAGCCGCGCATTTTCGACCTGTGGATCGCCCGCGTCCGTTATTGCCCACGGGTGAGGAATTATCGCCTGTGGCAATGCAACTCTTACCGGCCCTGAGCAGCGATCCCAAGGCAGTCGCGCGCGAAGCCCCGTCGGGTGCGCACCTGCCCTATGCGCGCCACGTGGACGACCCGACGATTCAGACCCGCGATGGCCTGCTGATGCAGACCATCCGCATCGGCGGGCTGCTGTTCGAGACC
>CEQG01085800.1_pt1 | contig 10401 bp, 8 predicted proteins | sample 350301 | NCBI WGS metagenome assembly CEQG01 (sample SAMEA2621242, study PRJEB7988) | marine metagenome | isolation source: saline water (ENVO:00002010), including | reverse complement strand
AACCCCCGTTATTTTTAAATTACACACTTATTGGGATAGTGTCTTTGCTTAATTGACTTGATGGATATGAATCAATATCATATACCCTTTCATCTTTAACAATTTCAATCGCATTTTTAAAAAGTAGTGATATTACTAAATATTGATTTAAACAAGAATTTAGCCTACGATTAGAAGTAGGTTTATTCTTTGCAACTAATCCCGAAGTACTTACCCAAATATACCCAAACTGGCTTTCGGATATATGTATTTTTCTACTTGAATCGTAATAAAAATAGTTTTGAGTAAAGTCTTCATAGTTAACCTTTAATGATTCGAGTAAGTTGATGAAGAGTTCTCTTTTGGAAAATTTAAATTTTTCAGCAAAGGCTTCTTGTGAAGATATAAGATGGAGTAATTTCTCCAATTGACTTGGATTGGATATCAAAATATAATTTTACCATTTTCAGTAATGATTTGCATTTTTTGTTTAAAGTTCTATTCCGTTTTAATCTAACTTCATCAAGACAATAAATAGAGGACTTTTTAAACTAAGTACATAAAAGTGTTAAAATTCTTAATACGTTCTGGGGACTTATTTCATAAATACTTCATCTCTCACATAACTTGCATTAAACCAAAAACAGTGTTTAGTATATTCAGTTAGTTTTGTTAATTTATCGGGTATAGGAAGCATAAAAGTATCTGCAGCATTTCTGGCATGTGGTCGGACATGACTTATTCTGTTTTCAGTTTTCTTTGGAAAATATGTCTTTCTAATACCAATATCGCTTACTTCTCGGACTATCAAACCTCTAGAAACTACTTCAATCATTTTGTCCCAAACTATTTTGGCCTCTGATATGTCGGATTGTGGCATATTCCAAAACCGTACTTTTTTTAAAATCAGATCATCGTTTTCATATTGATAAAAAACAAAGAAAAACTTACTCTCTAAAATGTTCTTAAAATCAGAGTCTTCCCAATCAGTTTTGATCAATTCTTGAAATTCAAATGTTGGAAATGAAATATCTTCTTTTGGTAGGTTATTTTCTTTAAGTCGAATTGTTTTGACTTGAATATCCGCCTTTTCAAATTCTTCTATTTTTTGCCCAAGTTTAAGACCAAGAATTGCATTAGTAAGGTTGGCAAAATAGCTTTTGGCTTTTGGATTCAACTCCAAACCCAAATATTTTTCTATCTCTTTTGCTGATTTACCATAGAAAGGAAGGAATTTCGATATAACTATTTCTTCGATTGATTGAACTGCATCGAGAATTTCTGGCCGCTCTATAATCTTTCCATATGTCTCAGTTTCCTCCCGAGAAATGTTTGCAATTATGTGATTAACATAACCTTGCTTAAGAGAATAAGCCCTTTGCTTTGCTTTTTCTTTGTTAAATGGCTGATTGCGAAAAGATTTTAAGGCAGTTGAGCCTTTTGTGCAAGCCCCAAGATAAAATGTGTCACCTTCTGATAATTCGTGGGCCTTGCCATCTTTTATTTTTTTATTTATTGTTTCCCAATCATGTTTGATGATTCTTAAATCTTCACTTGGGTATTGCCAATCATTTACAAGCCTTATATGATAATCTAGCAAGTCCAAATCATTGTCATGAAGATAAAATACCAATAATAAATGTGCATTTTTCTTCCAAAAGGAACTGTTCTCAAATTCCTCTTTGTATACTTCTATATAGTTTATAATATTTAATACAAGCCTTTCCTTTGCCCGAAACTCTCCGTTTCTCAATATTTTCAAAGGACTTGATTTTAGTTCAATTCCTGCTTCTTTAAAATCGGGTGCAGATTCAGAATTTGGCTCATAACCGAAATAGAACTTTTCTAAAATTTGACCAAAATTGCCTTTTCCTTGGTATCCGTGTTTTTCAATTTCATTACCGCAGGCTTGTTTTAATGTAAGTCCTTTTAGTTTATTAGCGAACTTAATTATTGAATCTGCCGAGGTAATATCAAGCATACTCAAATTGATTTATTTGCTTGTATAGCTCCACTCCAATTTTTTCAATCACACCAACAACCAATGCATTTCCCATGAAAAATGCACGTTTTGTATCTGTAATACCATCAAGTTTGGTATGATTGTCAGGGAACATATTAAGTCTTTCTAATTCAATTGGTGTTAGTCTTCTCAATCCTCTATCCGAAGCGACTACATGTTTAAATCTTGAAGGTGATTTCCCACCTTCACCAGTAATAATTGTTCTTGATGCATTGTCAAGAGCATCTGGATAAATCATACTCCCTTCTGAATATTTATACTTATGACCCTCACTTGAAACTCGTTCAATAGTTTTTGACCCTTTCAAATACTCCCATTTATGTTTGTCTTTATCATCAATAAAAAAGTCGTCTGTAACTTCACCATTTTGTAAAATATCACCTAAGACTGTAAATCTTCCGTCAAAGTTGGGTTCGGTTTTAATGGTAAAAACCTTTCCATTTACTAGTAATCCGGTGTTTTGAAAAGGTGATAGTTTTCCTGTTTTGTTGAAATTATTTGTTATTTCAACCAGACTGCCTTTCAATTCAACCTCTTGTATCGAATTTGTTGTAACTACTGGAAAGGCTTTTGCAATAGTTCCTTTGTCCAAAAGCCAATCAACTTTTTTAGATTTTTGAAGTCGTTTATAAGCTTCGGTTGATTTATGATAGCCAATAAAAAATATTCGTCTTCTTCTTTGTGGCATTCCGTAATCGGCGGCATTAATTACCCGCCACTCAACCGCATATCCAAGTTCGTTCAAACTTTGAAGCATAACAGCAAAATCACGACCTCTTTGTTTTGCTGGTGATTTTAAAAGTCTGTCAACATTTTCTAGAAAAAGATATTTTGGCTTGTTCTTCTTATCTTCTAAAATTCGATGGATTGACCACCAAAGAACTCCTTTTTTACCTTTAAGACCTTTTGAATTTTGCAAGGTTGTGGCAACCGAATAATCTTGGCATGGAAACCCCCCACATAATAAATCATGATCTGGAATTTCATCTGTCGGTACTGTTGCAATATCCTGATTTGAGTGGTTTTCTTCTCCAAATCTAGCTTCGTAAACCATAGATGCATGTTGCGTTTTGGTCAGTGGCTCCCATTGATTGGACCAAACAACTTTGTAATTACTTTTCTCTAGACCAAGGCGGAATCCACCAACTCCGGCAAAAAGTTCAACTACTTTAAGCTTTTCTTCCATGATTTTCATACTGCACAAATTATTTTATGAATATTTAACTTTTCGTGACTGTAAAGTCTTTGACATCACATGATAGTCATTAAAGGTATTAAATCACTTTTATAAATGTTGAGAATCCTAGTGGGTAAAATTAACATGTCTTGTTAATGATTTTAGGCAAAAATATTAACTAGAAAATTGAACTTTGGCTTAAGGGTAATTTAATTTCCAAGATGTCCTGTTAAATATTACTTATTATCAATTATAGAATGATGGTCTTAAAATGGAACCAGTTTTAAACAAACTAGGAACTCTAGAACCATGATTATTAGTTCTGTTTAAAACGTTCATTAAATTAACCGAAGATATCTTGGATAAAGCACCTTCATAAAATCTACAAAAAGGTAGTTTTCTTCCTTGATATTGTGGTGATGGGTAGTTTATTTCCTCTTGTAGCGTAATCCAAAATAATTTTTCGATAAAGGACCGTGGAAATAGAGTAGAAGTTGCATTTAGACCATTTTGGTAAACATCGTCTAAAAATTCAACAACTTGATCAAAATTTGCTGAAGTAGTATAATTATATATCGTACGCACGATATCCGTATGCGTTGGTGGTACACCATTGATTGTCAATCGATAGTCACCTTTTTTCTTCTTTCCTGGATATGTGATGGTTAAATTTCCCACATTAAAACTATCGGTTGAGTTAGGTTCTAATTCAGAAATTATATTTTGCATATGTTCAATTCCTTCCTGATAATTCATAATGTGAGTTTTTTTATTGTCATTGGTTTGTTTTAATTAAACCCAATACTAAATTTGAAAATAAGTGCCAAGCACTATGCTTGCACATTAACCTCTTTCTGATGCAAAAACCGTGTTATATGCGATTTTTCTTTCAGTCATTGTTTTTATGTCGTTAGTTTAGGCACTTCAAAAATCATTGGTACGTTCGATTTAAATGCTTTACCTACTGCAATTGCTTGCCTAAATCGTAATGTTGGTAATGCTTTAATATATTCTGCTCCAAGATAATTTGAAAGGAATTCGCTGCTTGTCTTGTCAAACTCTTGAAAGACTATAATCGAATTACATTGTGTCAAAACTGTTTTGGAAACATTCGCTGTCCGTTGTGCTATAACAAAAAAGCCAATATTGTATTTGCGTCCTTGTAGGGCAATTTGAGCAATACTATTAACTGTCGCCTTAGAAGCAAAGTCGGAAACGCCCATTGAATTTAATTCAGGTACAATTGTATGTGCTTCTTCAAGAACTACACAAACACGTTTGCCAAAACTCTTTTCAACTTTTGCTGTCTTGAATAAAACCCAAAAGAACCACTTTGTGTATTCAATTATTTGGGAGTTATTAGAAATATCAGGGAGTTCAAAAATGGCTTCTGTTGTTTCTCCTTCCAAGAAGTTTTTAATTGATGTGTGAAATTCAGTCTTAATGACTTTTTCTGCTGCTTTTATCGCAGCATAATCCCTTTGATTGGCAAACTTCCTTTCTTCTGTGGCGATAGCTTCAATTGCCTTAAAAGCATTGTCGCCACTTGCTTCGCTAATGATAGGTTGAATGTCTGCAATTTTGGCTCGATATTCACCTGTCAGGTCTATGATAATAACTTTTGTGGCGGCATTAACTATTTGCTTTATCAGGTTGCGAACAAATACAGATTTCCCTGAACCTGTTACACCTAATATTGCGGTGTGGTGCGTAATTGCAACTTCCTTGTTGATGATAACAGGATAATTTGTTCCAGGTATACTTCCTATGACATACTCGGTTTGTTCTAACGGAACATCTTTTATGTTAGTCGCAAGATAAATAGGAGTGTTAATGCTTGGAACCCAACCATATTGTTCAAACCTTAAAGTTGTAGTATTCCAAGTTCCCAACTGAATTGCTTCAGCAATGATTAAACCTGTTTGGTTTTTATTTTCAAGTAATTCAATTTTGGTAGTCCCTTCAATAACTTGATATAAAATTCTTTCGTTTCGGATGTTTAATTCTAATAATTGTCCCTCTGAAATAGCTGCTTTTGAGTTGTAAACAAATTTTATTTTCTCGATGGTAGAGTTCTCTGTTACCAAGCCGATGAAACGTTCTAAATAGTCAGTCATTGGAACATCTGTTATCTTATAAACCAAATCGGGAGTATGGGTTGAAAAAACAATCATTTCGGAAAATATTTTTTCGATTTCTTGGGTTGTAAGAACTTTTACCCATTGCTCTTGATTGAGTAGATAGACATCAAGGATCAATCCCTTTTTAACTTGATTGTCAATTGAATATTTGAATTCAACGAACTCAAATATCCGTGTGGTTTGACTTCTGTTTTCTGACAGCTTTACGAGAAATGTGTTTTTTGATTGAACGCCAAAAATTTGTCCAATTGCTTCCTTGTCGTTCTTTTCTTTGATTGTAATAAACAGTCCTTCGATTGTTCTTGCTAGTGCTGGAATATTTAAAATCATAAATATTATCCAAAACCACAAAAGCAAATTGAATTCATTTGAAGCAAGTCCAAATTGTCTGATACCTCCCCAAAGAAAAAAAGCCGAAAAGATTGCTTCTGGTCGTCCAATTTGTCTGTTTAAGCGTGAAAAAAGTTGAACAGCTTTATTTTCTTCATTAAGCGGATTTGTCCGAAGCCACATTAAAATGTAACTGCTAACGGTTAGGTAAATAATGAAAACTAAAAACGTCCAAAATAGAAAGTCTCTGTTGTCGGCTTGAACTAAAAGTAAAGAAACGGCAGCCGTCACGGCATTTACAAAAACATTAGTGTCTTTTGAAAAATGTGGCTGGTCAATGAGTGATAGTAAAATCAGAAGTAAAAGTCCCGAAGTAAACCAAAAGTCATTGAGTAAAAATGAGAAGTCTTGTCGAATGTAAAAACCAAGTCCAACTAATAGAAGGAATGAAAGCCCAAGTAATAAAAGCCTATAAATTTTCGTCATAATATTTTACTGCTATTCTGTAGTCTTAATACGCCTTTGACTTGTTAATAAATACAACTAATTGGCAGGGGGTATCCAAGTTTTTATATTTAAAAAACAGCATAGTTTTTACTAGACTCACTGTAAATATGGGGGGATTGAGTTAAATGTAAGAATTTTCGATAAATAAGAAAATGTGGAATCCCGTAAAGAGTTGAAATAATTTCATTCAATTCAAAAGTTGGATTGCTTTCGTTTTTGTTTTGCTTCGCAAAATGAAAATGTAAAGCAAGAGGGCAACACGGCAGGCCGGCGTTGCTGGTTTTGAATAAAAGTTAAAGTACTTATAGCCAGTGAAATAAAAAATGAACTAGTCTATAAATAGTCTTGATAGAAAACAACATCTGCGGCAAAAGGCCTTGAAACCCCTATAAACAAGCCAGAATTTGCGGCAAATCCATGAAATGAACCGGATTTACAAATAGAACTTGCGCTTGAATATGCGAATGGGGCATTAATGCTTTTTTAAATAAAATTAGGTAGTGGGGTTACAAAGTCCGAATAACAATATTACTTCCTAGTGAGTTCGATCGCGGCCTCCAAATATTCATCTCTTCCCTCTTTCACACCTTCAATTGTACGATGAACATATATATCAGGAAGAAAGCCAATCCCATGCAATGTTGAACCATCATGTTTGATAACTTTCATGCCTGTCCACCTAATATTATATCCCCCTGGCAGTTCAAAGCGATTGATATTACCATTGGTTCCGGCAGTGGGTTGGCCTATTATAGTAGCCAATTTATATCCCTTTATGAATCCCATATAACTCTCGGCATAACTAATGGCAGAGCCTTTGGTTATGAAAATTATTTGCTTGTCTCCCAAATAAGGTTTTTTGTTTGGCAACAACCAATTCGCATTTTGATAGGTTGTTTCTTTCCTATCAGGATAGATATTTTGTGGGGTTTGCATCCATGAATCCGATGTGTCTTTCTCTTTCAACAAATAGGAAATAAATCCATGGTTGCCTCTTGGATATACCCTCAAATCACAGATAATTGATTTTGATTTGGCCAGTTCTGGAAGAAGCATATCAATATCCTCCATTGCTATACTGTTTAAATTCAGATAAAAAACACTGTCATTGATTTTTTCATAATCTGACATGCGGGTTGCAGAGCTAAATGGGTAATGATTCCTGATAAGCTTTATATCCTCATCACCAACCTTAATATTCAGTTCTGAACCTTTCTCTCCCATTAAGCTTTGCTGTTCTGCCCGATAGTTCAGCCATCCTTTTGTTCCAGCTGAGATTCTTGAATTGACCTCTTCAAAATATGCAGCTACGCTTTCACCATTTATTTCTATTACCACATCACCAACGCTTAAAGGAATTTTGCTGTCCAAAACGTTGGTAATCACAAGCTCTTCTTCAATCCAAGCCCAAGTAATCGGGGGAGTCAACCATCCAGAATCCCCTTGGTATGAGACCACAATATGGCCGTCTTTCAATGGAGCTGTGAATTTTTGTAGTGTAATCAAGTGGTCCATTCCCGTTGAGTCTTTGTAACTGTTCGCCAAGGCTTTTTTCAGCTCATCTTGCCAATTCAATTCCACTACATCAAAGTAAGGGTAGAAGTGCTGAAAGACATTATTTGTATTGATAACATTGCCCAGTCTAACATTTAAATGTGTTGGATTTCTAGGTGTTTCTTCAAGTGCAAGCTTTAATCTCTCCAATCCTTCTGGGTTTGGTTCGGGATACGTTCCTTTATCGTTTGAATATAAAACCAATGGCATTTGAAAATAGATGCCATTACCGACTTCTTTGGCCAATGTTTCCCCAAACTTTGGTTGTGAAGGGAACAAGGGCTGACCTTTTTCCTTTTCAACAATTCCCGAATATTCTAAAATTATAGATTTGGATCCGCTATAATGTTCCAAATCTGTTAAAGAGCATAAATACCCAACTCCCTCAAAATACCATTTATTAGGTTGATTTTCATTAAACGAAACATCTGTTTCAAAATCATTGTTTGATAACGGAACTTGGACCCAATTGTCATTTTCCTCATAATACAACATGGGCAAATCATATAGTATCGAACCCTTGCCTTTAATGGCAGAACCGAGATGAATCAAAGTAGTGATGGAATCAATCTGGGTGATTATCTCGTATTGCTTCCATTTATCGTCAGTGATGTTTTCCATTTTCAAATCAGAAGTACCATCTGATTTCTCCAATGCCAACCTTAGATATGCTTTCTCCAAAGGAACATCCCCTTTTTTTGCCCATGCAACATACTTTATCTTTTTCCCGACGTATTTGGAAGCATCGATTTCTATGGAGAGTTTACCGACCACATGGGAATAGTCTTTTTTTATAAGCCCATTTACCCTTGAGCTTTGGTATGGTGTTCTAAGCTGGGGATCCATGCCATATCCAACACCTCTGTGCTGCCAGTAAGTTGGTTGCATACCTCTTATATCTTCAGGAGTTATAGAATTAAGATTATATTGGCCTGGTTGGTTTTTTGAAAAGATTACTGAGGGGGCAATTGGCTTAAAGAGTGCTGTCAATGTATCAATCAACTCATCCTTATTTTTGCAACTCTCTACACGGTCGGCTCCATAGATGGCAAATGAAGCCCAATCAATTTCAGAAGCCGGATCACTTGGATGAAAATACTTTACATATCCATAAACCTTTGAAAAGGCTTTTAGATTTTCAACTTTTCGGTCAAGCTCCTTATCAAATGCTCCATTATTACAGCTTGATAAAAGAATGACATATATAGAAATAGATGCAATAAAAGTTGAGCCTGAAATTTTTGCCAGTTTTCCCATGTACTTAATTTGATATCATCATAGTGCTATTTAAAAAACAAGCTTTTCGGGAGAGCTTACAATTTAAGGATATTTTCCTACAATGAATCAGAACAGGAATCTTAAAGCTTTCTTTTTTGTTTTGCTTCGCAAAAGAAAAGGTAAAGCAAGAGGATAGCACGCTGGCGCGACGCTATTGTTTCATTTTCCTTCGGAAAAGCCCATTTTCAGGGTGTTTTTTCAAAATATTGGTTATTGGCATTTATAGCATTTTTGACTAAAAAAGGCCTTCAGCCCAGTAAAATCAATGGATTTTTGACTAAAAAATGGTTGTTTGATGTTTTGATCAAGAGTTGTTTTAGCCGTATTCTGTTGACTATTTAAAATTTCTGGATTGATACTATTTTTAGCGTAAAAATGCTCTCAGCCCAGTAAAATCAATGAATTTTTAGCGTAAAAATCATAAAAACCCCTGCTTATTTTAGGAAAAAATGCTTTTCTATTCCTTAATCATTCCTCTACTTTAGCCTTCTTTTCCTCCCGATAAAATAGGTTCAAATGGTCCATCAAAGCCTCTTCACCGACCGGCATCAATCGGTTGGCGATGGTCATCGCTTGATGGATGAATTCCTCTTCGTTCCTGTCCATTAGATCGTCCGAACCAAGATCAGGATTTATTGCCCTCATGGAAAGGTATAGCAATGCTCGAACGGTCAACAATAGATTGGCATGACCGTCAAGGTAAAAGAACGTGGGTTGGAACTTGTCCTTGAACCATGGATGGGGAACCAAGGTAGGGGAATGGTCATTTGAGTGAAGTCTCAAATCCTTTATTAGTTTTTCTTCGTTTGGGTTCATGGATTTTTTTTGTTTTCAAGTTCTGACAACTTTTCGTCCAATTTGTCCATGAAGTACAATTGGCTATCCGGAAGGATGCTCAATACCAGTTCCAATACTTGGATCACACTGTCCTCTTTTGATGCATTTTGGTTGGCAGGAAACAACATCATTCCCTCCCCATCAAGGGCAAACACACAGACCTCCAAAAGACTGATGATCTGTGTCAAAAGATGGTTGTTGTCCCTGACCTCGAAAGTCACATAATTTCCCTTGGGGTCTATGGACCTATTGTTTCCCAAGAGTCCCGAAAGATTGCTTCTGAGCTGTTGGATCTCTTCCAAGGTCTTTAACCGTTTCTTTTTTGATTTCATGTGAATCGATTTATTGGGTTGTGGTTGTCTTTTGTTCCGAAAGCAGTTTTCTGACCTTGTCCAAGAATTCCATTTCATCATGGGGGATCAGATCCAGTATATATCCGAGAACCCCACTAATATTACTGGGGGGTTGGGGAACGGAACGTGTCGAGAAATTCTCGTTTTCCAAAGCTGTGATACAGACCTTTATCAGGTCTGAGATCATATAGGAGGTTTCACAGTATCCCTCGGTAATGAGTT
>CEQG01104456.1_pt1 | contig 10431 bp, 10 predicted proteins | sample 350301 | NCBI WGS metagenome assembly CEQG01 (sample SAMEA2621242, study PRJEB7988) | marine metagenome | isolation source: saline water (ENVO:00002010), including | reverse complement strand
CCCGTCGCCTCCGCCCGTGCACAGGCGCTCTGCCATGCCTATGCACGAGGTAAAATCTCGGGGGCGACGGTGTTCGGGATGTCCTCGGAGACGCGTGTCAGCCCGGAATGGGCGGCCTGGGCCAACGGTGTTGCAGTGCGGGAGCTGGATTTCCACGACACGTTTCTGGCTGCGGAATATTCTCATCCGGGTGATAATATTCCGCCGATCCTCGCGGTGGCACAGCATTGCGGGCTGACCGGCCAGGACCTGATCCGCGGGCTTGCGACGGGCTATGAGATTCAGGTCGATCTGGTGAAGGGCATCTGCCTGCATGAGCACAAGATCGACCATATCGCCCATCTCGGACCGTCGGCGGCGGCCGGGATCGGCACGGCGTTGAAGTTGCCGGTGGAGGTTATCTTTCAATCGGTGCAACAGGCGCTGCATACTACCACCACCACACGACAGTCGCGCAAGGGCGAGATTTCGAGCTGGAAAGCCTATGCGCCCGCCTTTGCCGGGAAAATGGCGATTGAGGCGGTGGACAGATGCATGCGTGGTGAGGGCGCGCCGAGCCCCGCCTGGGAGGGCGAAGACGGGTTCATAGCCTGGCTTCTGGGCGGCCCGCAAGCGGTCTATCATGTGCCGCTGTCGGAAAAAGGCGAGGCGAAACGTGCGATCCTCGACACTTATACCAAGGAGCATTCCGCCGAATATCAATCGCAGGCTCTGATCGATCTGGCGCGCCGGATGCGTGACAAGGTGGGCGATTTGAGCCAGGTGAAATCCATCCTGATCGAGACCTCGCACCATACTCATTACGTGATCGGCACGGGGGCGAACGATCCGCAGAAAATGGACCCAAACGCCTCGCGTGAGACGCTGGATCACTCGATCATGTATATCTTCGCGGTCGCGCTCGAAGATGGCGGTTGGCATCATGTCGCATCTTACACGCCGGAGCGGGCCAAGCGTCCCTCGACCGTGGCGCTCTGGCACAAGATTTCGACCGCAGAGGATCCGGAATGGACGCGGCGCTATCATGCGCATGATCCGAAAGATAAGGCTTTTGGCGGGCGGGTCACGATCACGCTGGAGGACGGATCGAAGATTGTCGACGAGCTGGCGATTGCCGATGCCAACCCGCTGGGCGCACGGCCTTTTAAACGCCCGGATTACGTCAAGAAATTCCTGACCCTGTCCGATGGCGTGATCGTGCCGGATGAGCAGCAGCGCTTCCTGGATGCGGTGGAAAACCTTGCCGGTTTGAAAGCGGATCAACTGCATTGGCTGAACTTTACGGTCGCACCGGATCAGCTTGGGGCACCTCGTCCAAAGGGTATTTTCGACTGGAATTGATCTGGATTTTAGGGAGGAAAAATGATGACGAGTTCCGTCAAAAAACCGAAAAAATCCGTGGCGCTTTCGGGCGTCACGGCAGGCAATACCGCGCTGTGCTCTGTCGGACAAAGTGGCAATGATCTGCATTATCGCGGCTATGACATTCTCGATCTTGCGGAAAGCTGCGAGTTCGAGGAGGTTGCGCATCTTCTGATCCATGGCAGCCTGCCATCTGCCGCAGAGCTTGACGCCTACAAGGCCAAGCTCAAGGCGTTTCGGGGGCTGCCGAAAGCGGTGCGCAAGACGTTGGAAGCGATCCCGGCGGCGGCGCATCCGATGGATGTGCTGCGCTCCGGGGTCTCTGCCATGGGCTGCGCCTTGCCCGAAGCGGCCGATCACAACACCGCCGGCGCGCGCGACATTGTGGACCGGTTGATCGCGGTGCAGGGCTCGATGCTCCTCTACTGGTATCACTACGCCCAGAACGGGCGACGGATCGAGGTCGAGACCGAAGACGACAGCATCGCCGGGCATTTCCTGCATCTGTTGCATGGTAAGCAGGCCAGCGAGGAAGAGGTCCGTGCCATGCATGTCACGCTGAACCTCTATGCCGAGCATGAGTTCAATGCCTCGACGTTCACCGCGCGCTCCATCGCGGGCACCGGGGCGGATGTCTATTCCGCTATCACGGGGGCGATCGGCGCGCTCAGGGGGCCGAAGCATGGCGGTGCCAACGAAGTCGCCTTCGAGATTCAGAAACGCTACGAGACGCCGGAAGAGGCCGAGAGCGACATTCGCGTGCGTATCGCCAACAAGGAGGTGGTGATCGGCTTTGGTCACCCGGTCTACACGGTCTCCGATCCGCGCAATGTGGTGATCAAACGCATCGCCCGGCACCTGTCCGAAGCGGCGGGGTCGATGAAAATGTACGACATCGCCGAGCGGATCGAGTTCGTGATGATGGAGGCCAAGCGTATGTTCCCGAACCTCGATTGGTTCTCCGCCGTCTCCTATCACCTGTTGGGGGTGCCGACGGCGATGTTCACGCCGATTTTCGTCATCGCCCGGACGTCCGGCTGGGGCGCACATGTGATCGAGCAGCGGATCGACAATAAGATCATCCGACCCTCGGCCAATTATATCGGCCCCGAAAATCGCCCCTTCCTGCCACTCGGGCGGCGGGGCGCTGACTTCCCCAGAGCTGCGGAGTGAGACCATGACCTATTTGATTGCAGACGATTTACCCGAAGAGAGCGCCGGGCGGCGCTTTCGCAAGGCGTTGAACGTCCCCGGAATTCTGCGGCTTCCTGGCGCACATAACGGTCAGTCCGCACTTCAGGCGAAGGTGGCAGGGTTCGATGCCTTGTACCTGTCGGGGGCGGCGATGACCGCGTCGATGGGGTTGCCGGATCTGGGGATCATCACCGTCGACGAGGTGGCGTTCTTCATCCGCCAGATCGCCCGCGCCTCCGGCCTGCCGCTTCTGGTCGATGGCGACACCGGCTATGGTGAGGCGCTCAATGTCATGCATATGGTGCGCGCTTTCGAAGAGGCGGGCGCGGGCGCCGTGCATCTCGAAGATCAGCTTTTGCCCAAGAAATGCGGCCATCTGAATGACAAGAAACTCGCTTCCGCGGCAGATATGGCGGCCAAAGTGGCGGCGGCGGCAAAAGCCTCGCGCGATCTCGTGATCATCGCCCGTACGGATGCCGCGGCCTCCGAAGGGATCGAAGGTGCGGTGGCGCGTGCGAAGCTCTATGTCGAAGCGGGTGCCGATGCGATCTTCCCGGAGGCGCTGACTTCGGTCGAGATGTTCAAGGAGATGCGCGCGGCCCTTCCCGGTGTCAAACTTCTGGCCAATATGACCGAGTTCGGGCGCACGCCCGCGCTCACCGCTCAGGAGTTCGAAGAGCTGGGCTATGACATGGTGATCTGGCCGGTGTCGTCCCTCAGGGTCGCCAACAAGGCGCAGGAAAAGCTTTATGCCGCGCTTGCCCGCGACGGGGCCACCACCGCAATGATCCCGGAGATGCAGACCCGCAAGGAGCTTTATGAGACCATCGGGCTAAACACTTTCGAGGCGCTGGACAGTTCAATAGCCGCATCGGTCGCGCCGGAGTGGGGGGGCTAATTTCAAACGCTTTTGTATCGAATGTACAGAGGATAGCTGCGCATGCTTCGGTGTTGGATATGATGTTGCATCACGATTATATCAGAGAACTATAGCAAGGATTCACACCTGATGATTGACCTTCAACCGCTGGCCATTTTACGTGAAATTGATCGGACGGGTAGCCTGACACAGGCCGCCGATAAATTGTTTTTGACGCAATCTGCCGTCAGCCATGCTGTTCGCCGGTTTGAAGAACGTTATCAGGTGAAACTCTGGAAGCGCGAAGGTCACAAACTGCGCCTGACCCCGTCGGGGGAGTATCTCCTGGGGCTGGCCAATCGCGTGTTGCCGCAACTTGAATATGGCGCCGTGGTGCTTGGGGATTATGCTCGCGGACGGCGCGGCGCGATCCGGGTGGGGATGGAATGTCATCCCTGCCAAGACTGGCTGATGCGTGTGCTTGATCCGTTTCTGTCGCAATGGCCCGATGTGGATTTAGATGTGACAACGGCCTTTCAGTTCGGTGGCCTTGCCGCGCTTTTGAGCCATGAAATCGACATTCTCGTCACGCCCGATCCGGTCGAACAGCCGGGGATCGAGTATCAATCCGTCTTTGACTATGAGTTGGTTTTGGCTGTGGCCGAGACCCATCCTTTGGCGGACAAAGGGCGGGCAGAACCGGCGGATCTGGCGGGGGACACGCTTATCACCTATCCGGTCTCCCGCGAGAGGCTGGATATTTATACCCAATTTCTGATCCCTGCTCATGCTCTGCCGCGTCGTCATCGCACGGTGGAAACCACCGATCTGATGCTGCGGCTGGTGGCGTCGGGCCGTGCGGTTAGCGCAACGCCGGATTGGTTGCTGCGCGACGCCAAGGGGGTGAGGGGCGTGCGTCTGGGGCAGGGGATCGCAAAGTCGATTCATTTGGGTCATCGCAAGGGGGAATGCCCCAATTATCTCAGCGGCTTTATGGAACTGGCTGCCACCGTTCAAATCGAAACTGTCCAAATCTAAACAGTTCAAATCTGAACTGTGCAAATCGGTCGTCTCCCAGAGGGGACATCCGCAACATGACGGGCACTCATGTATTTCTGAGATAATCTCATTTTTATCCATGATCGACTTCGCGCATATAGCACGGAACAGCTTTGCCTTTCCAAGCCCAAGGCGTTCGTAGGCCACATGAGGACCACCAACTGAGATACCGAAGCCGAGCCTGGCAAGCCCTGATGTAAACGTCAGGGAACCGCTTGGTGCGTCCGGTTCTCAGGCAAATAGGATATGCGATCACTATGACCGAAGATTTTGCATTCAAAATTTCAACTCTTTGCTTCGACGAAAACTATACGCCTGCGGATCACACCCGGCTGACGACCAATTTCGCCAATCTGGCGCGTGGGGAAAATCGTCAGGAAAACCTGCGCCGGGCGCTCACCATGATCGACAATCGTTTCAATGCATTGGCTCACTGGGACAACCCGAAGGGGGATCGCTACGCCGTCGAGCTGGGGATTGTCTCTGCCGATCTGGACGTTGATGGCAATGGCGGTGACTTCCCGGCGATTGAAATGTTGAAAACCACGATCGTCGATCACAAGACTGGTGCGCGGATCGAAGGCATCGTCGGCAACAGCTTTTCCTCCTATGTTCGCGATTACGATTTCAGCGTGCGCCTTATGGACCACAACAAGGGTCGAGACGGGTTCAGTGTGCCGGAAAACTACGGCGACTTGCATGGCAATCTCTTCAAACTCTTTGTCACGTCTCCCGCCTATCAAGAGAATTTCGCAAAACGTCCGGTGTTCTGCCTGAGCGTGTCGCACAATAAAACCTACCACCGCACCGCCAACGAACACCCGGTTCTGGGCTTTGAATACCAGCCAGACACCACTTCCCTGACTGAGGCCTATTTCAGAAAAATGGGCCTTCAGGTGCGCTATTTCATGCCGAAAAACAGTGCCGCCCCGTTGGCCTTTTTCTTCTTCGGCGATCTGCTCAATGATTACAGCACCCTCGAACTGATCTCGACGATCAGCACGATGGAAAGCTTTCAGCGGATCTATCGCCCGGAGATTTACAACGCCAATGCCGCGGCAGGCACGGTGTTCCAACCCAGCCTCGACCATCAAGACTTTTCCCCCACCCGGATCGTCTACGACCGCGAAGAACGCAGCCAGCTGGCCATCAAGCAGGGCAAATACGCTGAGAAGCATTTCATCAAGCCTTATCGCGACATTCTCGACGCTTGGTCCGCGCAATACGCGGCGCAATGAGCTTTTGAAACTGACGCCCGCTTCGACGCGCCGGACCGGGCACCTCCCCTATCTCACAGAATAAACGCACAAGGTTGTCTATCATGAACAAACTGCTCCCCACCTCGACTGCCGGCAGCCTGCCGAAACCCTCCTGGCTGTCCGAGCCGGAAAAACTCTGGTCGCCCTGGAAACTCGAAGGCGAGGCCCTCATTGAGGGCAAACAGGATGCGCTGCGCGTCACGCTCATGGAGCAACAGGTCGCGGGCATCGACATCGTCAGCGACGGCGAACAGACCCGCCAGCACTTTGTTACCACCTTCATCGAAGGCCTCGACGGCGTCGATTTCGAGAAACGCGAGACGGTGAAAATCCGGGACCGCTATGATGCCAGCGTGCCGACCGTCGTCGGTGCCGTGTCGCGCCCGAAATCCGTTTTTGTCGAAGATGCGAAATTCCTGCGCAGCCAGACCAAAGCCCCGATCAAATGGGCGCTGCCGGGCCCGATGACCATGATCGACACGCTTTATGATGCGCATTACAAAAGCCGTGAGAAGCTTGCATGGGAATTCGCCAAGCTTCTCAATGAGGAAGCCAAAGAGCTTGAGACCGCAGGCGTCGATATCATCCAGTTCGATGAACCTGCGTTCAACGTGTTTTTCGAAGAGGTGAACGACTGGGGCATGGCCACGCTGGAGCGCGCCATGGAAGGTCTTAAATGTCAGAAGGCCGTCCATATCTGCTATGGCTATGGCATCAAGGCCAACACCGACTGGAAGAAAACCCTTGGCTCCGAATGGCGTCAATACGAGCTGATCTTCCCAAGCATTCAGAAATCCAGCGTCGATCTGGTTTCGCTTGAGTGCCACAACTCCCATGTGCCGCTGGATCTGATCGAGCTGATCCGGGGCAAAAAGGTGATGGTCGGCTCCATCGACGTGGCCAACAAAACCATCGAGACCCCCGAAGAGGTCGCCGACACCCTGCGCAAAGCGTTGCAATTCGTCGATGCGGACAAGCTTTACCCCTGCACCAACTGCGGCATGGCCCCGCTGTCGCGTGAGGTGGCACGTGGCAAGCTAAACGCCCTGTCCGCCGGTGCAGAAATTGTCCGGCGCGAGCTTCAGGCCTGACGATTTTACAGTTCGGGCAAGCTGTCACCGGTATGCCCGAACGGCCCCTATTTTAATTGCTGCGGCAGTTTTGCAACCGGCGTCACGGTGATCACCACCCGCACGCCCGAGGCAGATCACGGCACGACGGTCAGCGTCTTTATGTCCGTCTCGCTCGATCCGCCCCTGATCGCGATCTCTCTCGATCGTCGCTCGAAAATGCTGGGCAAACTGCGGGAATTGGGGCGCTATGAGACGTTAAAGAATCTCTTCCTTGAGCACGATGGCTTGCCGGCCTTGAACCGACCCGGTTTTATAGGAGACTTTTGATTTCGTATTTCAATCTGCGATTTTGACCGCTTGCAAGGTTTGTTTGTACTTCTCCTCTGCTTCGATTGGCGTGATGTAGCCAAGAGGTTCGAGCGGGCACTCCTTGTTGAACCAATCGACCTATTGCAGGGTTCCCATTCGACCTGATCCTTGGATTTCCACGGCCCCAGCCGGTTGATGACCTCGGTTTTGAACAGGCCGATGATTGTTCTGGCCTGCGCGTTGTCATAGCTGTTGCACCGGCAAAGCCGTTGCTGGTCATCTGCTTGGAGCCCGGAACAAATCTCGCAACGGCTAAAGGTGGATTTTTCCGAGGATCCGACGATGCGCATCGGCCACGAAGCCATTTATCAGGCTCTCTACATCCAGGGACGCGGAGCGCTAAAGCGAGAGTTCTCCACATGTCTGCGGTCCGGTCGTGCGCTCAGATTGGCGCGTGAACGCGGACGCAATCGCGGTAAACCCTTCCTCACTGATGCGCTGATGATCAGCGACAGAGCGGTTCCGGGCCATTGGGAGGGCGACCTCATTCTCGGTCTCGGCAGCTCGGCGATCGGCACACTCGTCGAACGCGTAACCCGCTTCACCATGCTCCTGCACCTGCCACGCATGAAGGGGCACGGACTACATCCTGCATGGCCCTGACGCATTGAACGCTGTTGCGCACTCACTGAACACGCGCCCCCGAAAAAACATTGGGTTGGCAAACACCAGCATAAGCACTCGACCGGCTGCTCAAACAGGATATAACCAAAGGTGTTGGGACGACCGATTGAGTCCGCCCTTCACACTTTCGCTTCTCGCCAAAATAAGGCCTATGCCTCGACCGACGTGCGCAACAAGCGATAGAAGAATAGAAGATCCTCGGATAATATCGCGATTGACCGCTAAAATAGCCTTTGGCTCTCAGAGAGATGCGCATGAGCAAACCTACCAAACCTGCCAATAGTCAGACCTTGCTTCGCGGCCTTTCTGTTCTTGAATGTGTGGCTCATATGCCGCGCAGCATTCCAGAGATTGCCGAAGAAGCAGGTATTTCCTATCAGACCGCACATCGGATTGTCTCTGTTCTCACTGACGTTCGATATCTGCGACAAGTCGATAGTAGACTGTACGGGTTAGGGCCGAAAGTTGTGGAGCTGGGTTTTGCGGGCTATCAACAAGCCGATGTCACCAAGATCGCAAAGCCTTGTCTTACAAAACTGGCGCAGGCGACCTCCGACACAGTGCATCTCGCCAGATTAGAGGATGGTGAGGTGATCTATCTGGACAAGTTGCAAAGCCGCCGCCCGATCGAGATCACATCGCGGATCGGAGGCAGAAAACCTGCCGTTTCAACGGGGGTTGGCAAGGCCTTGTTGCTGGACACGCCCGAAGAAGAGTTGCGGCAGCTGTTCAAGAGAGACCGCCACCTTATGAAGGTTAAGACATCTGAGGTCGAATGGTTCGAGCGGATGCGGGTCTATCAAGATGGTGGATATGCTTATGACCTTGGCGAGGACGAACACCAAATCCGTTGCGTTGCCGCGCCCCTGAGGGACGCGACTGGGCGTATTGTCGCTGCGATCAGTGTGTCTTCGACATTGGAATATATGCAGCAAGATCGCATGGAGGCCTTGATCCCGGTGGTCAAGTCCACGGCCGCCGAAATCAGCCGTGGACTTGGTTTTGTGTAAGCGCCCGATTGATGCCGCCTGCCTGATGGAGGCGGACCGAGATAAGACACGTGCATAACGACGTCTTTAGCGACGTGTCTTATCGGGAGGCGCTATGTTGGGTGAGGTTCTGGGTGTCGAGCGGCGCCGTCGTTGGAGCGACGAGGAGAAGCTCGAGATCTTGCTGGAAGTGGGTGCTGGCGGGGCTTCGGTTACGCAAGTTGCTCAGCGACATGAGCTCACACGCTCGCAAATCTACGGCTGGCGCCGGGACCTGAAGAAGAAGGGCCTTTGGTCGCCGGATCGGGGAGCAGTCTTCCTGCCTCTTGATTTCGGCACCCAGTCCGAACCGGCCCACTCCCCGCCCGCTCGCCCGGTTTTTGTCGAGCTGCGTTTGGGGAACGGTCGCTGCCTCCGTTTCGACAGCAGCATGGATGGGGAGGCGCTGACCGGGCTGATCCGCGCGGTGGAAGCGGCATGATCGGCCCAGGCACCGGGGTCCGGGTCTACCTGGCGTGCGGCGCGACCGACATGCGGAAAGGAATTGCCGGTCTCTCAGCCCTGGCCCAGGATGTGCTGCGCCAGAAACCCACCAGCGGCGCGGTCTTCGCGTTCCGGGGGCGAAAGGGGGATCGGCTGAAGCTGCTCTACTGGGATGGCCAAGGCTTCTGCCTCTATTACAAGATCCTCGAGCGCGGACGGTTTCCCTGGCCGAACACCAAGGCCGGGGCCGCGCGGCTGACCTCCGCCCAGCTGGCGATGCTCTGGGAAGGGATCGATTGGAGGCGCCCGGACTGGGGCGCACCACCCGCGCGGGTCGGGTAGATTATCTACCTGAATCCACTTGTTTTATTGGCCATCTCGACCTGTGCATGGTATCAGTCGGCATGTCCGATGATGCCCACATTCTCTCTGATGATCCTGCGGTCCTGAAGGCGATGATCGCCGCACTTCAGGCGGAGAATGCACGCATGTCGGCCACGCTTCAGGCCCACGAGCAGTTGGTTCAGGCTCTGCGCTTGCGGATCGCCAAGCTCCAGAAACAGGCCTTCGGAAAGTCCTCGGAAAAGATTGAGCGTGAGATCGCGCAGCTCGAACTGGCGCTCGAAGACCTCCTGGTCGCAGTTGCCGAGAAGCGTGATGGGTCAGTCGAGGAGGAGGTGCCTGCGGCGATCGATGCCGCTGTCGCTGAGATCAAGCCTCGTCGACGCCCGCGCGTCTCGGACACGACCCCTCGCGAACGGCGCGAACTCGATCCCGGCTCCTGTTGTCCCGACTGTGGTGGCGACCTTCGCGTGGTGGGTGAGGATGTCAGCGAGTTGCTCGACATGGTCGCGGCGCAGATGAAGGTGATCCAGATCGCGCGGGTGAAGAAGTCCTGTCGCCGGTGCGAGAAGATGGTGCAGCCTGCCGCCCCAAGTCGCCCTATCCCCGGCAGCATGGCTGGTCCTGGGCTTCTGGCCCAGATCCTCGTGTCCAAGTTCGATGATCACCTTCCGCTCTATCGCCAGAACGAGATCTACGCCCGTATGGGGGCCGACATCCCGGACAGCACGCTGCTGGACTGGTGCGGACGCGCCATGAAGGTGCTCGCCCCTATCATTGAACGGATCGAGACCGAGGTGATGGCCGCGCCGGTGCTG
>CEQG01153202.1_pt1 | contig 10433 bp, 6 predicted proteins | sample 350301 | NCBI WGS metagenome assembly CEQG01 (sample SAMEA2621242, study PRJEB7988) | marine metagenome | isolation source: saline water (ENVO:00002010), including | reverse complement strand
GGGGGGTTAAAACGCCCTACCTTGTAACAAAAATGCTGCTGCGCTACGCATGGACTCCCTCAACCCCTGAATAATGTTATCTCACGGAGATTCGATGTCTGATCAAATTGCTACGCTGCTGGATAATAATCGCGTTTGGGCTGAACGGATGTGTGAAGAGGATCCGGACTATTTCAAACGCCTTTCTAGCCAGCAAAACCCCGACTATCTATGGATTGGCTGTTCGGACAGCCGTGTACCGGCTAACCAGATTATTGCGCTACCACCGGGTGAAGTCTTTGTACACCGTAACGTGGCTAACTTATTGCATCACACCGATATGAATGCCCTATCGGTTGTGCAGTACGCGGTGGACGTTCTTAAAGTCAGACATATCATGATTGTTGGCCACTACGGATGCGGTGGCATCAAGGCTGCTGTCACCGGTGGCGAGTGCGGCATTGTCGATTACTGGCTGCACTCAGTGCGTGAACAGTACAACCGCCACCGCGACACGCTAGAGCATCTGCCCATGGAAGATCAGATTGATCGCATGTGCGAGCTAAATGTGAAAGCCCAGGTCAACAGCCTGTGTCGAACCAAAATTCTGCAGCGTGCCTGGCAGCGAGGCCAAGAAATTTCAGTGCATGGCTGGGTTTATGGCCTAAGCGATGGCCGCGTTAAAGACTTAAACTGCACCATCAGTGGCCTGGAGCAAGTGGCGACCCTTTATCGTATTGATCGCGTGCAACCAAGCGACTGATTTAAGCGCTTCGCCTGCCCTAATTGTAACGGTAGGCGCGGTGACAGCTGCGGCAGCTTAACCCAACCTCTGAAAAAGCGCGTGTGGCTGCCCGGTAATCTTCCTGCTCAGCTGCTTCCACAAGCGTGGACACCTTTTGCTCTAAGTCCGTGAAGCCCGTCGCAAATTGATCCCATTCTTCCCAGATCTCTGGTTTCGCATCTGAACCTCGCCCATGGGTACCTGCGATAAACGCAGGTAAAAAATGTGCTTGCGTCGCTTTTTCTTGCAGCTCAGCTAGTCGGGGGGCGGCACCTTGAGCATCTTGATTATTCACTAGGTCAAAGCGCAGCTGCCTCAACAGGCGCTCTAAGTCTTTCAACTCATCCTGTCGCCAGATGACCGCTTCACGCTCGCTAGCAAAGGGCGTCTCGTCAACAGATTGCGGCATTGCCGGGGCTGCTTGCTCAGCGTGAGCCCCTATGCTGAAAAAGCCTAACACCGCAGCAGCTAACGTAGCCTGCGTAAGGCGTTGGGGTTGCAAACAACGAAGCATCTTTTCACCCCTCAGCCAATCGGACACGTGACACCCGTACCTTTCAAGCCACAGTAACCGCCTGGATTTTTATCTAAATACTGCTGGTGATACGCCTCGGCATAATAGAAAACGTCAAGCGGCTTAATTTCCGTCGTGATACGGCCTCTATCGGCACGCTGTAGGGCCTCTTGGAAAGCTTCTGCACTCTTCTGAGCAGCGGCAAGCTGTGCCTCCGTAGTCGTGAAAATGGCCGAGCGGTACTGGCTGCCAATATCGTTACCTTGGCGGTTTCCTTGGGTGGGGTCGTGTTGTTCCCAAAAGATTTGCAGTAAATTTTCAAGGCTTACCTTTTTCGGATCATAAACCACTCTGACCACTTCGGTATGCCCTGTTAAGCCTGTACAAGTCTCTTTGTACGTTGGATTGGGCGTGATGCCCCCAGCATAGCCCGCTGCCGTCACATAGACTCCCGGCTGCTGCCAAAACAGCCGTTCTACCCCCCAGAAGCATCCCATACCCAATACAATTTCCTCATAACCTTCAGGAAACGGTGGGTGTATAGAGTGTCCGGTAATGGTATGAAGGTCGCTGGTCTCAATGGGGGTATCGCGCCCTTCTGGTGCTTGCTGTTTCGTAAATAGCGTCATAACACCCTCTTCTATTCTATTGCTGCGGATAAATATAAGGATCGCCTGAGCGCGTGAACGTGTAAATTAGGTCAACGGCTTGGCTAGCACCAGACACCGCCTGTAGATACAGGTTCCGCCATAGCGTATAGCGTAAGGTTAGTTCTGCAATTGGGGAGAAAATACCTACGCCATAGCTAATGCGAAGATCATCAGACAGTTGGCCACTCACCGCTACCTGACTGTCGTCACCCGCCCCGGTGGTATCAAGTGTCAGGTCATCAATTCCAAACGCTTCTCCGATAGAGCCAACGGCCCCACCGGTGCGGCCAAGGGACATACCAATGAGCGCAGTGGTTAGTGCGCTATCAACACCACCACCTGAAGCATCCGGCGCGCGGCCGCGTAGCAAATACGATAGCGCACGGGTCTCGTCCATCGCGGGCTCTGAAAAGATCATCACATTGGGCTGTTCGGCATCGCCTGTTACGCGCAGCCCCGCAATCACATCATCTTCGGTGATATCCGGGTTGCGGATGGCCTCAAAATCTAGCACTGGCAAGCCCGGAGGACCACTAAAGATCAGTTGACCACGACGAATCAATAGATCTTGCCCGAATGCCTGGAAACGGCCATTTACTAAGTTGACGTCGCCAAACAGCTGAAGCGCTCCGCTATCCTGACGAATCTCCAGGCTACCGCCCAATCCTGACTCCAGGCCATAGGCGGAAATTTGCATATCGCGCCCAAGATTCAGTGTAATCAGCACATCCAGAGCCATACCGGTGTCTGCCAGTTCATCAGCTGCACTGGGATCATTCCCAGCCTCTGCCGCAAGACGTGCTTGCCGTTCAGCCTCACGATCATCGCGCTCGGTAATGATAATTTCATCCGGGCTTGGCGATGTTGCTGACGAAGGTAGATCACCCACCTCTAAGCGAGCCCAGGGAAGATCCACATTGCCCCGTACCTGCAGACGCTTTGGGGTAATACGAATGCGAATATCTGGCGCGGCTTCCAGGCGACCGAACTGCGGTAATACCACCAACAAAGGCTCTTGAGTTGCGTTTAGGTCTATGCCAATACGCCACGCTTCATCGGTAGGCCAATAAGCGTTACCGCTAATCGAAAGCCGGCCTCGCTCGGCAGCGAGAAAACCGTCTATATTTCCCTCTTCGCCATCAAAGGCTACCGCCAGCTCGCCATCCACAATAGTAATGGGAATATCGGGCCCGCTAATACGCAGGCTGCGTAAGGCTAGTTCACCCTGTAAATCAGGCTGGCTTGTGGTGCCACCAATTTGCACGTTGCCATTTAAGCCGCCTTCAAGCTCATCCATACCCACCAACATAGGGCGATAGGGAGCTAACGTGATGTTATTTGCCCGTAGCTGACCATCAAGCACTCCCTGACCCAATGGGTCGTTTACCGCTAGATTAAGCGTAAGCTCACCTACTTCCGACAGAGCAAGCAGTACATCCGCTTGGGCCTGTGCTTGATTGGCTTCAATTTTCGCATCCAGATTAATAGTGGGAAGCTCTACTGGCTGACCATAATCATTGACTGCCGTGATGGCTAACTCACTGAGCAGCTGAAGATTGGCTTGCCACTGGGCGCCTCCCTGCCCCCAGTTGGCTACTAGATCCGCCGTGGTATCACCTTCAAAGCTCCACTCCTCTGGCAAGAAAGGTTCCAGCATCTCCATGGGTACTTCGCGAACACTCAGCACTGCACGCCCCTGGTCGGATGACGCGGTAATGGGCTCTTCAGAGCATACGAGGCCGCCCTGCAACCGACGCAGGCAGAAAGGTGTTAAGCGTGCCTGGCCGTTAGCAAGATTGTAAGTGATATCCAGCGGCGCTTCCAAGCGAATGTCCCCTGCTTCTGAATCAACTTCCAGCGGGGTTAATCGCGCCTGATACTGTTGAGCCTGCTGGTTATAGCGCCCGTCTAAGCCCAAATTAGCTTGGCTCAGAATGTTATCGGCTTCGCCTGTGGTACTGAGTTGCAAGGCATGCTCGGAAAGTCGCCCGGTGAGGTCAAGGGCGACCGACGCGAGCGCTTGCCCACCTGCATTAACGCCTTGCAAATCCAGTTCGATATTGAGATCGGGGTCGTCAAGACCCTCGACATTACCCGATAGAGAGAGCGTAGTTAGCCTATTTTCAGCAAAGCGTAAACTGCGACCATTCAGCTCTACTACCACTTCTGGCCGGGAGAAACTGCCTTGGGCTTGAATATCACCGGTTAATGTCCCTGCTAGATCAGGATGTAAGCTTTGGAGCTGATTCAACGCGATATTGGCCTCAAGAGACATCGCCTCTTGGCTGAGTTGTCCTGATGCCGTTAGACGGTTATCACCTTGGGTAAAGAGCAGCTCTTCAATATCAACTTCCAGTTCGCTGTTAGCCTCAAGAGAAGCTTGGAGCGTGAGTGGGTACTCCTGTAGCTGCCCTTGAATATCTAGCTCCGGCAGGCTAATGTCCCAGCGCTCACCGCGCTGGCGTACGCCGGCGACGATATCACCACTTAGATTGCCAGCTAGCTGCGGAACAAACAGCGATGGATCTACATTTTCCAAGCGCACGTTGGTATCGACCTCAATCGCCTCTTCCCAGCTTACCCGGCCCTCGCTGCTAAGCTCACTATCATTAATAGTAAGGGTGAGAGGTGACCAATGGAAAGAGGCTAAATCGCCCTCTCCACTCAAACGGATGGCGGTGGCAGGCACTTGTGGGCCTTCGGCATTCGTTTCAAGCGTTACTTGATAGGCCTCCAGGCTGCCGTTGACACCAAGGCTAAGGTTTTCCAGCACGTAGCTCTCAGCTGTAGTGGCAGGTTCATCCGATGACGCCTCTGGAATCTCGCTGTTGTCAACTAGCGGCCACTGCAAACGGTCGCTCTCTAGTTGCGCTTCAAATGGGAGCGTGGGAGTTAACGCATCTACTTGTGCAGTCAATGACGCATTAACGGGCCCGGTTGCGTTGAGATTCGCGGTCAGGTCAGCAAGGCTACCAGAAAGATTCAGTGACACCTGCTCACCGCTAAGTGCTGGGAATAATTCGGGTAGCCATAGTTCTGCACGAACCGCAGCATCCAGTGGGTAGTCGCCGCTTAGAGTGACATTGGCAGATAAGGTGGCGTCAGCATCAGGTGTGGCAAGCTCCAGAGTGCTTAGCGTTATGTCGCTGCCCTCGGCCCGAGCTTCTACAAGCAGTCGCTCAACCTGATACTCAGCAGCGCCACTTATTGTTACGTCAGTGACTAACAGTGATGCCAGCTCTACGTTAATCGGCAGCTGAATCTCGGGAAGCGTAAGCCGCTCACGCTCGCTAAGGGCAATAGCCTCATTGTCAGCCGCAGGCTTCGCCGGCTGAGCTAGCTGAATAGCGCCGTCTATACCGGCGGCGTTTAGCGATGTATCTATCTTTTGCGTCAACAGCACGCCGGGAGATGGCGGCAAGTAGAGAGAAAGCTCTTCCAGTGTGGTAGGTGCGATAGTGACTTGCTGCTGCTCGGCGGTTATGGAAGTAGCAAATGCTTCCCAGCCCACTTGTGTACCGTCGGCCAGCGTCAGCTGTACGTTATTGAGAGCGATATCGCGCAGTTCAATCGGAAACGGCAGATAAATGCTGAACGGTGCATTGCTTTCCTGTGGCGGCTCCTCGGTTGCTGAGCTTTCAGCTAAGCGAATATCTGCACCCTCAACGCGTAGCGTGTCTAAGCATAACTGACCGGATAGCAAGCAATCTTCTGCCCAGGCAAGCTCAAAATCCTCTAGCGTAATTTGAGTGCCACCAACAGCCATTTGAAAGCCTTGCAGACGAAAGCTGTCCAGTAGCGCGCCCTCTTGCTGCTCGTAGGTGAAAAAACCACGTTGTTCACCTTGGGAAAACAGCTGCCCGGTTCCCCAAGGGGAGAGCGCCACCCCGGCAACTAAGGCAATTAACCCAAACAGCCATAACGGCAATACGATGATAAGGCATAACAGGCTCCAGAACGCTAACCAAGTACGGCGCTTAGGTGAGAGCATCTGACGGTTTTGGGGCGCTTTTGAATCAACCTTAGCCAAAGAGCTCTCCTAGAATTCTGGACCAATCGAAAAGTGCACGCGGAAAGCGTCGTCGATATCAAAGGGATGTGCGATGTCGAAACGTATCGGGCCGACGGGAGACACCCAGCGCACGCCCACGCCCGCGCCTGTTTTAAGGCCAGTCGGGCCCCAATTATCGAACGCATCCCCTGTATCAATAAAGGTGGCGCCCCACCAGTCTCCCGTAACACGACGCTGATACTCTAATGTGGAGGTCAGCATTTGTTGGCCGCCACGTAAGCGACCTTTTTCATTACGCGGTGACAAGCTCTCGTAGGAGTAACCGCGTACGCTGCGATCACCGCCTGCGAAGAAACGCAGCGATGGCGGAAGCTTGTCAAAGTCACTGGTCTCGATAGCGCCAATGCTTAATCGAGCTAAAAAGCGGTTGTCATTGCCGATGGTGCGAATCCATTCGGTATCGCCGGTTAGCCGGGTGAATTTGGCGTCAGACCCCCAGGCTCTGTCAGAGTACTCAATCGATAACTGCTGACGATCGCCCCACAGAGGAAAACGTTGAGGACGAGTGCGGGTTCGCGACCACTGAATCCCTGGATAAAACAGCCAAACCTCATCAGCTTGGCCGCCTTGGGTAAAGTCTTCATACGTTGTGCGGAAGTAGAGCGTTTGTACCCAACGGTTCTCAAATTCCCAACGCCGAGCCACTTCTACGGTGCCTTCCAAGGATTTTGTGTCGCCATCGTCAATATTGCGCACGCCATACTGCAGGCGGTAGTTATCCCGTATCGGGTCCTCTAGCGGAATATTGTATACCCCCGTAAAACGCTGTTCAGGGGCAGAAAGATAGAGATCATGATCCAGACTGTGACCAAACCGGTTGATCCATGGCTGCTGCCAGCCAAAACGCAGGCGTGGGCCTACATCTGTGGCATAACCTATACCTACCTCAAACTGGTGGCGATCTGCCGGCTCGACACTGACATCGATGGGCAAGCGGGTATCGTCACGGCTGTTAATACTGAGAGCACTGGCAAGCGCTGCGCTACTTACTCTAGAGCGTTCAGGCTGCGATGCAGTGGCTTCGTTCCACCAGGGCGACCCTCCGCTCGGCGGAGCGATTGTCAATTCTTGAGCTGTTTCCAGCCGGGGCCGTACGGAGACAGAACTAAACCATCCTGTTTCAGCTAAACGCTGATTATAGCGGGCCAGGGATTCCGCTAGGTAAGGCTCACCAGCACGAAACGTCTGCATTTGTCGCAGCCGCTCAGGTTCAATATGGCTGCCCGTAATAAATGTATCGCCAAAGTGATAGCGTGGCCCGCTATCAAAGGCCATATAGAGGCGAGCGCTTTCCAAGTAAGGGCGCACTTCCATCCGTCGATCTGAAAACCCCCAGTCGAAGTAGCCCCGCTCAATAGCTAGACCGGCAAACTGGCTACGTAGGCTGTCCCAGGGGGCATGACGCAGCGGTTCCCCCTGCTTTAAAGGAAAATCATCAAGCGCGTCTTGGAAAGGGGGGTCATTGTTCGCATCCCCTGTAATACTGATGTCGAGTACTTCAATCACTACCTGAGGTCCTGATTCAATACGCACGGCGATGGGCGGCTGATCTAGCTCGACAGTAATATCAGGTTCGTAATAGCCATATACTCGCATGGCTTCTTGCGTGCGCTGGCGTATTTCACCTTCCAAGCGGGCATCGGTGTACTGGTCGGCCTCAATATTTTCTAAATAGGCCTCAATATTAACTAGCACACGCCCATCAACACCGCTGATGTCTGCTTCAAGGGCCCAAGAGACCGATGAAGCAGACATCAGCGGCAGCACCAGTAAATACGCCACTTGTTTGGCCGTAGGCCACCGCCGTTGTCTTCCCATACCGTTATATCCCTAACCCTATCACCGGCTTAGTGGCTTGTTTATTCCACATCGTGATGCTGCTATTTAATTGCGCAGCATTTCCATCTGCGCACTAAAGGCTAGCTGCGCCTGCCGGACCTGCCGTAAGTCGCTCTCAAGCGTGTTTAAGCGCTGGGTCCACTGCGCTTCCAGCGCTGTTAATTCAGCTTGGCTAGCAGGCTCTTCTTGAGTATTAACTTCAGCGACAGTAGAAGAGAGCTGCGTTAACTGCTGCTCGATATTTTCCCGCCAGATACTCAATTGCTCTTCAGTAGCGGTTCGGTCGCTGGCTACCTGGCGCTCCATGGTATCGAGCCGCTGGTTGATGACCTCCTCTAAATGAGTAACCTCCTCCACTAAATTTTGCCTACCAGAGGTACCCGCTTGCTCTAAGGCATCTAGCGATGTCCGAATAGCGGCTAGCTGGCTATCACGAAGGGCTGCTTGCTCCTGAAATTGCTCGAATCGTTGTGAAAATGTCTCAAGGGCCTCATTTGATACAAGCTCTTCATTTTCTGTGAGAAGCCCGTAGAGCTCTTCACGCGTATTAGTCAATGCCACAGCCAGCTGCTCCTGCTCTTGGAATAGAGTGGATATCTGAGCTTGTACAAAGGTTATCGCATCTTGGGCCTCTGTGTCATCGGAGTCGAGCCTTGCGTGAAGATTAGACACCTCACCACTCACACGATGCACTTCTGCTAGCAACCTCTCTCTTTCGTACCAAACCCCTACTGCTGCTGCGCCTAATAGCAACATCAACAGAATCAATACGAGCCAAAGCGGCCATAATCGCGGCCCCCTGCGATGGCGTAAGTGCTGTGCTGTCAGGCTTTGATCCACGTCGGGAACAATACGCTGAGATGAAGTGACATCGGACATATGTTTTCCTTAGGGCGTCGTTGGATCGGCGCGTCGTCCAATTCCCCGATAATGTAAGCCGCAGCTGGCTACAAAAGTGGGGTCGTAGATATTGCGTCCATCCAATATTAGCTTTTCGCGTAGCAGTGAGGCTAAGCGGTGCCAGTCAGGATTCCAGTAGGCTTTCCATTCGGTCACTAGCATCAGGGCGTCTGCACCCTGGCAGGCAAGATAAGGATCATCCTCGAACGTCATTAAATCATTCCGCTGCCCAACCGCCGAGTAGAGCGCTGGAATAGCCGCCGGGTCGTGTAGTTTGACCGTGACTCCCTGTGCCCAGAGCGCTTCAAGCAGCGTTAACACCGGTGCATGATCAATCCGGGCGGTGCCTGGTTTGAACGCGGCACCCCATATCGCTACCGTTTTGCCTGCTAAATCACCCTCAAAAAATCCCCACAACTTTCTGAACAGCGTCTCTTTTTTCTGCTCATTGATGTCCATCACCTGCTCAAGCAGCGCCGAGTAGCGACCACTGGATGACTGAACATCGGCTAAGCGCATCAAATCACGCGAGAAGTTAGGGCCACCAAAGCCACATCCTGGATAAAGGTACTCAAACCCTATCCGCGTATCTGCGCCCATACCCTGGCGTACATGCTCAACGTCTACTCCTAACGTATCGGCAAGACCTGCAATTTCATTCATATAGCTGATACGGGTAGCCAACATACCATTGATGGCCAGCTTGGTCAGTTCAGCGGCACGACAAGGCATGCATTGAAACACTTCGCTACGACGATTGAAGGCACGCAGTAGCTCTCTTGTCACTTGCTCACCCATGGCGTCATCGCACCCGAGCAGCCAGCGCACTGGACGAGTAAAAGAGAGCCAGGCTCGCCCTTCTTCCAGAGTGTCAGGCAGTGCCACACGACTATGCTGGTGTCCCATTAGCGAATGCAAACGCTCGGTCTCGCCCACTGGGAATGTTGAATTATTGACCAGCACCGCGCCGCTGTACTCCTGAAACATTGGGTGTTGTAAAAGCGAATTGGCTGACTGACGCTGACTAGGAGAAAGCGCTAACCAAACAATATCAGGCGTTTCAGAGACGTCAGGAGTAGCAACGATGGTTAAGTTGCCTGCTGCCATAGCTTGCTCAATCTGTGCCATCAGCGATGGTTCTCGGCGTAGCCAGTCAGCACTGGCCAGCGTTGGCCACGGAACGCTCTCGTGGAGTAACCAGTCAACGTGATGACCTACCCAAGCAAGCGCCGCCGCCGCAGTTGCGGCGCTTAATTCACTACCATGCAGCAATACACGCATTCAGATACTCTCCCTGGCCAATAAGCGCCGATAAAATAAAGTGTTAGGCGTCATGCTGAGTTCCTTTCCATGCGTTTCGCGTTAGGAGTGGTTAGAATAACCATAATACTCAACGTTTGAGTGGATGCCACCTTGCCGCTAACCACCGCGAAATGGCAAACCATATTCATTTCACTCAAGACCAACTGCCGATGGGGGTTACACCATGTCAGTGACACTTCAGGATAGCACCACTCGCCGCTATCAAGACAATGTCGATGCCGCAGAAGTTGCGAAATTTGAAGCACTTGCCAGTCGCTGGTGGGATCCAGAGAGCGAATTTAAACCGCTTCACGATATTAACCCTCTGCGCTTGGACTTTATCGATGCTCGGGCTGGGCTGGCTGGTAAGAAAGTGCTGGATGTAGGTTGCGG
>CEQG01043723.1_pt1 | contig 10466 bp, 9 predicted proteins | sample 350301 | NCBI WGS metagenome assembly CEQG01 (sample SAMEA2621242, study PRJEB7988) | marine metagenome | isolation source: saline water (ENVO:00002010), including | reverse complement strand
TTCGGAGATAGAGGAAGTGTAGGACGTATCCCCTACTTGGTTCCTGTGACTTTCGAAAATGGTTGGCCGGTACTTGGCGTTGATGGAAAAGTGCCGCAAAGCTTAAATTTACCCGATAACTCCAAAGGTATTTTTGGAATTGTAGCTTCCGATGAATTCGAACGCGATATAAGCGATCCAAAATTGCCGCTCGCATGGCAATGGAACCACAACCCCGATAACAACAACTGGGATATTTTGGAAAATCCTGGGCGATTGCGCATTACCACAGCACGCGTGGACAACAACGTTCTCCTTGCCAAAAACATGCTCACCCAGCGCACGTTTGGTCCAAAAAGCACCGCCAGTACTTTGATCGACATATCCCAAATGAAGAATGGCGATATAGCAGGCCTAATTGCTCTTCAAAACAAATACGGATACGTTGGTGTGAAAAAAGAAGATGGAAAAAACTCCATTGTTATGGTTGAGTCAAAATTGGATATAGAAGGGGAAGACGAGAAACAAGGTGTTCTTGCTTATAACGACTTAAGTACTACATTCAAAATTATTGAACAAGTCCCCATTGATCAAGAAAATGTCCATTTTAGAATCGATTGTGATTTTGATACCGACAAAGCCTATTTTTATTATAGTCTAAATGGAAAAGAATGGCAGCATATCGGTAAACCGTTACAGATGATATATACCTTTACCAAGCATTTTATGGGCTATCGTTTTGGGCTTTTTAATTATGCCACACAGGAAGCTGGTGGATATGTTGATTTTGATTATTACCGAATTGATAAAGTTCCGATGCGCAAAAAGCCTTAAATCTATTCACAAAAACATAGCTCCTATAAGTTCCAAATTCCCATTTGGGACCACCTTTATTCCTCAAATTAATGGCCCAATTTTCGGTTCATTCCCATCATCGGTTAATAGCACAGTTACTTTTTTGCTCATCCGTCAACCCAAAAGGGGCATTCGTCAATTAGGAGTGATTGTTTTGGGCAGTTTTACCCATCTTTATTTTTCAAATCTGAAAAATAATGAGCAACCTACTTAATTTCTCCATTAAGCAAAAACATAGGGAATACCGTAAAAAGAGAAAGGAAAAAATATTTAAGGGAAATATTGTCCAATGTTCCATCTGTAACTCAGAATACCGGGAATTTGCTCCATTTGGCAATACAAAAAGAAAGAACTCTAAATGCCATAATTGTGGCTCACTGGAAAGGCATCGATTGATTTGGAAATATATACAGGACAAAAAATTGATAACCAAACCCATCCGGTTGCTCCATTTTGCACCTGAGAAAGTTTTTTATGACATTTTCTCGGAGTCGCACGATATCGCATACTTTCCATGTGATTTACATCCAAAAGTTTATGATTACAAAGGAAAAACCATAATCAATAAGGTCGATATTACCCAAATCCCCTATGAGACCGACTCTTTTGATTTTATTTTATGTAACCATGTTCTGGAACACATTCCAAACGATGCGCTTGCCATGTCGGAACTGTATAGGGTGATGAAACCAAATGGGTTGGGGATATTTCAAGTTCCGATTGATTACAATCTTGAGAAAACCTATGAAGATTTCTCCATAACATCCCCAAAAGCGAGGTTAAAGGCTTTTGGAAGGCGTGACCATGTAAGGTGGTATGGCAAAGATTATAAATTGCGATTGGCAGATGCAGGTTTTGAAGTAATAGAGGATGATTATATTTCTTCCTTTACAAAAGAAGAGCAGTTTAAATATGGATTTGATTGCACAGAAAAAATCTACTTATGCCGTAAATAAGGAAAAAACCTATGGTTTGAAAAGAGACAAATCAACGAACGCTGTATCGATCGCTCCAAGAATACTATCAGTTTATTTAATATTCTTCAAATTGATTACCTCCTGTTCCTTTAAATATCCTTAATGTCCAAGCCGTGGTTCTAGAGCACAACACTATTAAAAACTATTAAATTAGTTAAATAACTATATAAATAGTTGTTCTACTAAACAAATAGTTATATTTATGGTTCAGTCCTAAAAAGATATGAGAAAAATACTGCTATTTACATTATTCATATGCTGTTCCCATACGTCCGCGCAGGAAAAACTGCAATTGGATGGCTACGTAAAAGGTTATGAGGGCAAGGTTCCACTTATTTTGAACCTTATTAAACCCAACCACGAGGCGGATATGGTAAATGAGGAAGTAATTTACATGGTTGACGGTAAATTTAGAATTGAGAAGGAACTGGAAGAACCGACAGTTCTATCCATTAGAATACGTCCAGAAATCACTGAGGGTTTTGATCCGAGGTCTTGGGAAGATTGTTGGATCTGGGTAGCTAACAAAAGAATTACCTTAATTGGTGAAAAAGGAAGTTTTACCAACTCTAATGTAACGGGCTATTACAGACAAGATGAAAATGAACACAGCAAACAATATGTTAATGGCAAATTGGAGGATTATCGTCAAAGGGTTGATTCTCTTTTGAGGCTACAAACCTCTGAAGCAACAGCATTAGCAAGTAAACTAAAATCGGTTTCAACAACTCGTCTGATGAATACATATCGATTGGAATATTCCAATATGAACCCCAATAATTATGTCTCTGTATATGATTATTCGTGGTTTGTGAAATGGATACCAGAAATGGTTCCCAAAGCTCATGCCAAAAGCTTTTACAATGTGTTGGCAGACAGTCTAAAATACAGTACCCATGGAAACCAAATAAAATACTATATAGACAATATCGCTGTCAGCAGAAGATTAAAGATTGGTGATAAACCCTATGAGTTCTCATTACCAGATTCAACCGGTCAGCAAATTTCATTGGCTTCCTTGAATAAAAAAGTAATCCTTTTGGATTTTTGGTCATCAGGTTGTGCTCCGTGCAGGAAAGAGCATAAAAATTATTTGAAGCTTTATAACCAATTCAAACATAGAGGCTTTGAAATCGTTTCCGTAAGTCAAGATAGAAGTAGAAGTCGCTGGTTGAAGGCCATGCACAAAGATCAAATGATCTGGACATCACTTTGGGACGAAGAAATGAATGTCTCAAAATATACCTACCTCGTATCGGCAATACCTGACAATTACCTAATTGATGAAAGTGGAAAAATAATGGCTAGAAATATATATGGTAGTCAATTACAGGGCTTATTGAATGAATTGATCCAAGAATAATATTTAAAGTGCTACTTAATATTCTTCAAATTGATTACCTCCTGCTCCGTTAAGTACCTCCAGTGTCCTCGTGGCAAATCTTTTTTGGTCAGGCCGGCGAAGACCACACGGTCCAATTTGGTCACATTATAGCCCAAATGCTCAAAAATACGGCGCACGATGCGGTTTCGTCCGCTGTGGATTTCCACGCCCACCTCTCGCTTTGGTGCCCCTTGGATGTAACTCACGCTATCCACGGATATGGGCCCATCTTCCAGTTCCAGGCCAGCCTCAATTTTATGGAGGTCGCCCAGACTAAGATTATTGTCCAAATGCACGTGGTAAATCTTGCGCACGTTATGCTTGGGATGCGTCAGTTTTTTGGTAAGGTCTCCATCGTTGGTGAAGAGCAACAGACCTGTGGTGTTCCTGTCCAAACGGCCTACTGGCAACAGTCGGTTGTTCGATGCGCTCGAAATTAGCTCCATTACCGTGCGGCGCCCTTTTTCATCACTTGTTGTGGTAATGAAGTTCTTGGGCTTGTTCAACAAAACATACTCCTTTTTTTCCAAACTGAGTCGTTTCCCATCAAAACGGACATCGTCGGAACGTTTTACCTTGTAGCCCATCTCCGTTACCGCTTTCCCGTTTACGGTAACATTTCCGGCAGCAATATAAGTGTCCGCTTCCCTGCGGGAACAGATTCCCGCATTGGCAATGTAGCGGTTCAACCTAATCTCATCTGGATTGGATGTTTTGCGAGGTGTGTTCTGCTTGGGTCTTGATGAAAAATTTTTGTTGAACGGCTTTTTTCTTTCACCGCCCTTAAAGTTTTTGGAAGGTCTTTTACCCCTGTTGTTGTCTGATTTCGCCATCAGTCGAATTTTTTGCAAATGTAGTGTTTTTAAGTTCCAAAAAACCTAAAGAACAAATAATTACAAGATTCGGTTCAGCACCACATCCACATCAATTAAAAGGATGCTAAAGACCCCGGCCACAATTATAAATTTGATGATGTTGTGCAGCCATACATAGTGCTTTTTGCCGTTGGCCATCCATAGTAGCATCAAAAATAAAATCAGCAGGGCGATACATGCCATAAAATAGAGGTACATATACCCAACATCAAACGATTTGATGAGCAGAAGTGCAGGGACCAGAGTAAGCACTATCAAAAATGTAACGATAGACTTTGATACATTGGGGCCATAAAGAATTGGTATGGTTTTATAATTCTGTGCCATATCGCCCGCCATATTTTCCAAATCCTTGATCATTTCGCGGGCCAAAATCAACAGGAACAAGAAAAGTGCATGTACAAAAATCACGGTCTGGAAATTCTGATAGTAAACAAATACCACAAAAAATGGGGCAATGGCCAAAGTGGAGGATACCAAATTGCCGACTAAAGGTATACGCTTAAGCTTGTGCGAATAAATCCAGATACCAAAAATATAGGCCGAAAAGAACAATACCGCCCTAAATGAAATATAGCTCGCTGCAAAAACAGTCAAAAGGTTAAGGATAAAATAGGTGGTCAGTTTAAAACGCTGGCTCACCAAACGATCCAACATACTTTTGGTAGGCTTGTTGATCAAGTCCTTTTCCGCATCATAAAAATTATTGATAATATACCCGCTCGCGATCGTAAGGGCAGAGGCTGTAACGATAAGGAACAGGTTCACATCCAAAACCACTTTACGCAAAGGAATGTTGGGTGACAATATGTAGATAGAGGCCAAGTACTGTGCAAGGGTTATCACGAGGATATTGTAACCCCGAACCACAGAAAACAGACTCAATAGCTTAAACAGCAAGAGTTTGTTTTTTCTACTAAGCATGTGTTTGCTTTTAGAAGTTGTACACTACTTCCAGATTATGGCCTTCAAGTGCTTTTTTGGCCCTTTCCAAATCTTGGGTAAAGCCCAAAATATATCCACCGCCACCAGAACCACAAAGTTTGAGGTAATAATCGTTGGTTTCGATGCCCTTTTGCCAAAGTTGGTGAAACTTAGCCGGAATCATTGGTTTAAAATTGTCAAAAACCACATGGGAAAGTTGCTTTAAGTTTCCGAACAAAGATTTCACATTACCGTTCAAAAAGTCCTCCACACACGCATCGGTATGTTTTATGAACTGGTTTTTGATCATATTGCGGAAACCTTCCTGCTTCATGTTCTCCATAAACAACTGCACCATGGGCGCTGTTTCGCCTGTCATTCCACTATCCAATAAGAAAACCGCTCCTTTTCCCTCCATGTTTTGAGATGGAATACTAGTGGACTCAATATTATCCTTGGAGTTGATGAGAATGGGCAAGCTCAAATAACTGTTCAACGGATCCAGTCCAGAAGACTTACCGTGGAAGAAGGATTCCATTTTCCCGAAAATCTTCTTCAATTGAAGCAATTTTTCACGGGTCAGGTTTTCCAAAACCGTGATTTTGTCCATAGCATAACGATCGTAAATAGCAGCGACCAGTGCACCACTACTTCCAATTCCATAGCCTTGGGGAATGGAACTGTCAAAATACATCCCATCGGCCACATCTTTTTCCAAAGCTGCTATATCAAAAGCAACCAAACCTTCTTCCTTCATCTCGAGCACTTTTAAATACTCGGCATAGGCTTTAAGACTTTTGTTCGATTTTTGCGCCATTTCGGAATTGTCGTTGTCCCATTTTAGCGCTCCTTTAAAAAAATTATAGGGTATGGATAGTCCTTTGGAGTCTTTGATGATACCGTACTCCCCGAACAATAAAATCTTGGAATAAAATAATGGACCTTTCATATAATACTACTAAGATACAAACAAATTTTGTTTAATGATGAACGAAATTCGATAAACAAATCGATTTCATCCATAAAAAACTTCTCCCGTCTGACTAAAATCTTGGCAAATAACGTAAAAAAACAGCTTAGCTGTTCATTTTTAAGTGTTTATTTTGATGGCGCCCTCGCCTACTTTGTCGTGGATGTACTGACCGTTTTCGCAGTGTTCGGCCAATGTATCTTTGATAAATTCCAGTACTTTTTCCTTAGCATCTTCCGGATATAGTAAATGCACGTTGGCGCCTGCATCCAATGTAAAACAAACTGGGGTTTTGGTCGCTTCGCGATATGCCCAAATTTTATTGATGATTTGCAAAGTATCCGGCTTCATCAACATAAAATAGGGCATGCTGGTCATCATCATGGCATGCAGGGTAAGTGCTTCGCTTTCCACTAGTTTGATGAACTCTTCCAAATCGCCACTTGCCAAAATAGGTTTTAGCTTATCCAGATTGTCAAATGCTTGTTGAAACCGGTTTTGAGCATACGGATGACCGTGCATCAATTGATGCCCTACTGTGCTGCTTACTTGTTTTTGACCTTTGTGCACCAATAAAATGGTATCGCAATAGCTTTTAAAAACAGGGTTCACCCCAAAAGGATATTCCACACCGTACAAATCCGAACTGTCCGGTATGTTGGCGTGATTTCCCCACTGCACAAGACTCCCTTTGATACTGCGGCAGGCACTTCCGGAGCCCAATCGGGCCAAATAGGATGCTTTTGCATGAAAAACATTTTCTTCCATGGAAGGAAACAGTTGTTTTTCAATATCCATGAAGCATAGCGATAGTGCGGCCATGCCACTCGCGGAGGATGCAATTCCGCTGCTGTGCGGAAAGGAATTTGACGTTTGAATGATGAAATGGTACTCCTTCAAAAAAGGCAGGTACTTCTCAATCCGCTCTAGAAAGGTCTGAATCTTGGGTTTAAAATCGTCCTTGGACTTTCCTTCAAAAAATAGATCAAAAGAAAAATTATCCTTTTTCTCCTTTCTCTCAAAGGAAACGGAGGTGGTAGTAGCACAAGTATCCAAAGTGAAGCTAATGGAAGGATTGGCCGGAATCTGAACGGGCCTCTTTCCCCAATATTTTACCAAGGCGATATTGCTGGGTGCTTTCCAACTTACCTTGCCATTTTTGGGCAAATTTTGGTAGTCACCCGGCATAAAATCATTTTCCGTCATGGAGCATGGAAGTTTAAACAAATATAAGCAGCGACAAACTTACTGGAAATCGGATACAAATAAATTCTTATTTTAGTCGAAGTTGCGCCAACCATGAAAAAAAGAATCGTTTACATCACCATTAGCGTTTTGGTCTGCCTTGCCATTGGATTTTTATCCAGCATTGCGACCCAAAGTTCTGTGAATGATTGGTACGTTACCCTGAACAAGCCATCGTTTACGCCCCCGAACTATCTTTTTGCCCCTGTTTGGACCGCTCTGTATATTATGATGGGCGTTGCCGCGGGCATTGTTTGGTCCAAGGGTTATCATCATATTTGGGTTAAGACAGCGCTGTACCATTTTGTGTTCCAACTGTTATTGAATGCCCTCTGGAGCATTGTTTTTTTCGGGCTTAAAAATCCGTTGGGTGGAATGGTTGTTATCTTGGCATTGTTGACGATGATCATCCTTACCATAAAATGGTTCGGGGTCATCAGTAAACCTGCGGCACTGTTAATGGTTCCTTATGTACTTTGGGTGGCCTTTGCATCGGCACTGAACTATAAAATTTGGGAACTGAACGGTTAATTACTAGCCATTTCCAATAACTTCAGCATTGTTTTATGATTTCGGGTAGTAGCCTCTACTTGTAGTTTCTTTTCAATAAGATTGTTGTTCAGTTTTGCCTTGCCATAGCCGCTTTTACAGAAAAGATATACGCAGGTATCGGTGATTTTAAAACCTTCATGTTCAAATTGAAGCTGATTGAACTGCTCCACCAGCGCTTCTTTAGGGATACTTTTCAGCAAAACATAGTACAATTTGTTTTCTTCTGCCCCTTCTTGAAAAGGATTGGCTTTCAATATTTGCTCAATACCATCCTTCTGAACCACTAAGGTCGGTACATCAAATCCAAATTGTTGACGTATGATTATCGCTATTTTTTCCTGAAGTTTACGCCTATCTGTCTGTTCGTCATCAAAAATAATATTGCCACTTTGGATGTAGGTTTTGACGTTTTTCAGTCCGTTTTCCTGCAAAACTTGCCTTAAATCGGCCATTTTTATCTTTTTTTGACCACTTACATTGATTCCGCGCAACAAAGCTATATGTGTATTCCCCATATTGATGGATTCCAAACCCGAATTAATTTTAGTAAATTCAAACGCACTTAAATTAGCAAAATGAATCAATATATCCTTGCCTTGGACCAAGGTACCACAAGTTCCCGTGCCGTAGTCTTTGATCAAAAGGGAACCATTATCTCCGTTGCCCAAAAAGAATTCACACAAATATTTCCCAAACCGGGCTGGGTGGAACACGACCCCGATGAAATCTGGTCCACCCAAGCTGGTATGGCCGCAGAAGCTGTGAGCAAAAAAGGATTGAAGGCTTCGCAAATGGCCGCCATTGGCATAACCAATCAGCGGGAAACCGTTGTTGTGTGGGACAGGAATACCAGCGAGCCCATTTATAATGCCATTGTTTGGCAGGACAAACGTACAGCGGATTATTGCGATGAGCTGAAAAAAGAAGGCAAGTCCCAAATGATTAGAGAAAAAACGGGATTGGTCATCGATTCCTATTTTTCCGGAACCAAGGTAAAATGGATTTTGGATAATGTGGAAGGCGCAAGAGAAAAAGCCGAAGCTGGCGATTTGATCATGGGAACCATAGATTCGTGGTTGATATGGAAAATGACGGATGGGGGACTTCATATAACGGATGTCACCAATGCCTGCCGTTCCATGCTATTCAATATCAATAACATGGATTGGGATGATGAGCTTCTGGACTTGTTGACGATTCCTAAAAGCATGTTGCCCGAAGTGAAGCAATCCAGCGAAGTCTATGGGCATACCACTCCCAACTTATTTGCCACTCCAATTCCGATTGCAGGCATTGCGGGTGATCAACAAGCTGCCCTGTTCGGGCAAATGTGCACCAAAAAAGGAATGGTCAAGAACACCTACGGGACTGGTTGCTTTATGTTGATGAACATTGGGGAAAAACCGATTGTTTCCGACAACAACCTGCTGACCACGGTCGCTTGGAAAATTAATGGAAAAACACAATATGCCCTTGAGGGAAGCATCTTTATCGCAGGTGCCGTGGTACAATGGTTGCGAGATAGCCTAAACATTATAAAAACCTCAGCTGAAGTGGAAAAACTTGCTAGTTCCGTAGACAGTACAGAAGGAGTGGTTTTTGTTCCCGCGTTTGCAGGCTTGGGCGCGCCCCACTGGAACCAAAAGGCACAGGGAACTATTTTTGGCCTTACACGGGGTAGTACCGATGCCCATATTGCACGTGCCGCTTTGGAGTCCATTGCCTACCAGACCATGGATATCCTAAAAGCAATGGAAGCAGATTCCGGTATTTCCATAAAGGAGTTACGTGTTGATGGCGGTGCCACGGTAAACGATATGTTGATGCAATTTCAAGCCGATGTTTTGAACACTGTTACGGTACGACCAAAGATTGTGGAAACCACTGTAATGGGAGCTGCCTATTTGGCAGGATTGGCCGTTGGCTATTGGGAAAGTCCTGAAGAAATACAGGATATTTGGCAAACTGATGTCCATTTTAATCCAACCCAGGAACGTGAAACTATTAATGAAGGCATTAAAAGATGGTACAAAGCCATTAAAGCGTTGGAGTTCTGGACACATAACCTTTAATTTTCAAATATCATAAACACTAACATTTCCTTTATATGACTCCTTTTATATCTGAAATTATAGGTACTTTTTTGTTGATGGTACTCGGATGTGGCGTAAATGCCAACGTATCCCTTCAAAAAACCTACGGGAACGGCTCCGGCTGGATCGTGATCACTACAGGCTGGGCTTTTGCCGTTTATACTGGTGTTGTCGTCGCTGGCCCATACAGCGGTGCGCATATAAATCCCGCAGTAAGTATTGGATTGGCCGTAGCGGGTGAATTCCCTTGGGCAGAGGTTCCTTCATATATATTGGCCCAATTTATCGGTGCAATATTTGCCGCATTTTGCGTGTGGCTCGTAAACAAAGACCATTTTGATGCTACTGAGGATGGAGGCACCAAACGAGGGGTCTTTTGTACGGCACCGGCCATTCCAAACACATTGACAAACCTATTTTCTGAGATTTTGGGCACGTTTGTTCTGGTTTTCGCAGTACTTTATTTTACCGATGCGGTACTATCCACCGACGATGCCATCATTGGGTTGGGGTCACTGGGTGCGTTACCTGTTGCACTTATTGTTTGGGGCATCGGTCTGTCCTTGGGCGGAACCACAGGTTATGCCATAAATCCTGCACGGGATTTGGGTC
>CEQG01153078.1_pt1 | contig 10482 bp, 3 predicted proteins | sample 350301 | NCBI WGS metagenome assembly CEQG01 (sample SAMEA2621242, study PRJEB7988) | marine metagenome | isolation source: saline water (ENVO:00002010), including | reverse complement strand
CTTCGGCGGCATCCCTAAAGAGGGCGTCTCTTTCGCTCACATCTATATCAAGTCCTGTGCCACTATCCTCCCCAGAATATTCTGGCAGTAGGTGAGCATCAGGATATGCTTTTTGTGAACCTATGAAATCGGTTATTTTTTCTACCTCTGGTGTATCTACAAAGGCACATTGCACACGTACGGGCTCATTGCCCTGTGTAAAGAGCATGTCACCCCGGCCTATCAACTGGTCTGCACCCTGAGAATCCAGGATGGTGCGGCTATCTATTTTTGAGGTTACCCTAAATGCAATCCTTGCAGGAAAGTTAGCCTTGATGATACCCGTTATTACGTTTACTGATGGTCTCTGGGTGGCAATGATCAAGTGGATTCCCACGGCACGGGCCAGCTGTGCTAAACGTGCGATGGGGGTCTCGACTTCCTTGCCGGCAGTCATGATCAAATCAGCAAACTCATCGACCACCAGGACGATATAGGGCAAGAATTTGTGACCGTCATTAGGGTTCAGTTTCCTGCGCTTGAACTTCACATTGTATTCCTTGATGTTGCGCACCATGGCATCCTTGAGCAGGTCATAGCGGGCATCCATCTCCAGGCACAGTGAATTGAGCGTGTTGATAACCTTAGAGTTGTCGGTTATAATAGCATCTTCAGTATCTGGAAGCTTTGCCAGGTAATGTCTTTCAATCTTGTTGAAGAGGGTAAGCTCGACTTTCTTTGGGTCAACCAAAACAAATTTTACTTCTGCAGGATGCTTTTTATAGAGTAGGGAGGTCAGGATGGCATTGAGGCCCACAGATTTACCCTGGCCCGTTGCCCCGGCCATGAGCAGGTGTGGCATTTTGGCAAGATCAACCACAAAGGTTTCGTTTGAGATGGTCTTACCCATGGATAGTGGCAGTTCCATTTCGGCATTTTGAAACTTGGGTGATGCAATGACCGAGCGCATGGATACAATACGTGGGTTCTTGTTGGGTACTTCAATACCTATGGTTCCCTTTCCTGGTATGGGTGCGATGATCCTGATGCCCAGTGCAGCAAGGGAAAGCGCGATATCATCTTCCAGGTTTTTTATCTTGGATATCCGCACGCCTGCTTCGGGCACGATTTCATATAGTGTTACGGTGGGGCCCACGGTAGCCTTGATGTGCGCGATGGCAATTTTATAGTTCTTGAGGGTCTCTACAATGCTGTTCTTGTTCTCCTCGAGTTCTTCTTGATTTATGGTAATGCCCTGTCCAGAGGTGTAGTCCTTGAGCAGTTCTATACTGGGAAACCTAAAGTTTGAGAGTTCTAGGCGCGGGTCAAATTCACCAAAATCTTCCACTAACTTCTTACTGAGGTTTTCCGTGAGTTCCTCTTCTTCGTAGGTTTCTTCAATTTCTATTTCCACATCATCTTCAGCAACGGCGGGTCTTGCTACCTCTTCATTTGATGGGGTTACCTTGATATCCATCTCAAGGGTTGTTTCATTTTCTTTTTTATTGACGGGGGGCTGCTGGGGTTCAGGGATGTTGATATTGTCTTTTTCAAATGCCGTATCTTCCATGGGGATGGGGTCAAGGTCGTCAGGCTCCCCATCAAACTCTGATGCGAGGTCAGCCCTTTTGCGCTTTAAATAACCCTGAGCCATTTCCGGCGTAAGCCTAAGCCTTAAGACCATATAGGCTATTGCAAAAAACAGCATGAGGAGTATGGCTCCCGCAAGCCCCAGGTAATCCTGGAGAAAATCATTGAGCTCAAAGCCCACGGTGCCTGCCAGCAATGGGAGTTTGTGGGCAAAAAAACCAAAGAATACAGACACCCATATCATCACGGGGATGCCCCATAGCCAGTAGCTGCGCAGTGATTTTTTTGGTTTGTCAAAAAAGTAATAGTAGCCTGTGAGGCTTATCAAGACGGTAAGGATAAATGCCGCGATACCAAAACCCTCATATACCATGACGTGGCCTATGCCGGCACCAAATTTATTCAACCAGTTATCTGCCTGTGCCTCGCGCTGGGAGATTTCCTCCAGCACGCTTTGATCTGCCTGCCAGGTAAAGAAGTAGGAGACAAGGGAGAAAAAGAGTGCTATGCCCAGCAGGAATAAAAAGCTGCCAAGCATTATCTTTTGCTGCCTATTTAGCTTAAAGCTGAATTTTTTGGCAGGTTTACGGGCGGGTTTTTTCTTGCTGGTTCTCTTTTTGGCCATTCAGTAAGGTTGCAATCAATGCGCAAAAATACAAATATGAAACGTGATGGTAGCTTAAAAGTTGTATGCTGGGGCAACTTGCCTAAGATGAGGCAGTAGCATTATCCTGAGGGATTTCTTCTCCTAGTAGCTCTGCAATTTTATTTTCAAGGTCCTCACCTCTAAGGTCCTTGTCTATAATGGTGCCGTTTTCATCAAGTAAAAATGTAGCGGGTATCGCTCTTACCCCATAAGCACGGGCGATGGGGTCCTGCCATTCTTCTAGGTTGGAGACGTGGTACCAGGTCATGTTGTCGTTCTCGATGGCTTTTAACCAGCGGTCGCGGGCATCTGGCCTATCTAGTGATACGCTTACGATGTTAAGGCCCTTGTCATGGTACTTGTTGTAAACCTTTACCACGTTGGGGTTCTCAGCACGGCAGGGTTTGCACCAGCTTGCCCAAAAATCAATAATAGTGTACTTGCCCATGGCATCGCTAAGTGCTAGCTCTTCGCCCTGGGGCGTAGGGCCGGTAAAATCTGGGGCTTGGTTGCCCACTTCAGCCTGCTTGGCAGCATTTTGTTGTTCTTTGATGCTGGCAATAAGCTTGTTGAGGTTTTGTCCACGGCTGGTTTCCTGTATTTCCTTGGGCATGGAGTCAAAGATTTCCTGGGCCTTGTCTGGTTCTACAAGTTGTTGCCCCACAAGGTCTGTAAGGATAAGCACCGAGACAAATGAGTTCTTGTTGTTTTCAACTGTTTCCAGGCTGTGCGTTGCACCTGCCTTGCGTATGGCATCAATCTCGTTGCGGGCTTCTTCCATCTTTTCCTGGTTGCCACTTCGCATGGCTTCCATGCCTTCCATCTGCAATTTGTTGAGCTCTGTGTTCTGAGCCACCATGGTGCTTATGTAACTGCTGAAAATCTTATTAGACTCCCCACCCCTCACCGTGGATTTATTGAGGCTATCCTTATAGGCCTTGATGTTTATATTTTCGTCCTCGAGTACAAGCACCACGTTGCCGCGTGTGTTTTCAAAGGTAAGGAGGGCGATGTCTTCTTCTTCAAGTGGGCGGCTTTCAAAGGTAAATGCCCCGTTGCTTATCTTTGCTGTATCCACGACCTGCAGGGTGTTGCCTTCGGCTATTTTGTTAAGGTAAACGCTGGTATCGTCATCAAATCCTTCGGCTTTACCCTGTATTGAGTAGTTGCTTTCTCCATTACAGGCAACGACCATTGTTGCCAGTACTATGATTGCTAAAAATTTTATCTTCACGGTTATTTTTTTAAGGGTTGCAAGATACGGTTTTGTACTCCCCAAAACAAGGTAAATAACCGCTTTGATTTTTCGGCGCAAGCCAAATAAACAAACCGGTAAAACCCTTTATATCATCCTGTTCGCACATTGGTATTTATTGATTGTAAGCTTAAATGCATGTTAAAGACTAAGGGAATACAGAACGGCAAAAGGATATTTACTAATTTTAGTGGTCACTATGGGTATTATGAAGGATTTTAATGATTTTCCGCTTGAGATCAAGCTCTCGTTCCACAGGGTTATTGAAGAGCTCGAGCTGCGTATGGAAAATTCAAAAAGCAGTATCTCTACAGCGTACCTTGAGTCGCTGCTCAAATACCTGGCCAATTTTCCTGACCTGTATGAGGGACTTAGTGATTTTGACAAGCTTGATGATTACAAAGAGCCCATAACCGTACTGCTTGAAAGCCTATTTCCGGCGGCACTTACCAAAAATGAGATCAAGGCGGCATCCGTGCCTTTTCACAACTTATTGTTCAATCCTACGGCAAGGCTCGCAAAAATCCTTGAAGATGCGGGAGATGCATATGAGCTCAGTATAAAAAATATAAACGAGAACCAGTTTTATATCATAGGGTGTATCGTGATTCTCAAGGCCTATTATGGTTACAACATTGACCCCAGTAAACCCATATTTTATGAAATACCGGCAAAAAATGGATTAGTGCGCCACTACCGTGCCTCCATGAATGCTGATTTTGTTTCTTTTGAACCTACTGAGAAGGCGGTTGATATTACCGAGAAGGAAATGGAAGAACTTCTCAATAATGTTGATGATGTCTCGCTGTGGCGAAAATATTTTCCGCCAAAAAGCTGGGTGCTCAAAGGGGTCTCCATACTCAATTTTACTGATGTTACCCTGGACCATGCCATCAGTGAACTCAAGACCTCACTGTTATATGAAACGGGAACCAACAACAAGCAGGTGGTGCCCAAGTTTGAAAGTATATTCAGGTCCATCTTCAACCTGCCAGACCTCAAGATAGGCTTTACTGGTTTTGACACGGGCAATAAAGGGTTTAGGAAATTTGAGAAGGATTTTGCCCAGAGCTATATACTTGCCGAAGAAAACAGGAACGACTGTAGGGAAAACATGTGTGAGGACAGTTACAACTCACTCATAAAGGACAAGAAATATTTCATCATTCCAGATGTTGAGAAATATGCGGTGAGCACTGACCATAACCTGCTTGCCGAAAACCTGCTCAATAACGGGATGAAGAGTGCCATACTTGCCCCCATAGCAAAAGGCAGTAAATTACTGGCCGTCCTAGAACTTGTATCACCCCACAAAAAAGAACTCAATAGTGTAAATGCATTAAAGCTTGACGATATACTTCCATATATCGTAAATACCGTTGAACGTTCAAAATTTGAGACTGAAAACAGGATCAAGGCCGTGATTCAAAGTGAGTGCACCAGCATACATGATAGCGTGCTCTGGATTTTTGAAGAAGAGGCTAAACGCTATATAGAAAACCAGGATGCCGGTAAGTTTGCCGCATTTAGGGACATCGCGTTTGATAATGTTTATCCCTTATATGGGCAGATTGATATTGTGGGCTCATCAGACGAACGGAATATTGCTATCCAAAAAGATATACTGGTTCAGTTAAAGCTAGTTGATAAGATTCTTGACAAGGCACTGAAGCTGCAATCCATCCCCATTTATGAGCAGGTAAAATGCAGGGTGGATGATTTTATACAAAACTTAAAAAAAGGTATCAATGCCTCCAGCGAGAGCGAGGTCATCAACCTTTTAAAAGACGAAGTGGATCCCTTGCTAAAACACCTCAATACGCGTTTTCCTGAGCTCAAGCCACATATAGAAGAATATAAGGAAGCCCTGAATCCTGAAACGGGACTGGTGTACAAAAGCCGAAAATATTATGACGATGCCGTGCAGGGCATCAATCAAAAACTTGCTACATACATAGACCGCCGGCAACAGGATGCCCAGGCTATTTTTCCACATTATTTTGAACGGTACAAGACAGATGGCGTGGACCATAACATGTACATAGGCCCTTCTATGACCAAGGAATATGAGTTTAGTGAAATATACCTCTACAACCTCAGGTTATGGCAGCTGCACACCATGTGCGAGATGGAAAACCACTTCTACCACCAGCAGCAGGACTCTAAGATACAGCTGGATGCGGCATCCTTGATACTGGTGTTCAGCAACACGCTATCCATAAGGTACAGGATGGACGAGAAGAAGTTTGATGTGGATGGAACCTATAACGCAAGGTTTGAGATTATCAAGAAGCGCATAGACAAGGCCCATATAAAAGGCACCGAAGAACGGGTCACGCAGAAGGGCAAGATATCTATTATATATTCACAGGACAGCGATCGTATGGAGTATGACCGTTATATAAAATATCTGCAGGAAAAAGCATACCTCGGTGACCGGGTCGAATATCTTGAACTTGAGGAAGTGCAGGGTGTAGTGGGGCTCAAGGCAATACGCGTGGATGTATTATATGCCACCACCGTGCCCAGAAAAGAATCTGCCACCACTATTTCTTACGATGATTTGATCAAGGTGCTAGAATAAGATAATTTGGCTTTCGCCAAATAAACAAAAACCCCAGGTATAGCACCTGGGGTTTTTGTTTCTCTATACTTGATACTTGTTATATCATCCAGAAAGCGATGATGTAGGATATCACCGATACGATGATACCCGTCATAAAGATGGTATAGGTTTTTCGCAGCAGCATATACTTCTTGTTGAGTACGATTCCCAGGAGGTACAAATCCTTGGTCAAGGCCTCATAGATATATTCCTTATCGTTTATTATCTCATTGATGGCCCACTGGTACTGGTCGTAGGGCATCTTGTGAAAGTTGCCAAAGAAAAGTATGTTCACCTGTTTTTTCTTGACCTGTTCCCTGGTGAACTCCCCAGAGGTTACATTGGGCCTGGTGGACATGATAGATAATATTATTGATGCCACGCTAAAGAGTACCAGGATAAGCGTAGGGATCATCAAGTGCCTGTTTGTGGGTGAATCCAGCTTTGGTATCACATTGGCTAAAGCCAAGGAGATGATGATTGCATTTACAGAAAGCAAGATGTTTGCCTTGGTATCTGCGATGTCGCTCAACTTGATGTGGTTTCTCAACGTGGTCCTGTACAGGGTCTGTACACCACGGTCAGGACTTTCATCCTTATATTTTGCCTTGAGCTTGGCCTTTACTTCTTCCTTGCGGTATTTTTTTTGTTTCTTCTTCTTCTTTTCGAGCAGTTTTACCAGGTTCTCATCCTTCTGTATCTTCCAGTTCTTTGCAGCATAATCAGTATAGAACCTGTGTTTTTGGGTAAACATCTCGATGTTCTTCTCCCTCCATTCTTCAGCTGAATAATCAGCAACATCGTTAAGCAGCAGTTCTTGCCTCAAAAACTCGCTGGTCTCGCTAAAATATTCCTTGGCAAGGTGGGATGAATCCGCATCGTTGATAATGCTTTCAAGTTCGTTTTTTGGTTCCATGCCCATCTTAGTGGAGAGGATGAGTTCTTTCACGCTCTGGATGGTTTCAGCATCTACATCCTGCTCCTTTAAAAACGATTCTGCTATGTTCGCGCTTGCTTCTTCATGTCCTTTTCTACACTCGGTATAACCCGTGTCATGAAGCCATGCGGCCAGTAATAGCACCTCTTTCTGTTTAACATTAATTTGAGAATTTTCGGCTATTTCTTTAGTACTTTTAACCACCCTCGAAGTATGATTATAGTTATGGTACAGGAAAGTGTTGGGCAATTTTTCCTTAAAAAGCCTCAAGACAAACTCATCTGCTTTAGAAATTATTTTAGGGGTTGCTTCGATGGTTTCTGACATACTCGTTGCGATTAAACGTAAGGGAAATGTACTAAAAAATTCTACCAATCAATTTTAGATGACAAAAAATAACATTGTTCTAACAGTTCTTACCACATTGTTTTTAACGGCTTGCGCCACTTATGATAGTCCTAGGTACAAGGAAAGTGAAAAAGACCCAAATGATCCTTATCCCGCAGGAAAAAATATAAAGCAGACGTTTCTCTTGGTAGGTGATGGTGGAATTGTGAAAATGGGCGAAATGAGTGATGGTATCACCGCCTTCAAGAACTTTGTTGACACCCGGGAACAAAAAGGGGATTACACCCTTTTTCTAGGGGATAATATCTACCCTAACGGCATGCCGGCCAAAGGTGACAAGGAAAGGGAAATCTCAGAGTATAGATTGTTTGTACAATATGAAGGGGCCAAAGGTAACAATGGTCCCGTCACCTATATTCCCGGTAACCACGACTGGTACAACCATGGCCTTGATGGCCTTAAACGGCAAGAAGATTTTTTAAAGGATAAAATAGATTATAAAGACGTCTTCCTCCCCGAAGACGGTTGCCCACTGGTGAGCAAGGAGATAGGAGATGATATTCAATTAATCATCGTTGACACCCAGTGGTATCTTGAAGATTGGAACAAAGGCCCAAAGATCAATGATAAGTGCAATATAAAAACGAGGGAAAAATTCTTTTTGGAACTTGAGGGAGAACTCAAGAAAAACCAGCAAAAAACCATACTTCTCGCCATGCACCACCCCATGTACACAAACGGTGTTCATGGAGGTAAGTTTGCAATTTCAAAACACCTGTTCCCGGGTCAGCGCAAGATTCCCGTGCCCATTTTTGCATCCCTGGTAACACAGGTGCGCACCCAGGGCGGTGTCTCAAAACAGGATAGATATAATGAAAAATACAATGAGTTGATGCGCAGGATAAACGTATTGATTCAGGACCGCAGGATAATCCTGGCTTCTGGCCATGAACATAACCTCCAGTATATTGAGCATGATGATGTAAAACAGATTGTATCTGGATCAGGGTCCAAAATAAGCTATGCAGAACTGGGTGGCGACGGTCTTTTCGCGTACAGCGGTCAAGGTTTTGCCGTGCTCGATATCTTTGATGACGACTCTGCCTATGTGCGTTATTACGGGGCAGATGCTAACAAGGAGCCAGAGCTGCTGTTCACCCACAAAATCTATGAACCTAGAGAAATTTATGATACCTCAAAAATAAAAACCGATTATCCTGCAACGGTAAAGGCATCCGTCTACACCTTTTCAGAAACCGAAAAAAGTGACTTTTTTGAAACCGTATGGGGCAAGCATTACCGGGATATCTATGGTAAGAAGGTCACGGCCCCGGTAGCATTGCTCGATACGTTATATGGCGGTCTCGAGGTAGTACGGCCCGGGGGCGGGCATCAAACGGTCTCCCTGCGCCTTAGGGATAAAAAAGGACGGGATTATAACATGCGGGCACTGCGCAAGAGCGCGACCCAGTTTATACAAAAGGTGATCCTGCCAGAAAACGATGTTCAGGAAGACCTGCAAAATTCACTTCCAGAATCGTTGATACAGGATTTTTATACAGCCGCGCACCCGTTTGGGGCCTTTGCCGTACCCAAGTTGAGCAATGCAGCCCGGTTGATGGCACCCACGCCTAAGCTATACTATGTTCCCAGGCAGCCAGCCCTGGGAGAATACAATGATGCCTACGGGGACCAGTTGTACATGATTGTAGAACGCCCTGCAGAAGAATATGACGGGGCCACCTTCAACTATCCTGACGATATTGAAAGTACTGATGATATCCTCGACAAGATAAGGAGTGATGAAGAAAACATTATCGATGAAGAAACCTACATCCGTGCGCGCATGTTTGACATGCTCGTGGGTGACTGGGACCGCCACAATGACCAGTGGCGCTGGGCAGAATATAAAGATCAAAACGGCAAGGACGTCTACGTGCCCATACCCCGTGACCGTGACCAGGTATTCACAAACTTTGATGGGGCCATCCTGGACGTTGCGCGCAGCCTCTTTGGCGCAGCAAAGCAGTTTGCCGTGTATGACGAGAAGCTTGAGGATATAAAATGGTTCAACAACGCCGGTATAAAATTAGATAGGGCTCTTGCCCAAAACTCCACCCGTGAGGTCTGGCTGGAACAAGCAAGGTTTCTGCATGACCATATCACTGATGAAATCATAGAAGAAGCCTTTAGTGATCTACCTCCAGAGGTGCGTGAAGGAAGTTCGATTGATGAGATCAAGAAAAACCTCAAAGGGCGTAGGGACAATATCGTGAACATTGCAGAAGAGTACTGGGATTATTTTTCAAAACTGCAGTACGCTAATGGTACGGATAAGGATGATTATTTTGAGATTACCCGCGGCGATAATGAGACCACGGTAAAAATATGGAGGATAAAGGATGGTAAAAAAGCTGACGTTATCCTAGATAGGACCTACTCCAGCGATGAAACAAATCAATTATGGATCTATGGTCTGGATGATGATGATGTCTTTGAAGTCAAGGGAAAAGGGAAAAACCCTATTTTTGTGAGGATCATAGGTGGACAAAACAATGACATCTATAAGATACAAGAAGGCAGAAAGGTCAAGATCTATGACCATGAAAGCTTGCCCAATACAATTGAAAAAAGGGGAGGTGCAAACTTTAGGTTGACTGATGTCTATGATTACAACACCTATGATTATCAAAAGCAGATCCTGCGTACCAACCTGATAACCCCAGCACTGGGTTTTAATCCAGATGACGGTCTTAAAGTGGGTTTGAGCGATACCTATACGGTAAACGCCTTTCGGCAGAATCCTTTCTCGCAGCAACATAGGTTTTCTGCAGGATATTTCTTTGCCACCCAGGGTTTTGATTTTAGGTACAACGGTGAATTTGCAGGAGTGTTCAATGAGCGTAACCTAATCGTTTCAGGAAGGTTTACCACCCCTACGTTTGCACAAAATTTCTTTGGCTATGGTAACGAGACCGTAAATCTGGACGATGATTTGGGCAAAGATTATAACCGCGTGCGCATGAGTATTATGGAAGCCTCGGTGGGCTTGTTGAAAAACTCTGATTATGGTAGCACCTTTAGGTCTAAGCTTATCTTTCAAGGTATTCAGGTTGATGGCA
>CEQG01276057.1_pt1 | contig 10493 bp, 8 predicted proteins | sample 350301 | NCBI WGS metagenome assembly CEQG01 (sample SAMEA2621242, study PRJEB7988) | marine metagenome | isolation source: saline water (ENVO:00002010), including | reverse complement strand
GTAAATGGTGCCGGCCTTGCCATGGCAACCATGGACCTTATAAAACAAGCCGGTGGCGAGCCCGCAAACTTTCTGGATGTAGGTGGTACCGCAGATGCTGAACGTGTCGAGACAGCTTTTAAGATCATTCTTAAAGACCCCAATGTCAAGGCAATCCTGGTAAACATTTTTGGTGGTATCGTGCGCTGCGACCGTGTTGCGCAAGGTATCGTTGATGCCTACAAGAACATGGGCAATATAGAAGTTCCCATCATCGTCCGCCTGCAGGGTACAAATGCAGACATAGCAAAAGAATTAATAGACAATAGCGGCCTGGATGTGCAGAGCGCCATTGAGTTTCAAGAAGCAGCAGATAAAGTGCACAAGGTGCTCTCTTAAAACATTATATCGCTTACGCGAAAACCAAACCTCCAGGAACCCTGGGGGTTTTTTTATGTTTTGGCGTAAGCCAAATCAATTCACCGGGACTGTAACTTTTTGATTTTTGAACTGTCTTTAGGGTAATCAATCAAACCAATCATGAAACGAACAGTTGTTGTACTGGTCTTCGTACTGGCTCAATGCACCCTATTTTCTCAGGAAAAAGACAGTATTCCCCGAAAAAAAATAACAATCTCACGCATTGTTGAACCTCCTAAAATTGATGGTATACTTGATGATGCCGCATGGGTGGGTGCGGCAATAGCCTCTGATTTTATTGAAAGGATGCCCAATAACGGGCGTCCCATTCCTGATAGCCTCAAGACCGAGGTCAAGATTGTTTATGATGACAACGGTATTTATTTTGGCGCAAGCCTTAAAGATCCAGACCCCTCACAAATCCTTACCGAACTTACTGAGCGGGATGATATAGGCAACGATGATTTCTTTTTTATCCTCCTCAATGGCTACAATGACCGGCAGCAGAGCCTGCAGTTCATCGTGACCGCGGCCGGGGGGCAATATGATGCAAAGATGACCAGTGAAAATGAGGATGCCTCGTGGAATGCCGTGTGGTATTCTGCAGTGAATATCGTGGATGATGGGTGGGTTGCAGAAGTCTACATACCCTATTCTGAAATAAGGTTTCCTAAAAAGAATGTGCAAGAATGGGGCCTGCAGATTGAGCGTGAGTTTAGGCGGGCCAGGACGCGCTACAGCTGGAGCCACGTGGATAATACCAAGGGATATTACTCGATTTATGATGGGGAGGTCTACGGTATAGAAAACGTTGAGACCCCCACACGGCTGAGCTTTCAGCCATACATATCTACGTATGTAAACAACTATGACGGCGATGGTGAGGTTACCGTAAACGGTGGTATGGATGTCAAGTATGGTATCAATGATGCCTTTACGCTAGATATGGTGTTGATCCCTGATTTTGGCCAGACGCCCTTTGACAATGCCGTACTCAACCTTTCTGCGATAGAGGTGCAGTATGCTGAGCAGCGCCAATTCTTCACTGAAGGAACTGAACTTTTTAACATAGGTGACCTGTTCTATTCCCGCAGGGTGGGCGGCTCCCCTTCTGGTCGCGTGGCATTGAATGAAAATGAAGAAATCGTGGAGTATCCCGGCCGCGTAGACTTAATCAATGCCATGAAGGTTTCTGGACGCACTGACAAGGGCCTGGGGATAGGTTTTTTTAACGCAGTTACTGAAAATACCTATGCTACCGTCAAGAATACTGAAACTGATGAGGCCCGCAAAGTCAAGATAGAACCCGTGACCAATTATAATGTATTGGTCCTTGACCAGCGTTTTGGTGGAAATTCTTCAGTATCGTTTGTAAATACAAGCACGTTGCGGGATGGGAGTTTTAGGGATGCAAATGCCACGGCGCTTGCCGCAAACATCACCAACAAGAAAAACACCATGCGCTACTGGGCAGGCCTTGAGGGCAGCTGGATAAGGGAAGAAGGTACACGTTTTGGCACTGAGGCTAGCGCGGGACTATCTAAAATAAACGGAAAACATAGACTGAGCGCCGAGGTAAAACTGCGTACTAGGGATTATGATATCAATGACCTGGGCTACTCCAATTATGCCAACCAGGTCAATTATTATGGATATTATGGTTACAGGCTTTTACAGCCCAAGGGCTTTCTCAATAACATGTACCTTAATTTTAATCTCATTCACACACGCAGGCTGGCACCAGACCTGTTTAATGAAGCTATATTTAATTTCAATTCTAATTTTACAACAAAAGGGTTTTTTGTCTTTGGGGGCGGTTTTGAAGCAACGCCTTTTGGCAAAAAGGATATCTATGAACCCCGTGTCGAGGGAAGATATTTTAATCTGCCCGGGTACTATGATATCTGGGGCTGGATCAGTACAGATTATAGAAAACCTGTAGCGTTAGAAACAAGCATTGACTGGTATAAATATGCTGAAGCAGGTAGGGGAAGGCTGCAGCTTGATTTTTCACCCAGATACCGTGTTTCAGATAAATTTACCGTTTCACTGGCAAGCAATGCATCGTTTTCACAGAAAGAGCAGGGGTTTACCACAAGAAATGGGGATGACATCGTCATGGGCCAGCGCGACCGCAATACCATTATCAATAGCCTAAAGGGAAAATTCATCTTTAACCCGCAAATATCTTTGAGCTTGGCATTTAGGCATTACTATTCTGAGGTTGAATATGACCGGTTCTATAATCTACAACAGGATGGTGGTCTTGAGCCCGTGAACCTGGAGAATACCTTTGACACCACGTACAACACGTGGAATGTGGATTTAAGGTTCTCCTGGTGGTTTGCTCCAGGTAGCCAGGTCACGGTGTTGTACCGCAATGCCATAGAGTCTTATGTAAATACCAGCAATCAGGATTTTAGCGAGAATTTTAATACACTCTTTGACCAGCCACAACTCAACAGTTTATCCGTACGGGTAAGTTATTACCTTAATTATAACCGGATGAAGAATTGGTTTTCGCTCAAGGCGAAAAAAAATAACACCCCACACATCCCCAAAAACGGGGCAGACAGATTTGGACGCTTAGCCGTTGATTTATAAAGTGTTAAAAAATGTTAAATACAACGTTTTAGTGTAACTGTTTGCATCCTCCGTAGTCTATTAAGTAAATATTCATCAATTTAAAATCAAACAATTATGAGAAATTTAAAAACCTTGTTGCTTGCAGTAGCGATTACTTGCAGCAGCGTAGCAATGGCAAACACAAAGCCAGCAACCTATGACCCATCCTCAATATCCAAAGAGGTAACAAAGTTACTTGATAAGCATAACCTTACACTTCCCGTAGAGGCAGTTGCACAGGTGACCTTCACGGTCAACAAAGAGAACGAGATAGTGGTTCTTGAAGTAGATACACAGTCAGAAACTGTTGAAAACTACATTAAAAGCAGATTGAACTACAAGAAACTATCATCTGAGACAGTGCATGGTAAAGAATATTACCTTCCTGTAAAGATTGAAAAAAGCTAGTAAGCTCAAAGCAAATTCTTTCGACCTACAAATGAAGCCCGGTTCTAATCAAACCGGGCTTTTTATGTCAATATGTCTGTGTTTAAATCAATTTTACTGTCAAAATGTCTTTTAAATTTGATTGGTATCTATTTTGCCATTACCAATCTGAAATTAAAAATAACATTCACACATAAAATCGAATAACATGAGCTTAGTAAAAAGATCTAACGAAAATTGGTTACCAAACATTTTTGACGATATGTTCAGGACGGACTGGTTTGGTGGAACCACAAATGTAAACAGTATAGGTACGAGCATCCCTGCCGTGAACATCAAGGAAACGGATGAGGCTTTTGCAGTCGAAGTTGCCGCACCCGGCAAGACCAAAGAAGACTTTAATATAGAACTGGACAATGATGTGTTGACCATTTCAGCAGGAACTGAACAAGAAAAAGAAACGCAGGAAGAAAATGGGCGTTACACCCGCAGGGAGTTTAGCTACTCCACCTTTAAAAGGGCATTCACTTTACCTGACTCTGTAGATAGCGGTAAGATAGGTGCCTCATATGATAGCGGGGTATTGCACATAAGCATACCTAAAAAGGACGAGGCTAAGGTACAGCCCAAAAGATTGATCGAGATTTCATAATACGTGAAGGTTGATTTGATTAGTTAGTTAAGAAGATTGGTGCCCCGCAGTTGCGGGGCATTGATTTTTATAGGGGTTTATACCCTTTTTTTATTCTAGATACATCCAGCTATTAAAAAAATCCTTAATATGACAGCTTAACCTTAACCAATGCCCATAATGAAACTAAGATTGTTAACGCTCTTACTGGTTATTCCCACATGGATAAACGCACAGAAAATGGTGCTCAAGGCAGCCCATCTTTTTGATGGCATGGAGATGCACAAGGACTTTGCGCTCCTGATTGAAGGAAACACCATCGTTGAAGTGGGAGATTTTCTTTCGCTTAGGCCAAAAGGGGATACCATCCTTGATTTTGGTAATAAAACCCTTATGCCAGGCATGATTGAAGGACACTCGCACGTATTACTGTATCCCTATGATATAACAAGCTGGGATGACCAGGTGCTCAAAGAGTCCCGTAGCTTGAGGGCAATACGTGGCGCACAGATGGCCGGGAGGCAATTGATGGCGGGCTTTACCACGGTCAGGGATCTGGGGTCAGAGGGTGCCCAGTATGCTGATGTGGCCATAAAAAGGAGTATTGAACAAGGTATCGTGCCGGGACCGCGCATGATCGTTGCTGGCCGGGCAATCGTGGCCACCGGCAGTTATGGCCCCAGGGGCTTCAATCCTGATGTGACCGTTCCGCTGGGCGCACAGGAGGGTGATGGGGAGCATCTCAGGACAATTGTGCGCGAGCAGATAAGCAATGGGGCTGATGTGGTCAAGGTATATGCTGATTACCGCACAGGACCTCATGGGGAGCCCATGCCCACGTTTTCTTTAGAAGAATTGAAGCTCATTGTGGAGACGGCCGCCAGTACTGGGCGCCGGGTCGTGGCACATGCATCTACCGTGGAGGGTATGCGCAGGGCCACGCTTGCCGGGGTCTATACCATAGAACATGGCACAAACGCCACTGAAGAAATTTTAGAGCTCATGAAAGAACGCGGTGTGGCAATTTGCCCAACCCTTGAGGCCACCCGTGCAATAGCATCATATAATGAGGACTGGGATGGTATCTCCATGCCTGAACCCTTTATGGTCCAGGAGAAGCGCGAGATGTTCAAAAAAGTCCTCAAGAGTGGCGTGACCATCATTTCTGGTGGAGATGTAGGGGTTTTTCCCCATGGTGAAAATGCACGGGAGCTCGTGCTCATGGCAAGCTATGGCATGGATAATGACAAGGTACTGCAAACGGCAACAAGTACTAATGCCCGGGTGCTTGGCCTAGAGCATCTGGGGAGTTTAAAACCTGGGTTTCTTGCAGATATAATCGTGGTAAACGGCAACCCCATGGAGCATATAGAAGACCTTCATAAAGTGGATTTTGTCATGAAGGATGGGGTTATTTATAAAAGTTAGTTTAATTTGGCTCAAGCCAAAACAAATTACCTTGATTATGAAGATTTTATACGCATTACTCATGTTATTGCTGTCCCTGACCACCAGGGCACAAGAAAAAACCTATCATTATATGGATACTGATGATGGGTTGAAGATTGCCTATACTGATGAAGGCAAAGGAGAAGCCGTCATGTTGATTCATGGTTTTATCAGTTCTGGCAGTAGCTGGGACAAGTCAAGCTTAAAAAAGGAACTGCTCAATTCTGGCTTTAGGGTTATCGTACCTGACCTGCGCGGCAATGGCAAGTCCAGCCAGCCACATGACCCTAAAATGTATGCGGGTAATATTGAAATCTCAGATTTAATCGCACTGGCCACCCATCTTAAACTGGATGAATATGATGCCGTGGGATACTCACGGGGGTCCATTGTGCTGGCCAACCAGCTCACAAAGGATAAACGTATTAAAAAAGCCGTGCTGGGTGGGGTGGGGCTTGATTTTTCAAATCCGCAGTGGGAAAGACGGGTAATGTTTGCTGATGCCTTTAGTGGAAGAAAAGTGCCCAACGATATAACCAGTGGTGCGGTCAACTATGCAAAATCCATAGGGGCAGACCTTGAAATTCTGGGCTACTTACAGGATTATCAGCCCGTGACCACCCCAGAAGAACTAAAGACCATAACTGCAAAAGTCCTTGTGATTGCCGGTGATAAAGATAAGGGCAACGGGGAGCCCGCAGAACTTCAGGCCGCCATCCCCGGCAGCAAGCTTGTGCTTGTTCCTGGAGAGCATAATGGCACACATCATTCTCCCGCTTTCGCGGAAGCAATAATCGATTTTCTCAATCAATAGGCCCCTGGATATCCTGTCCTGGTTTTTTTCGCGTAAGCGCAAAGAAAAGCTGGGATATGGGGATGAACATCAACCCGGCAAAAAGAAACAGGATAAACCCTACCTTGAGGTTAAAGGCATGCGCCAGGTAACCCACCAGCGGCGGCCCCAGGAGCATACCCACGATTGAGTATGTCGAGATGATGGAGACGGCCATCCCCGCCGAATATTTTTTTGACTTGCCTGCCAGGCCAAAGGTCATGGGGAAGATTGCCGCGGTTCCCAGGCCCACCATCCCAAAACCTATTAAAACCGGCCAAAAATAGGGGAGGCAAATGGCAATCAAGATTCCGGAGACTATGGTGATGGAGCTAAAGATATAGGTCTTTTCACGGCCTATAAGGTCAATGATCCTGTCACTCATAAACCGGGAAAGTGCCATAAAGACCATAAAACTAAGATGCCCTAGGGTAAAGACATCCTGACCCACGATTTCTTTAAAATAAACGCCCGTCCAGTCAAACATGCCCCCTTCACAGATTGCCGCAAAGAACACGAGCAGCCCCAGGTACAGCACAAATTTATCTGGTTTGCCCAGTTGCAGCTTGTTGCCAGATGTGGCTTTGTCCTGTTTTATCAACCAACCATAAATGGCGACGGCAATAATCAATACCAATATTGAAATGCCCATGAGGTGGTAGTGCATGGGAACGTCAAACCGCACCATGAGCGTTGAGCATCCCACGCCCAGGACGCCACCGCTGCTCCATATACCATGAAACGAGCCCAGGATGGTACGCCCATATTTTTTTTGTAACGTGATGCTTTGTGTATTGAGCGAAATGTTGAGGATGCGCATACAGAATGCAAATACAAAGATGGCTGCCACCAGTACAACCATATTTTGCGCAAAGCCTATAACGGCGAGGGCAACCGCAAAGAAAATAAAGGAAACCGCCATGGGTACACGGCTGTTGAACCTTGCTACTAGCCAGCCACTTATGGGGAGGCCTATGAGCGAGCTTACGGGCATGGTGAGCAAGAGGTTGCCCAGTTCTGCATCATTAAGGTTAAAATGGTCCTTGATGGAGGGGATGCGTGATGCCCAGGTGGCAAAACAAAATCCGGCAAGAAAAAAATATATGCTCAGGGCTATGCGCTGCTTCCTGGTGGTGCTCATGACTGTGTGTTGAGAAGCTGCAAATATCCTTTAAATATTCTTTTTGGGACAACCCCTTTTTTTAAAATACAAAGTACCTGGATACTGTAAATCAAGATTTCGCTTTAAGCGAAAAAAAAGCCACCTGTTATAGGTGGCCTGGCAATAATGATAAATAATTTATTAAGTCTTGGGCAGAAAACAAACTGCGGTGGGGATTTGAAATGAGAGCGAAGCCTGGTTGTTAGCATTTGTCACGATTCTAAAAAGGCCAAATTGCCTTGAGCCATAATGCGGTGCCCACGCCTGAACAAGGTGGTCGCCCTCGCCCGTAAGTTGCCCACATGGGGAATAACTACTGTATTTTATGGGCAGTTCCAGCTGCTGTGAGGGGAATAGCTGTATGGCGCCGCCAGTTGAAGTTTCCTTCACGTTGTAGTGCACGTTGACGGATAGGGTCTCGCCCGGTTTGATGATTTTTGGTGTTTTAAAGCTGGGGTCATCGATGGTGAGGGTGTAGTTTTCTCCAGTGTGGGTATATTGTGACTGGTTGAGGCTGTTGATGGTCGCGGCCGCCACCTTTGCCGTGAAGCTACCCATTTCTTTGGCAACGTTAAGGTATTTTAGTGCAAGTTCTGTGTTCTGGGTAAGTCCGCCCACCCCAAAAAAATACATCTCGCCGAGTTCTTCATTTGCCTCTTCAAAGGAGAGTGCCTGTTTGTAATGTGCAGCGGCTTTTGTCCAGTCTCTTTTAGTACCTTTTCCATTATCATAGATCTTGGCAATCTCCAAGTGGGCCTCCTCGGCAAGGTCACTGTATCGTGTGGCCTTTTCCAGGTTCATGAGTGCCTTATAGCTATTGCTTGGGGTACCCTTGCCTGCTGCATAGGCTTTTGCTAGATGTAGCAGGGCCTTGTTATCCCCATTTGCTACCATGGCTTTGAAAATCTGGAATTTCTCCTTGTTCTCTAGTTCTGAATCTTCATCCAGGGCACTGATGTACAGTGAATTTTGTTCACTTGTAGGTAGAAACTTCCACCCTGTATAGGCATCCGGTTCCTTAATATCGCAATCTTGCAAAAAGTCCCACACGTCTTGAATGGAAAAATAGGTGTCACCATAGTTATTCTGCATGATGCCCTTGAAGACTTCGCTGCCTTGTTTATACGTTGCAGCATAATCTTCATAGCTCTTAAAGCTATCAATATGTTGTTGATAAATGTTTGCGAGGTCAGTGCTGTAGCCTATGTACCTATCTTCAAAATACACCGCCGCAAAATAACATAGCAATGCCGGGTTGGAAAAATCACTATCCCCAGGATTTGATATTAAATAATCCAGTAATATTTCTTCGCCGAGATTCTTTTCATAATCATAAGTGCTTGATATGGCCAGTTCCACGTTTTTTTGCGCACCATATTTACCATTGATCCTTGCGTCAGCAAGCACCTCATAGTATAAGTGTTTTACTTTTTTAAAAGAAGATTTATCATCGCTGCTTATGGCCTCTGGCCCTGCGGCAACCAAGAATTCATAGACTGCATTGGCTAGTTTTTCATTTTTTCTATCATCAGGCCTGTTATCATAATTGGCCAGGTACAATGTAGGGATGACAAACCCTATCTTCTTGTAGGTATCTATATCATTTTCAATCTCAGATGCTGCGGTACTCAAGGAGGCCTCAGCGATATCAAAGGCTGCCGACTTGTTGTTTGGGCGATTATAAAGGCCATATTGATTTATCATGGCAAGCCTTGCCATACTGCTCATATCGTTATATTTAAAACCCTCAAAGAGGATACTGTACATGGAGTTGAGCAAGTTCTGGTTGAGGCAACCGTTATCTGCAGCCATCTGTGAACCTAAAAAAGATGCATATTCATAATATGTATGGGGGTTGGATTCACTTAGTTGGCCTTCAAGCCGTGCTGCTTCTTGACGAATGGAGTCACAATCCTGTGCAGGAATTTCCTGAAAAAACAGGGCAATGAACAAAATGGAAAAGATAAACCGTTTCATGAGTGGTAAAATTGAAATGAATTAAACATAAAGGGATTTTGCTCATAAATGCAGGAAATGCAATTATAAGAGGGGGTAGACGGTAAGTATTTAATAATCAGTTTAATGGTTTAATATTGGTAGGGGGCTATCAATATAACTACATATTAACTAAAAACTAAGATAGTTTTTTTTATAAGAATATGCTTCATATTATTTTATCGAGGCAATAATATGGCAATGTGTAGAGGGCATAAAGGGTAAATTATTTTTCGCTTAAAGCGAAAATGCCAAATGGAAAATACAGCAAAAAAAATGGTCATGAAGACCTTAGACCGTGCGCTGTTCGTTAAGGTCTTTTAGCACTTCATTAAGGTTTTCACTCAAGATGGGCTTAACAATATAATTGCTCACGTTTTCATAATTCTTAGCCCTGCTCAAATCTGAGGGGTCAATGGAAGATGTAACTATGTATATCAAGATTTTATCATTATCGGGAGGGTTTACAAACTTTTCCAGGAATTCCCAACCGTCCATGATGGGCATGTTGAGGTCCAGGAAAATGATTTCTGGGATGTCCTCACCGGTCTCAAATATTTTTGAAAGCCCATCGAGGGCCTCTTGACCATTGTTGTAAACAATCAGATTATTGCAGACCTTCTCCAGCTCCATTATTTTTCTTGCGCCAAAGATGAATATAGGATCATCATCAATTATACAAACGGTCTTTATTTTGCTCATTCTTGAAAAATATTAGATGTTTTCATGGGTTTAAAAATGTAGGTATTTGATAACATTTTTACCACGTAGTTCCAATTTATGCAAAAAAATACACTTTGACTAGAGAATTTTCTTTCAATAATCTACTTGATCAATTATTTTCTGGGATGATATTCTTCCATGACCCGGGTAAGGTGGGAGCGGTCAACATGCATATAGACCTCGGTCGTGGTGATGCTTTCATGCCCCAGCATTTGCTGTATGGCGCGAAGGTCGGCCCCATTTTGGAGAAGGTGCGTGGCAAATGAGTGCCTAAAGGTATGGGGGCTTAT
>CEQG01094249.1_pt1 | contig 10508 bp, 9 predicted proteins | sample 350301 | NCBI WGS metagenome assembly CEQG01 (sample SAMEA2621242, study PRJEB7988) | marine metagenome | isolation source: saline water (ENVO:00002010), including | reverse complement strand
AGACCTCGCGTGGCGGGAGGGTGCTCAGCCAGCCCGCGAGCCGGCAGGCGCCGGGCAGCAGGCACTTGGCCAGAGCGGCCGCGGCGGCGATGTCGTCACCGCCGTCGGGGGCCGCCAGCATGGCCAGCGCGAGGAGGACCTGGTCGGAGGTTTCGTGGTCCACCGTCGGTAGCCAGGAGCGGAGGTCGTCGAAGTTGTCGACCACACCGAGGCGCGGATCGGCGGCCACCCAGGCCGGCCACTTCTGGCGTGCCTGGTCGAGCAGTTCGCTGTTGTCGTCGAGGCCGAGCTGGTCGCCCACACTCATCGCGCTCGCTCCTTTCGTCCGTGGCTGAGCACGGCAGAAAGATCGCGAGCGGGCGTCCCCGCATCCGTCCCCCCAAACCCCTGATTTCGAGGGGGGACGCCTGCCCGACGGGGGTACGGTCGTTGCGTTTGCGCAGGTCAGAGCGGGGGGACGGGCCCGTCCCCCCGAAAAACGAAAAAGTTCCCGGCCGACCCTTGCGCGGCCTTCTCATGTCGAGATGCAGCCAACGTTGAACGACGGGACGTTCGTTCAAAGAACACGCGATCAGTAGTGATTCGCGGCTGTAGGCCTCAGCTCGATCAGACGTCGGCGGACCGGGGCACGGAGCGCTTGAGTCGGGCCGGTGACCACGGGTCAGGCGCCCGATCACCCACCAACCGCAACCGACGCACACCGTGGCCGGCGATGGTCAGGCTCCCTTTGATGGGGTCTGCACTGTCGGTCGTGATCGCTACGGTCGTCCCGAGGTTCGAAGGGGATGAGAATGGCCGCTGGTACAGGAGCGCCCGGGCTGACCAGTTCGGCACACAACGCTGCGATCGGTGCGGCTGGCGATGGACTGACCCGAGTCATCGACGAGGCGCTCAACGGCATGGCCTGTGCGCCCGATGCTCTCCCGACCGGCTTTGGTGACCTAGACGAGACACTGGGTGGAGGCCTTCGGCGAGGGCAACTGACGGTAGTCGCAGGTTTGCCAGGAGTAGGCACCTCCGTCCTGGCTCTCGGGCTCGCCCGCGCCGCGGCCCTTCGGCACGGCCTGCCAACGCTCTTCATGGCGCCCGACTCGTCGCAGCGCGAGATCCTCTGTCGCGTTGTCGCCGCCGAGGCGGCGGTTCCAGTCAGCCACGTCCGCGCTGGCAGGGTCGCCGCAGGGGATACAGAGAAGCTCCGACGTTTCCAATCACGGGTTCACGAAGCGCCATTGATCCTCAGCGCCGGCTGGCTTGCACCCGCCCCGGTACCGCTCGACGAGGCCGTCGGCGATTACGCCCGGACGGTGGGAGTGGCGGTCGTGGACGCAACGCCCGACGATGCTGACGTCGTCCGCAGCCTGAAGATCGTGGCTCAACGTTTCGACATCGTCCTCGTCGTCACTGTCAAGACAGGCCTTGTCCATCCACCTCTCGACCGCACCGTACGGCCCCGCCTGGCCGACCTCCGAGGCCCCGCCAATCTGGCCGAACTCGCCGACCTCGTCATCGCCCTCCATCGCGACGACATGTTCGACCCGAGGTCGAAGCGTCCAGGTGAGGCTGACCTGGAGATCCTCAAGCACCGATACGGCCCCACCCGCGAGCTGCCACCCGTCGCATTCCAAGGTCACTACGCTCGATTTGTGGAGATACGCACATGAGTAACGAGGAAGACCAGTTGCATGCCTACGTGCTTGCGACGATTGGCGACCAGATCCCCGCCTGGCCCGGCGGATGGCCGGACGAGATCGACGCGGCGCTCATCGACGCCGTCTTCTCTGTGCGTGCCCACTACGGCAGCCGAGAAGCTGGAAGAGAATCCGGCGTGTACGGCGCAGTCCAGCGCTGGCGCCGACAGCGTGAGGCAGCCAACGACCTGCGCGTCCTGACCGGGACGACCGTCGAAGAACTTCGGGCAATCACGAACAGCGGGAAGATCCGCGGTCGCTACAAGGCTGAGGTGGTCAGGGATGCCGCCGCGGCTCTCGTGCACGCCAAGATCGTGACCGCCGCGGATCTCCAGACTCGTGAACCGGCCGCGAGAGCCGCGTACCTGTCGGTGTCCGGCTGCGGACCCGTGACGTGGCGGTACCTGCGGATGCTCGTCGGGTCAGATGACGTGAAGCCGGACACCTGGGTGATGCGCTTCGTTCGGGACAAGCTCCCGGAGATCGCCGACCCCGACGATGCCGCCGCCCTGATCACCGCGGTGGCCGGAAGGATGGGTGTTGACGTCCGAAATCTTGACCACGCAATCTGGCGTTACCGCCGCGCGAATCCAGGCGCCCCTATGGCCGCACCTGCGCCCCCCAATGGGCAGTCGGCCTAGAGCCGACACTGGGCGGGGGTCGGCCTTCCGGCGTGATAGCTCGACGCCGTTCGCGCCGTCACGTGGACGGCAGCTACCTCCCCGCCTTAGCCGCCGCTCCCGCCACCAACCGCTGCGCTGGGAGCAACCTTCACGGTCCATCCCAGAGTTCGCGGTGGAGGGCTTCCGTACAGGATCCGCAAAGCACTCGCCTGGCGTGACCCTGCGGAGGGAGCACCGCCCCTCACCTTGGCTCCTTAGCCTTCGCCGGCCGCACGGCTGACGGCGATGCGCTGGTAGGGGCCGCGGTAGCCATGGTCGAGGGCGACGTCGACTAAGCACGCCCACGCGGCGCGGTGGGACTGGATACCCCGATTCGGCGAGGAAGACTCGCACCTGCGCTTCGATCTTGGAGTCGGCCCGGCTGCGAGTCGGCACGACCTCCCCGAAGGTTCGTCCGGTGCCCGGGTCCACTGGCTGGTCGGAGGTTCCCTCAATCACGGTGGTGTCCGGCATGGGTCACTCTTCGTCCGCCGATGCACCCCGGGCCGCACGCTCACGCCAGTGGGCCAGGACGTCATCGCTGAGGGGTGCCGACTTCATGCCCTGGATAACTCGGCCCTCGTTGATGCGGGTGGCGACCTCCCGAAGCTTCTCGGCATTGCTGGCCCGCCAGCCGTGCCCGATGGCATGGGTGTGCAAGGCGCTCGGGTCGAGGGCATAGCCAGCATCGCACAGAATAGTGAGGCCCTTCGCCATGGCCGCCCGGTAGCGCTGATCGGCTGTCTTGTGCTGCCCAACGAGGATGCCGAGCCCATCAACCGCCTCGGCCACCACGGGATCAAGGGGCCGCGTCGGACTGATGTCGGGGCGGGGACCACCAAGGGGCTCCGCGCCTTTGGCCTGCGCCCATTCCAACGTGTGCCGCGGACTCCACGTGACCGCCACCAGCGCCCGAGTCGAGCCGCTCTCATCGGCCTCGAGGAGGTGCTTCTCGTCCGGCCAGAGGGCGACGACCACGCCGCTGGCCGGGCCGAAGTCCCTCCATGTCGTGACGCGGACACCGCGCTGAATGAGGGCGTGCACAGCCGGGTGGTCGTGAGCCACGTGCTGGAGGTTCTGCTTGCCCGGCGCGTACAGCGACACCGCCGAGCCGAGCGCCTCGGCCTGCTCCAGCGCCCACTTCACACCCAACGTGCTGGCGGCCTTGTGTGGAATCCCGGGCACTGCGTAGGCCCGTGGGAAGTCTCGGTCGTGATCGAACATCGTGGCCCTCCGCCCGGCGAGCAGGCCTGGCCCTGCCCTCGGTTTCGAAGGTAGTTGGCGCCACCGACAGAACCGCGAGGCCCAAGCTCGACGCTCGCCATCCCGAATGGTCCTACGCGGTCGCCTGAACCGGCGGTGCCTCCAGCCTCTCCACCTCCGCGATGAGTTCAGTGACAGCCCGGTAGCGCTGGTCGAGGTCATTGACTGCGCACTTGTGGATGATGCGCCCCACCTCGTCAGTGGCCGGCGGGAGGGACTCCCGGCCCTTGAAGATGTAGGCGAGGACGTGGCCGATCGCGTACATCTCGTTGACGACCGCGTAGTCCTTGAAGCTGCCGAGCATGGGGTCGCGGACCGTTCCCTTCATCTCTGTCTGGGTCCGCGTGAACTCGCTCGCCTGGTCCTTCACCAGGCCGAAGTCCGAGAGCTTGACCAACACCGCGCCAGATCCGAAGACCTTCAGCAGAATGTTCTGCAGGCTGATGTCGCGGTGGAGCAGCTTCTGGTGGTGCAGGTAGTTGATGCCGTAGAGGAACTGGAGCGCGATGCGCTTCCGCGCGGCGAAGGAGATCGTGGCGTTCTTCTTCGCGATGTAGTCGCGCAGCGTGGTGTCGCAGTACTCCATGCGGTACTCATTGCGGGCCTCGTCGTAGCGGTACACCTCCACTACGTAGGGGAAGCTCAGCTTGTTGAGGACCTCAAACTCCTGCTTGAAACGTCCGAGGTCTCGCTCGTCGAGGTCCTTCTTCGCTCGCTTGACGGCGAACTTGATGCCGTAGTCGGGGTCCACGTAGGAGTACACGTGGGCGTAGGACCCGCTGCCCACCATCTTCAACTCGAGGGTCTCCTGGTGCTTCGCCAACTTCACGCTCCTGGCCACGTGGGTGAGCACGGGCTCGTAGGCGATGACCTCGATGGGCTCGAAGTCCTCCGGCACGGCACTGCCCCCGCTTGGTGACAGCCACGGCCGACAGCGCTCCAGCGCGTCCTGGTAGGAGTCGGCCAGCTCGACCTCCACGCCTGCCCGCCTCAGGGTGTGGAGGTCGGCCTCGATCTCCTGAATGAGAGAGAGGAGGTTCCTGCTGTTGTCGGCCCAGTAGTGGCGGGTGGTCTCCGCTCTGCCGTTTATGTCGGTGAAGTGCTCGTTCAGCCGCTTGTGGAGGACTGCGAACATGTGACCCCACTCGGGATCGTCGTAGAGGCGGTCGAAGGCCCTGGAGGAGGGCACCGCCTCGTACTTCTCCCGGAGATCGGCCAACATGAAGTCCACCGGATTGGCCATCCCGTCCTCCTTTCTCTCGAGCCGTTTCATCCCATCACACCCCAACCGCACCCTTCTCCCTCGTGGCCGGCGCGGCCTTCGCAGACCGTCGATTCCGTGTGAACCAACCCGGGACACGCCAGAGTCTCCGGACTCGCCGGGGCGGTCCAATCCGTGTCACTTCGTCAAGGCTCCCTGAGGGAGCCTCGGCAACGCGACAGCTGGCTGAAGAACACCCGACGGGCGTTCCTAGGGTGCTGTTGGACTCAGTCCGCAGGGCATGCGCCGGCCTCGCGTCGAGATGACGATGCTGTTCTCGGCGTCAGCCGGAGCTGAGCGTGTCCGCGGCGGCCGCGTCGATGACGCCGTGGACCGCGGCCCGGATCCGCGTCGCCGCGTGGTCGGGGTCGGGCTGGCCGGAGTCGAGCCAGGCGATGACGGCCTCGGTGGTGAGGGTGGGATGAGCCGGCCGGCCAGTCAGCCAGGGGCCACGGTCGGCGCGGTTGATCGGGCGGTCGGCGCTCGGCAGGTAGAGACCCACGTGCGATGCGTCGGCGTCCGGCCTGACCGTCCGGCGCACCTCCTCGCCCAGCCGCGTTGGAGTTCCGCGCGCTGGCGAGATCCGGACGGTCTTGCGAAATTCGTTGGTGTCTAAGTCGGTGCTCCTGCGAGGGTGCAAGCATGGCGAACGACGAGGCACGGAGCCGAGCGGCAGAAGTGAACGAGCAGTTCCGCCCGATCGAGTTGACGGCTGAGACGGTCACTCGTCCGGCGGGGTCGCACACCCCGACCGTGCACTCGTTCCTCCGGCACCTTCGTGCGAAGGGTTTGGACTGCGTTCCCGAGCCCGTGTCGCTGGACGGCGAGACTGAGACGCTTCGCTTCATCGAGGGCGAGAGCGGCGGTGACGGGTGGAAGCACCAGCACGACGAGCAGGGATTGCGATCGGCGGCGCGCCTCCTGCGGCGTATCCACGACGCTTCCGCTGACTGGGTCCCACCCGACGACGCCGTCTTCGCCGCACCGGCGGCGGAGGGCGGCGACGTCTTCGTCAACGGCGACCCCGGGCCCTGGAACTTCGTCTGGCGGGGCGGAGAGGCCGTCGCGCTCATCGACTGGGATTTCCTACACCGCGCGCCCAGACTCAGCGACGTGGCGTACGCCCTCCGGTGGTTCGCCCCGGTCCGGGACGACCAGGCAGCCCTTGAGTGGCATCACTTCCCGGAGGTCCCCGATCGGCGAGCTCGCATCGAGGCCTTCCTCGACGCGTACGGGATCGCGGCCGACTTCGATGTCGCCGACGCCGTCGTCCAACGCATCCGCTACTCCAACGAGCACGTCCGGTTCCTCGCCGCCCAAGGGCAGGAGCCTCAGAAGACTTGGGTCGCCGAGGGCAACGTCGAGGAGGAGGAACTTGCCGAGATCGCGTGGATCGAGGAGAACAGGACGCTGTTCTCCCGTTGATGGCCTACGGACGTCTACCCACGTGGAACGCGGTTCACGAGTGGTCGCCAGCGATGAAGCTTCCTGGTAGCCGCGACGAGTGCGTCCGCCCGATGAGCGGACACATGTCAGGATGCGCTCGTGGAGGCAGCGCTCGTGGCGCGCGGAGCGGCAGCGGCATCGTCCCTCGCCGTCGACCTTGATCTGCGTGTGGAAGACGTGGTCGTTCTCCAGAACTCCAACACCCTCGCGCTCCGCCTCTTGCCATGCGACGTTGTCGCACGAACTGCCGTCGCCGGACAGGAAGTGGCGGCGTTCGAGGTGTCGGTCGCGCGGAACCTGGGCGCCTGCTCGGCTCCTATCGCGTCGCTCGACCCTCGGGTGGAACCGCGGGTGTACGAACGTGATGACTTTGCTGTCACCTTCTGGAGCTACTACGACTCCGTGACGGGCATGGCGTCGCCGTCCGAGTACGCCGACGCTCTGCATCGCCTACATGCGGCGATGCGCAGCATTGAGGTCGATGCACCGCACTTCACGGAGCGAATCGCGGCCGCTGAGGGTCTCGTAGCGGATCGACACGAGACGCCTGGGCTTGTCGATGCTGACAGAACTCTTCTCCTCGATGCGCTGCGCGACGGGCGGAAAGCGCTGTGCAGCCGCGTGACCGCGGACCAGTTGCTGCACGGTGAGCCGCATCCCGGCAACCTACTTGTCACTCGAGACGGCCTTCTCTTCATCGACCTCGAGACCTGCTGCCTAGGTCCCATCGAGTTCGACGTCGCCCATGCGCCAGTGGAAGTCAGCGCGCTGTATCCCGGTGTCGATCAAATCTTGCTCCAGGAGTCTCGTCGCCTCGTTCTGGCGATGGTCGCGGCTTGGCGTTGGGATGTGCGAGATGAGTTTCCGGATGGCCACCGACATGGACTCAAGATTCTGGAACTGCTTCGCAACGGGCCTCCCTGGCCCGCGTTGGGTGCGCTCTCAACGGATTAGCGAGACGACCCTCTATGCCGCGATCCGGTCGCTCGACGACCCGCGCCTTACCGCGAGTGCACCGCAGACCGTGGCCCCCGACGGCGTCGACCCGACTTTGATCGGGTGCGTCGAGGACGGCCGTTTCCTCAAGGTTCCCCTCGTCGGGTTCGCCAATCTCTGCTGCATCTCCACATCTCATGCGCGGTTGAGCGGCCCCGGACGGCAGTCGACGCGGCGCCGGTCCGGCGCCGGCGCAGCTTCTCCCCGGCCCGGCCGCCGTGAGGGTCACGTCCCGCTGAGTGGTGGAGTTCTCGACACCGTGCGGGTCAGTGGTTCTGATCATGCCGTCATGAGTTCGGGCTTGGCCACCTCCTCCTCGGATCGGTTGGCCACCAGGGCCATGGACCGTTCGGACAGGTAGCGGCGTTCGGCACTGACCTGCCACTCGTCGTGGGCCTCGACCAGCACAGCGCCCGCCAAGCGCAGCAGGGCGGCGGGGTTCGGGAACACCCCGACGACGTCGGTGGGGCGCTTGACCTCCTTGTTGAGCCGCTCGAGCGGGTTGGTCGACCAGATCTTCTTCCAGTGCGCGACCGGGAACCCCGCGAAGGCCAGCAGGTCGGTGTGAGCCTCGCGGAGCATCTGCTCGACCTTGGGCAGGTGCTTGCCCAGCATCGTGGCGATGACCTCGAACTGCTCAGTGACGTGGTCGGCGTCGGGCTGGGCGAAGATCGTGCGGATGGCAGCGGCGACCATCTCCTGGTTCCCCTTCGGGACGACCGCGAGGACGTTGCGCATGAAGTGCACCCGGCACCGCTGCCAGGCGGCGCCGAGGAACACCGACCCGATCGCGGCCTTCAGGCCTGTGTGGGCGTCGCTGATGACCAGTTGCACCCCGCCGAGTCCACGGGCCTTCAGCGAGCGCAGGAACGCGGTCCAAAACGCCCCGTCCTCGGAGTCGCCGACATCGAAGCCCAGCACCTCACGGCGCCCGTCGGCGGTGACGCCGGTGGCGATCACTACCGCCTGGGACACCACGCGCCGGTTCACCCTCGCCTTGCAGTAGGTGGCGTCGAGGAACACGTACGGGTAGTCGATCCCGGCCAGGGACCGGTCACGGAACGCGCCGACCTCCTCGTCGAGGTCGGCGCAGATCCGCGACACCTCCGACTTGCTGATCCCCGAGTCGGCGCCCAACGCCTTGACCAGGTCGTCGACCTTCCGGGTCGAGACACCGTGCAGGTAGGCCTCCATGATCACCGCGAACAACGCCTGGTCGACGCGGCGACGGCGTTCGAGGAGCGAGGGGAAGAACGACCCGGCCCGCAGCTTGGGGATCCGCAGTTCCAGGTCACCCGCGGTCGTGGTCAACGTCCGCGCCCGCGACCCGTTGCGCTGCGCCGTGCGGTCGTCGGTGCGTTCCCAGGGACCGGCCCCGATCACGCTGGTCAGCTCGGCGTCGATCAACGCCTGGTAGATCGTCTGCGCGGCGGTGCGGACGCGTTCCTCGGCACCACCAGCCTGCATGGCTTCGAGCACCTCGAGTAGGGCAGCATTGTCCAAGGCCATCGTGCTTCAGGTCCTTCCGTGAGTTCCATCGCTAGGTCTCACTGACCGTGGCACGGTGGCCGCCTACGTCATCGTCAACACGACGAACAGCGGCCCGAACTACACCACCTCTCGGGACGCAACCCGCCGTGAGTCTCTGGTTCTCCTGCGCTGCTCGATCGGTTGTGCTCTACTAGGCGCCGAAGCCCCAGGTGACCCGAGACGCCTGGGGCTTTCCCCTTCGCAAAGGGTGGCCCGCGCAGTCCGGATACTTGCGCCGGCCGGGCTCGATCCGAGGCCCTTAGAACGAGAACAGGTCCCCGTCCTGCTCCGAGGACGGGGACCTGTCTCCTGTGGTCGCTGAGTGACTACCTGACCACTTACTGGGTCAGCACCTGGGCCTCACCGATGCGGACCGGCACCGCGTCGGTGGTCAGGTCGAACTCGATGGTTCCGGACTGACCTCCGCCGGTCCACTCAACGACCCAGTGGCTCGTGGCGATGACCTGGTAGGCCCCATCGGGCTGGTCCGTCGACATCTTCTCGTAGCGGTGCCCACACGTCGGCGAGTCCTGCTTGCCGTAGTGGTCGGCGTACGGGGTGCCCTTGCCTGTGCAGGTCACCGTGGTCCCGTCGCCCATGTCCCAGACGATGTTGGAGACGCTGGCGGTGGCACTGACCGACACCGACCCCTCGCTGGCCGATGCAGTGATCGGACCGAACGTGTCGTCCGTCGGGCTGTCGACCCACATCCACACCGGCAGTCCGACAAGGCCAACCCGGTTCGGACCCGATTCGGGGACGATGCCGATCTGGATGGGATCCAGGTCCATCGAGGCGATCGCGCGCTGAGCGAGGACCACAGGGTCGATGGTGACTTCGCCGTTCTGGACCCAGACGGGATCCCACGAGGACCCAGGAGGCGGCCAATAGCAGATGTGCCACGCACCGTCCTGGTTCGTCTGACCGGGCGGCGGCTGAGCGCCCGCGCCACCCGGATCCCAGACATCGCCGACCCAGCATTGGTGGCTGCTGCTCCACACCGAACCGCCTGGGCCAGTGCACGGGATCTCGGTGCCGGACGAGGTCGAGCACGTCGACGACGAGCCTCCGTCGGTGCCTTCGTCGTCCCCACCGGTGTTGCCGTTGTCCTCGTCCTCGCAGTGGACTTCTCCCGTAATGGGGTCCGCCACGCAGTCGGCGCTCGCTGCTGAGGCGGTGACCATCACGATTACGAGAGACCCCGCCAAGGCCACGATGAAGGCCAATAGTTTCCTCAGCATGGCTCGTCCCACAGGAGGTCGGAGTCAGAGACCTTCCACCCACCCTTGTCCTTGACCAGGGTGTACTCGACCGGCGCAGGGTTCCGTAGCGGGTCGCCGTTGGGGTCGGTGAAATCTGGCTGACGGACAGCCCCGTCGTTCTTCCACGTCACGTTCGAGCGGTCCTCGCAATCGATGATCAGGATCGAGGCCCCACGGTTGCGTGGTTCCGCGAGTGTGTGCCCGTACTGACCTGTGACCGTGACGTTCTCGTTCATCATGCTGGCGACGACGTGCTGCAGCTGCAGGAACTCGTCCCCCGTGGCGACGGGGTTGAGGGTCTTGAAGTTGATGTCGCGCTTTCGGTACGCCGTGTCGCGCACGTCGAGGTACTTCGTCAGCTGGGCCGCCGCCTTCTCCTCCGGTGTCTTCGGAGTCGGCG
>CEQG01153775.1_pt1 | contig 10518 bp, 13 predicted proteins | sample 350301 | NCBI WGS metagenome assembly CEQG01 (sample SAMEA2621242, study PRJEB7988) | marine metagenome | isolation source: saline water (ENVO:00002010), including | reverse complement strand
CCACCTCGCTGAGGTATTTATTGAGCCGTGTGGGGGTTTGTTCCATTGTTATCTTTTTTGGCTTACGCCGAAATAAAATCGATTATCTTCTTGTTTACATCTCTATCATAGAGCGAATGATTGAGCCCTTCTGTGATGATGAGTTGTGAACCCCTCCAGTTTTTATGGATGTTTTTTGATCCGCTCAACGGTGTGATTCTATCGTCCTTATCATGAATTATCAGCCCCGGGGTTTTGATGTTCCTGGCAAAGAGGGAGCTGGCAAAGCTGCTGCTCTTGAATCCAAACCTTTTTTGAAAGTATGCATCGAGTTGTTGCATCACTCTTTGGCGCAAGCCTAATATAGATCTATACTCCCCTAGGATACTATCAAGGTCATCAGGAGGACCCAGTAAAACGGCTTTTTTAATATTGTTGTCCTTGCTCTGTGAGAGTTCATATAGTGTGGTCATGGCCCCCACGCTGTGACCTATGATATATTGTGGGGCATACCGGGAGATGATTGTATGCAGCACATCCCTGTACAAGGGCACATACAGGTTTGTGCCGGTGCTGTGCCCATGTGCCGGAGCATCAAATGTATAGATGTCATACCCCTGGGGGATCAATTGCTCAATGAGCATCTTCCAGCGGTGGCTATTGCTCTCCCATCCATGAACGAGGAGGATGGTGGGGCCTTTGCCCGGCCAGTGATAGACTTGTATCTCTAGCCCGTCATGTTCTACCCTAGCTTCTTTAGCGTTGTCCAGAAATGCTTTGTGGTGCTCGCCTATCCTGCCCCTACGGGGTTTGCTAAAAAGGTCAAAAGCCTTTTTTTGAGTTCTTGCGGGCGAGAAGAGACTGAGCATGTTGAGATAAGTGCCTATGGCCCTGGGAACTAATTTTTTAAAACTTTCGCGCATATAAAAACCCTCTTATAGAGGGTTCAAAGATAATCGTTAATGCCGTAAATCAATGGTTGTTCTCTGCTTCAATAACATCTGTATCCTTTCTATACTTGAGCAGTGAGATTCCTGAGATGAAAAAAATCAAACCTAGAATGGCCAACGCCCATGGACTTATACCTAAGGACATGCTTCCAAAAATTCCCAGTACACCAACTACAAGGCTCAAGGCCCCTCCTACGGCTAATATTATTCCTAATATCTTAATCATGACATATTGTGGTTAAGGTTATGGAAACGAATTTATGAATTAGAATAGCTGTGGGATAGGTAATTAACCATCTGTTAAGGGCATTTTGGCAATATTTTAAAGGTTACTTGATTGCGGGCTAAATAATATTGAATTATTCATAAATTTTAAAGGTAATATTTACACTTTATTGATGATATTCTATTTTTTTTACAAAAACATCTAAATATTGACAGCCGTCATTTTTTTGGGATTGCTTTTTCTTGAATTTTGTAGTGTTCTCCTAATAATAATAATAAGACAAATTATCAAAGAGGGTTTTTAAGTGTTTTTTTACCCCTAAAATCTGCTTGACAGGCCCTCTTTTTTAATCTATGGAGCTTTATAAAAACCTGTGTATGATGATTGATGCTACTGTATTTAATGAAGAATTGGTCCTGGAAGTCTTGGAGCATAGGCAAAAGCACATTGAATACCGCATCCGGTTTAGAAAAGAAACCTGGGAATTTGCCATATCCCGTTTTAAGAGATATGATATGTTTGCCACAGAGCAAATGGCACGGACCCATGCATTTATACTATATACGGCCCAAAGAAACTGGAATCAAAATTAGATTTATTGAATAGCATAGCCCATTTACATACTTGATTTCTCTTTTGATTACAGTGAGGGCCTGGTTTAAATTTTCTCATCCCCTCAATTACCATCTTCCTTGCCTTATGGGCGGGGAAGATTTTTTTTTATGGCCTCTTACCTGATATACATACTTCCTCTCCTGTAAGGCAACCCAGATGTTTTTTCTGGTTACAGGTAATCCCTGTACACTTACCGTTAACCTTTTCAAACCTACCGATAATGTATTGCTTGTTTTAAAAACGGCTGATAGCCAGCATCTTTGAGCTACAATTTTAAACAATACTACGATGAAGAATTTATTAGGAATTTTAAGCATGATCATGATGTTTCTTATGTATGTGCCCGCGATGGCACAAGGTATGGACAAGGATGGTTTACAGGTTACACCCCGCGTGGGTTATGATTTTCCCACGTATGATAACAATACACCTTATATAGACTATAAGGGAGGGATTGAAGCTGGACTCTCAGTTGATTATTACTGGAAGTGGTTTGGCGTGGGAGCAGATTTTGATTTTATAAAAAATCAACCTCAGAGCACATTTCCCACGGACAATCTCTTTGATGCCGGGGGCAATGCATTTACGAGCTTTAACCTCGATGAAAAAGATATAACCCGAATATTTTATGGTATAGGTCCAGATGCTAAATGGCATAACAAGAAGGGTAATTTTATTGCAGAACTCAATACACGTGCTGGCCTTGCTTCTATTAAGGGAGGACGTACCCTGCTTGAAGGAAACACATCAACAACTTCTAATCAACTGCTCAATTTTCATGCGGGTTATGACGATAAGAATGTATTTTCTGCAAAGGGGCAGTTGAGGTTTACCTATCTCTTCAATAAAAATTTTGGAGTAAATGTGGGCGGATATTACCTGAGGCACTTTAACACACAAGAACAGGTACAAGGTGGTCTTGCCAGTGCATATTATCCATTTACCACCGCTGATGGGGCAACCTTTCTAGATCAGGGAGGTATTTCATTTAGAGAAGAACCCTGTGATTGCGACATCTATTCCCTGGGGGTATTTGCTGGAGTAACCATAAAATTCAATAAAAAAGAAAATGTTTGCCCCGTATGTAAAAAAGACCATGAACCGCATTGCTGCGCAACCTGTGGATGTAACGTTACCATAACGGCAAAGGACAAGTTTACCGGTACCATCCTTCCCGGGACTGACGTGGTACTCATTGACATGGATGGCAATATCACGCATGAGGGCACCACAAACGCGTATGGGGTGGTCGTTTTTGAGAATGTAAAAGAAGACAATTATGTCATAAAGGGTAAATTATATGATGTCGATCTAGTAGAGACCGCTTTGGCGAAAGCCGATTTTGAAGATTGCCAAAAAACAGCCGGTATCCAAAAGGAAATCCTGTATGGTGATGAAAACTTCATCCTTAAGGGAAAAGTGGTTGAATGCAACACCACAGAAGGTATCGATGCCGTGGATGTTATCTTGAAAGATACCCTGCGTGCATGGCAAAAAAATACCCTTTCTGATGCTGGAGGTGATTTTATCTTTCATCTCAAGCAGGCTTCTAACTACACCTTGAAGGGTAATAAAGATGGTTATTTTTCTAACGAAGTGGGTGTTTCAACCACATCATATAACAGGAACTCGACACTGTACATTGATTTTGAAATGTGTGTAAACCCATGTGGGCAGGCCATAAGACTGGATAATATAAACTTTGACCTTGACAAATGGGATATCCTGCCGGCGTCAGTGCCAGATCTTCAAAAAGTGGTGAACCTCATGAAGGCCAACCCCACCATAAAAGTGGAGATGTCATCACACACGGATTCTCGCGGGAGCAACCTATATAACCAAGACCTTTCTCAAAAACGTGCACAATCTACAGTGGAATACCTCGTCTCACAGGGTATTTCTCGTGATAGGTTGATAGCCCGCGGTGCTGGTGAGACCGAACTGCTCAATCGCTGTGCAGATGGCACTTCATGTAGTGAGGCAGAGCATAGGATTAACAGGAGGACCGAGTTTAAGGTAGTATGCCCCCAGCAATAAAATCAAATGATTAGTCAATCTCTTAAAGTGGTTCATTGTAACCGGTGGACCACTTTATCTTAAAAACAGTTTCATGAAAAATATAGATAAAATCAATGGTCAGGAAAATGGTCCTGGCAAAACAGGACAATTGATTGCGGGTATTGTCGCAATCATAATCATAATACTTACAGCGGTTTCTTGTGATGATAGCGACTGTGAATATATTGAACAGCGGGAACCGCCCTACCTTACCACCAATGAGTGTCCCGGTTTTGTGGATAATGGGGATTTTGAAATCGTAACAGGTAATCCCAATGCATCAGTCGATCAAGATATCGACCTTGCTACGGGATGGGGCGCCCTATGGCAAAATGGGAGCCTTGCAGATTTATTTGATGCAAGCACCACAAATTTTGGGAGTTCATCATTTGTGGCCCCAGCGCCGGCATCTGGTGTTTTTGCCGGGATGTGGGTTGAAAACAGCAGCAATGGTGGTGCTACATATAGGGAAGGGATGTTCAATAAGCTTACTAATGCCATAAATGCCAGTACAGGTATCTATACCCTTTCATTTGACTATGCAAAGATGAGCACCGCCTCGTCTAATGATGTAAAAGTAGGAGTATATGGGGTTTACTTTACGGGTACTTCGCTCCCGGCAAACCCTACTTCTATCAATACACCGCCTAATACAGATTTGTTTGGTACAGCTAACGCGGTATTGCTGGGTGAGGTCGTGATAAGCAATACCACCACAAATACGTGGGCCAGCGCAAGCTTTACCTTTGACTCATCAAGTATCACAATGCCCGCAAGTGGCAATATCACGCATGTCATGATCACAAATTCTCATGTGACCTTACCTGATTTTGGCAGGATGTTCGTGGGTTTTGACAACTTTTGCTTGATCAATGAGTAGTTGTTTTCGCTTTAGCGAAAACTTATTCTCAACAATACATCTGTTAAATATAAATAAATACAGATATTTAGTACTCTAACCTTTAATATTTTGAACAGTTATGAAAAATCAAATCATGGCAGCTGCCCTTATGGTAATAGGAATATGTTTTTCCTGTAGCCAGGATGATAAGCCAAATGACTCTAATGATTGTGAACCAGATGGGCTCCTGACCTATAAGGAGGCAGATTCACTTGAATCTAATTACAAGAAATATCAATATGCGGCAATAAACCAGGGTTTATCAACAGATAATATGGAATTTCTTGATAACCGGGAGTTTTTATTTGAGCTTGATGATTTGCAATGTTACCTTGATTATGTAAGAAAAGCAGGAGCAGATGCAGGAATACCTTCTTCAGATATGGGGATACGTGTTTACCTGGGAGCCCGTTTTGAAGAAGGTCAAGAAAGGCCACATACCCAAGTGTTTTTTGTGCCCACGGCAAATACCGCAAGCAGGTCAGTAAGTGAAGGAGATACATTTTACCCTGCCCAGCCCAAAGATTATGGCAGTTCAGGAAAACCACCTAAAGAACTTAACCAACAATAAAGAGCATGCAGTTGATCCTGAGCATTATATTGCTGGTGATTGAGGTAGTTGCCCTGGTGCAGGGATTGAGAAATTATTCTTACCTAAGGACAACCCCCGAAAAGTACCTTGTGTATTTCATGATACTTGTGGTGCTGGTGGAGATCCCTGCCTTTGTCATGACAAATTATGGCATCAATGCATCTCCATTGTACAACATGTATATGCTTCTATCTTTTGCAATATTCTTTGTGTGGTTTTACCATATATTGAGACATAGATATGTTGTGATAGGCCTGGGAGTGGTTTTTATGCTGGGGTATATAATCGCTTTTATAACACAAGATTTTTATTACTCTTTGCTCAGCTATGCACTTGCAACAGGTACCATTGCAATCTTGATATTGGTTTTCATGTTATATTTGGATATGCTTAAGGCAGATTATGTTATTGAATACAAGGATTCTAGGAGGTTTTGGATAGCAACCGGTCTGCTCTTGTTTCATATAGGTTTTTTACCCATAAGTTTTTTTCAGGGTTTTGTAGATGTTTATGGTGTTGAGTATAACCTTGTGCTCACCATGCTCAACCTTATAGTATACGGTTGTATTATAAAAGCTTTTTCATGCATAAAGACGTAGAGGCAATATATCTTATCCTTCCCGTGATCGTGGTGATTATAGCCTTTGCCATGGTGGTGATGTTCGTGGTTTTCAACAATAGGAAGAACACCTTGATCAAGAAGAAATATGAAGATGAAATTGCCTTTCAAAAAAAAATTCACCGTATTGAACTTGATGCCCTGCGCAGCCAGCTCAATCCACATTTTATACACAATTCATTAAATGCCATTCAATATTATATACAGCGCAATGAAGTGGAAATCTCAGAAAATTACCTGACCAAGTTTTCTAAATTGATGCGTATGTTCTTTGAATACTCCAAGAAGGCAAGCATAACCATACGTGATGAGGTTACCTTGCTCAAGACCTACCTCGAGATAGAAAAACTGCGGTTTGAGGACAAGATAGAATACACCATTGAAGTTGATGATGAGCTAAATCAAGACAGCCGTGAGGTGCCCACCATGCTCATACAGCCCATTGTTGAAAATGCCATAAACCATGGTCTTTTTCATAAAAAGGGCGAGGGCAAGGTTGAGGTTCATTTTAAGTACATCAATGTAGATACATATAAAATCTTGGTAAGAGATGATGGTATAGGCCTTAATAAAGCCTTAGAACTTCGGCCGAAAGGCATAAAAAGGCTCAACTCTTCTAAGGTTATTGCAGAGCGATTACTACTGCTTAAAAAATCTGAACAGGTAGATATAGAACAAGAGGTAATAGACCTTTCTGATATTTCCCCGCAAACGGGAACACAGGTAAGCCTTACCATAACCCAAAAAGACATCCTATGAAAATAAGGACCATACTTGTAGATGATGAGCCCAAGGCTATTGCCATATTGCAAAATAAGCTGGAACGTTTTTGCCCCGTCATAGAAGTCGTGGCCACGACACAGTCTCCTCATGAAGCCATAAGCTTGATACAGGAGCAGCAGCCAGAACTGGTATTCCTGGACATCGCCATGCCCGAATTAAATGGCCTTGAGGTGCTCAGGCGTTTTGAATCTCCAGACTTTGAAGTCATTTTTGCGACAGCGTTTGACGATTATGCCATTGAGGCCATAAAACATTGCGCCATAGGCTATCTTGTAAAACCGGTTGATAATGAAGACCTGGTAATGGCCGTCAACAATGCAATCAAGAATATAGAAGAAAAAACGGCCCTGCGCAAAAACTTGAAATTGATTGAAAACCTAGGGGTTCAAAATTTTAAGAACAAAACCGTGATCATACCCTCTGTAGAAGGGCTTGAGTTTATCAAGATTGAGGACATCGTGCACTGCGAGGGCGTTGATGGCTACACAAAGGTTTACCTCAGGGATGACAAGCCCATTTTGAGCTCAAACAGCATAGGCCACTTTAACAGGATTCTGGAAAATCAAAATTTCTACCTCATTCACAAATCGCACCTTATCAACCTGGATTATATAGATAAATACCTTAATGAAGGATACGTGGTCATGGGCAATGAAAAATTACCCGTTTCCAGAAACCGGAGGAGTGCATTCCTGGAGATGATGCGTGGCAACTAGTACGTCATCCATCTTTTGATTTCGGCAGCAGCCTCTTGCTCATCTCCCCATCCCTGTAGCTCGGTGGTATCCCCGGGGTCATAATTTGTAAACCACAGTTCAAGTATTTGCCTTGCGGCGAAAAAATCATCCTCAAAGTCTTTCCATTTTTCTACTTTGATGACCTGTTCATCTGCTTCTGGCGGAATGGCGATAATCTTATGATCTCCTTCACCGGCATCCACCAATTTGAGCATATGGGTTTAATGCCCATTACGGTGCAACTACTTTCGCTTTAGCCTATGATAAGAACATCTAGCGGGTCGCCATCACCCCCATTTTTTGGGTCGCAATGTTGAGGGAATAAAACCGTAATTGCCAGGATATCCCAGAAACCCGATACGCCTGTCTTGCCCATTGCGTTGGTCAGGTGTTATTTTTCTGCTTTTGGCATCATACTCCATCTTTAGGTTTGTGCCTGCAGGGATTTACACAACAGCTTGCAGGATACCATCTTGATACGTAGGGAGATTATAATGATCTGTGCTCTCTCAGGACGGGAAAAATTTGGCGAAAGCCAAAAGGACCATCCCGCGCGCAATACCTTTTACCATCCCACCATAAAGTATTTAACCTTGGCCTTATCAGGGATTTGAGATTCGCTCACTTTTATTTCACGGTTAAATTGTAGTTCACCGGCCAGCTCTTTTTTATCAATCGTAAAGTATGCGTTGATATCGTCTGTAAATACCACCACGCTACTCAACAGGGTTTGTATTTTTGAGATTTTATAGGCTTTCCTGATATCGCCAAAAGTGCTCTTGAGGCTTATTCCCTCGGGTGTTTCATAGCGGTCATCAAAGATTTGCACGGTTTTTATCTTGCTGCTATCTGCCGCGGTAGCAGGTGATAGGCTCAATAACTGCTTGCCATCTTTCTCATAGATCTCGATGGCCCCGGTACCGCTAAGGCTATTGTTATCGGTAGGGTCGATGACATCATCATTTTCAAACAGGGCATCAAGTTCGCTCACTTTGGTATCCTGGGTTATGTGTCCCACGCTCGTGGGTGTCACTTTGTAGGGGTCATCGCTGTTGCAGGAAGTTAAAAGGAGGCAGGTGATGGCAATCGAGGTCAATAATTTTTTCATGTTTTATGTTTGGTTTGTAATAATCTATTTGATCATCTTGCCCAGTATGCCCAGTACCCCGCGTATAACGGTGGCACTTGTCAATACCTTGATGATGGCTTTTTGTGTGGTGTTTGAAGAGCGCGAACTGCTGGAGCGTGTGGACTTTGATACTTTGGCCCTTTCTGCTTTTGCTTTTTCCTTCACCTCTTCGGTCTCGGCCTTTTCTATTTTTTCACATAGAATTTCATAGGCGCTTTCCCGGTCAATATGCTCATTGTATTTCTTTACGAGCAATGACTTTGCGTTGATTTCATCCAGCTCGGCTTGTGTGAGTATATCCATCCTTGACATGGGTGCGCGCATCATTGTCGCGGCCAGCGGGGTGGGTCGCCCTTTTTCATCAAGGGCAGAAACCAATGCTTCTCCTGTACCTAACGATGTCAAGACCTCTGTGGTATCATAATATTCAGAAATAGGATAATTTTCTGCCGTAAGCTTGATGGCCTTTCTGTCTTTTGCCGTAAAGGCACGCAGGGCGTGTTGTATTTTAAGACCTAGTTGGCTAAGTACCCCATCAGGGACGTCAGTGGGGTTTTGAGTTACAAAATATAGGCCTATCCCCTTAGAGCGTATGAGCTTTACAATGCTTTCTATCTGGTCGTGGAGTGCTTTTGATGCTTCTTTGAAGATAAGGTGGGCCTCGTCAATAAAGATTACAAGTTCTGGCTGGCCGCTGTCGCCCTGCTCGGGGAAAGTGCTGTAAATTTCAGCAAGCAGGCTGAGCATAAAGGTTGAGAAAAGGTGTGGCTTGTCTTGAATGTCGGTCAACCTCATGATGTTGATATAGCCATTACCGTTTTCATCCAGCCTGGTCAGGTCGCGCACTTCAAATGATTTTTCTCCAAAAAATATATCAGCGCCCTGTTGCTCCAGCTGTACTATCTTTCTCAATATTGAACCGGCTGATGCCGTAGAGATACGGCCATACAGGTCTTGAATTTCATCCCTGCCTTCATTTGTAGAATATTGCAGCACCTTTTTAAAATCCTTTAAATCGAGCAGAGGCAACTTATTGTCATCACAATATTTAAAGAGGATGGCAATGATACCTGCCTGCGATTCACTGGCATCTATTATTCTTGAAAAAAGCACGGGGCCAAACTCACTTACCGTTGCCCTTAGGCGTATGCCATCCTGTTCTGAAAGGGTCAGGATTTCCACAGGAAACCCCTTTGCCGTAAAGGGCAGGCCTATTTTCTCCTGGCGTTCATCAATCTTGGGGTGGCCGGGGCTTGCCTTTGCAATACCGCTCAAGTCCCCCTTCATGTCCATCAATAGCACGGGCACCCCTTTTTCACTGAGGTTTTCTGCCAGTACCTGGAGGGATTTTGTCTTGCCCGTTCCCGTTGCCCCGGCAATGAGGCCATGGCGATTCATGGTTTTGAGCGGGATTTTCACATGCGCGCCGGTAATCGTTTCGCCATTGAGCATGGCGGCACCCACGGTAATACTTTCTCCTTTAAAGGTATTGCCTGCTATAATGTATTCCTTAAAAGCTTCTAAGTTGGCCATTTTTTCAAATTTGCCTTAAAAATAAGGATTACCAGCAAATGGCAAGGATTTTTTGTGTCATTCATGTAAGAGAAGTGGCTTTGCGTTTTGGAAGCATCTTAAACCGCAGTATCTTTGCGCCCTTATGACAAAAGAAGCTATTGCAAGTAGGGTAGAGCTGGGGGAACTATTGCCCCTCATGGAAGAATTTTATACCATTCAGGGAGAGGGAGCACACACGGGCAAGGCCGCATATTTCATCAGGGTGGGGGGCTGCGATGTAGGCTGTCACTGGTGCGATGTCAAGGAGAGTTGGGATGCTGCGATACACCCACCCACAGAGGCATCTCATATTGTGGAGAATGCTTCAAAATATAGTGATACCGTGGTCGTGACCGGGGGCGAACCCTTAATGTG
>CEQG01071046.1_pt1 | contig 10566 bp, 6 predicted proteins | sample 350301 | NCBI WGS metagenome assembly CEQG01 (sample SAMEA2621242, study PRJEB7988) | marine metagenome | isolation source: saline water (ENVO:00002010), including | reverse complement strand
ACCTGTGTCAGGTTGCATGGATGAAGGAACTTCACCACGCAATTCGGCTGCTCTACACGGGACAAAGCCCACGCGCCCAACGGTTTCGCTATGGGCTAATCATTTTTGATGCGCTGACCATCTTTTACTTTATCGCGACAGCCGCCCTACCCGCCGCGTCGACGATGACCGCCATAAACACTACGCTCGGCCTGCTTATTACGATGGACCTTGCGGCCCGGCTTTGGATTTCAAACAACCTGCGCCGGGAACTGACACGCATCTATACCCTTGCGGATTTGGTCGTGGCGCTGTCATTGCTGCTCGCCCCCTTTATCCCTGGAAACTTTGCTTTCCTTCGCGTCCTGAGGGGGCTGCGACTGATCCACGCCTATCACCTGCTCCGCGATTTGCGGCGCGACAGCCTGTTCTTTCGGCGTCATGAGGATGCCATCCTCGCTGCAGTCAATTTGTTTGTCTTCATCTTCGTGACTACATCATTGGTCTTTGTGCTGGCCTTTGAGGGAGAGACTGGCGTCACGGGATATGTGGACGCGCTCTATTTTACGGTGGCGACGCTCACGACGACTGGCTTTGGTGACATCACCATGGCAACGACCAGCGGCAAGCTCTTGTCGGTCTTTATCATGGTCGTGGGGGTCGCGCTTTTTGTGCAATTGGCGCGCGCCATCTTTCAGCCTTCCAAAATCAAATATAAATGTCCCGAATGCGGCCTGAACCGGCACGAGACAGACGCCATTCACTGCAAACACTGCGGTGAACCTTTGAAGATCGAGACCGAAGGAGAGACCGCAACATAGAAACAGGAAATGGGTTGCCCCATTCCCTGGTCTGATGGCCCTTGGCTGGCGCGAGGTAAATCCCACCCAAGGTATCCGTTTGTCATTAGAACCCAACCTCGGTGAAGCGCCAATAGTATTGTTGGTCATTCTCAGACCGGCTGTAGGCTCTGTGTTGTAGTCTGTAATGCTAACTCAGATAGGTCGACAGGTGGTTGGGCGCTGTGAAATCGGTGCCTGCGTCGTGCGGGCCTGTCGTATGCGACGGCAAATTTCTGGTATTCTCTAATTATATCAATGCCTTAATAAGGTCGACAAAGACTGTATTCCCCGAGACCATGCTGCAAGGCGCCTTCCATTTGAGCTTAACCAGCATGCCTCCTGCTATCGTTGAATCGAAGCCCTTCCTAGCAACCGGGCCCGAGTATACTGGGCGTGACCTTCATTAAAAAAGAGTTTATAGCGAGACGACTATGTTTGGCTGTGAAAGATATTTATTCAATGAGTGCCAGTAACCCGCTTCAGCAGGCCTACCGGAAGTTCCGCGCCATTTTCGGGGCGACGATCCTGTTCAGCTTCTTCGTGAACTTGCTGATGTTCGTAGGCCCTCTTTATATGCTCCAGATCTATGATCGGGTGCTGTCCAGCCGGAATGAAATGACACTTATAGTGATCACTGTGATCGCCGTGGCGCTTCTCATAACCTATGGCACGCTGGAATTTGTCCGCTCGCGCATGCTGGTGCGTGCAGGCTTGCAGTTTGACAGCATCCTCTCACGGCCCCTTTTTGACCGCGTGGCACGAATGCAGCTGGTCAACCCTACCAGCGGCGCCCGCACTGCCCTGGGAGATGCGGACAAGGTTCGCAGCTTTATCACGGGGCAAGGCGTTTTAGCCTTCTTTGATGTCCCTTGGACACCGATCTTTCTTGCGCTCTGCTTTGCCTTTCACCCTTGGCTGGGTTGGGTGGCCACGGGCGGTACGGTCGTGATCTTTACCCTCGCGCTTCTCAATGAGTATCTAACCCGCAATGCGCTGCAGTCGGCCAGTACAGAAGGTCAGCAAGCGTCCGAATTTGCGGGGGCCACGATGCAGAATGCGGAGGTCATTCGTGCAATGGGGATGCAGGATGCTTTGGCAGAGCGCTGGCAGGTCAAACGCAATGGCATGCTTATTTCGCAAGCGACAGCCAGTGATTGGGCTGGCGCTGTCATGTCGAGCTCAAAATTTGTCCGAATGGCGCTCCAAGTCGCGATCCTCGGTACCGGTGCCTATCTTGCCATGCGAGGGGAGATCTCCGCGGGCGTCATGATCGCCGCCTCCATCGTGATGGGCCGAGCCTTGGCCCCTGTCGAGCAAGCTGTCGGACAGTGGAAAGAATTTGTGGCGGCACGCCAATCCAATGCCCGGTTGAAAAAGCTTTTTGAAGCGGTCCCGGAAGAACCCACGCGCATTCAGCAACCCTTGCCCAAAGGCCATCTCAACGCCGAGGGGGTCACCACCGTTGTCCCAGGTACCCGTGAAACGATCCTGCGGGCCGTCAGTTTTGATTTACCTGCGGGAAAGACGCTTGCTCTTATTGGTCCCAGTGGGTCGGGAAAATCGACTCTGGCGCGCCATCTGGTCGGTGTTGGCGATCCTATAAATGGCGCGATCCGCCTAGATCAGGTGGAACTGTCCCATTGGGACCGCAATCAGTTGGGCAAAGCCATCGGTTATCTGCCGCAGGAGGTAAAACTATTCTCAGGCACTGTTGCCGAGAACATCTCCCGCTTCATGAACGGTGCCACCGACGACGACATTATTGCAGCTGCTAAGCTCGCCGGGGCCCACGAAATGATTTCAGGCTTAAGCGATGGATATGCCACGCAGATCGGAAGCGGGGGGAGCCGTTTGTCTGGCGGCCAACGTCAACGGGTTGGACTGGCCCGGGCGCTTTTCGGCAACCCTTGTCTGGTGGTGCTCGACGAGCCCAATGCAAACCTTGATAGTGAAGGTGAAGAAGCTCTGGCACGTTGCCTCACCCTGCTGAAAAATGAAGGCAAGACGATTGTCTTGGTGACCCATAAAGCAAATATTCTGAGTGCCACCGACCTTACCTTGATCTTGAGAGAAGGAACTGTGCAGCGGTTTGTGCCTACAAAAGAGCTCTTGCAGCCCCAGCAGAAAGCTCAACAACAACAGCCTCAGCAGCAACCACAGACCGTATCGCTATCCACGGCCAAGCTGTAAGATTTGGCAGGATTTGTCCGCTCACACGACACCGAGCTGGTCCGATCCTCGTCAAGCTGTCACAACAGTTATCACCCTTACAAACCGACAAGAGATTTAGGATTTAATCGTGGCAACAGCACAATCAACTCTGATTGCGGGCCAATTGAAAAAGATGGCAAACCCGCGAAAGTATTCCTTTGCAGGGTACGTCATCCTGTTCATTACGTTCGGTATCCTGGGCGCTTGGGCTTACTTCGCCATCATTGCCAGCGCCGTTGTGGCGCCGGGGGTGGTGTCGCTGGAGAGCGACCGTAAAGTTGTACAGCACCTTGAGGGTGGCATCGTCCAAGAGATCTTGGTGCGTGAAGCTGATTTGGTGGAACAAGGCGACCCTTTGCTCGTCCTTGACAACATCCAGGTCAATTCAGAGATAACGGTGCTTGAGCAGCGCCGCGCCACCTCGGAAGCCCTGATCGCTCGGTTGGTTGCAGAGCAGACCTTTGCCGAAGAGATCGACTTTTCCCCTGACCTGCTCAACGCTGAAGACCCCCATGTGAAAAGCGCGGTGCAAGCCCAACGCAACATCTTTGAAGACCGCCGATCAATCTTTCTGTCGCAAACCGAAATTCTCGAGTTCCGCGCAGAGCAATTGAACGGTCAAGCGGAAGGCTACGAAGTCCAACTCGCTGCGGTGGAAAGACGCCATGACCTGCGCAGCGAACTTTTTGAGCGCATGCGCACAGGCGAAGAGCGCGGTGTGATCGAGAGCAACCGTCTCTCTGAGATGCAAGATGAGGTGATCCAGATTGAGGCCAGCATCGGGACTGCCATGTCCGATATTGCCCAAGTCAAAGCAGCGGCGGGAGAAGCACGTCTCAATATCCTCAAGCTCAAGCAAGAGTATAGCGAACGCGCCAACAGCGAGCTCAAGACTGCGCGCTCCGAGCTTGCTGAGATCAATGAAAAGCTGACCGTGGCCGCCGACCGGATGCGGCGTACAACCATTCTGGCCCCCACGACCGGCAAGGTGCAAAGCCTCGCCGTTACCACCCGCGGCTCTGTGATCCGTTCTGGTGAGATCCTGATGGAGATCGTCCCTAGCGATGAGACACTTCTCATCGACGCCAAGATCGCACCTGTAGATGTCGACAACGTACGCCCCGGGCTCGAAACCGAAGTGCGGTTTTCTGCCTTTAAGGCCCGTCTGTCCAAACTGGTGTTGGGAGAAGTCTTGTCGATCTCAACTGATGTTGTGACTACCAAAGATTCCAGCGAGGCGCCCTACTATCTCGCGCGGATCAAAGTGCCGGATGAAAACCTGACTGACGAAATACGAGAAGGTTTGACCGCCGGCATGCCTGCGGATGTAGTTATTTTGACAGGTGAACGGACCGTGTTGCAGTACATGTTAGACCCTCTGTCCGAAGCGATCTTCAAAAGCTTGCGCGAAGAGTAGCTACAAAAAAATAGAAGGTACTTTTGGTGAGACGTCCAAAGATCCGATGGGAGATGATGTGAGCAAGGTCAAGCGTATCGGCGATTATATAGCCGCGTTCTTCAAGCTGGGACGCACCGAGCGTATGGCCAAAGAAGCCCATCGCAACATGCGGACGATTGAAGAACGGTTCAACGGCTTGGAAGCCCGCGAGCGGCGCTTCCGAGACGGGATTAAACAGATGGTTCAGGGCGAAACCCAAGCCCTGATGGCCCGCAACGCAGAACTTGCGCGGAATTTTGTCGAACTGTCTCGACGCTTAGATCAGGTCTTGCTCGCCTCTCAAAGTGAGCCGGGGCAGCCCCCACGCCCCACCCCGGCCACCCAAAAGGCAGGGGGGCTCGAGGCCGTCATGGACAGTTTCTATCATAGGCTGGAAAACAAATACCGCGGGTCCGTCTCCGACATTCGCAACAGGCTGCGCGTCTATCTGCCTGATGTGGAAAGCGCTGTTATCCGCACGGGTGGCAAACCGGTCATGGACATCGGCTGTGGCCGGGGGGAATGGCTCGAATTGCTGAATGACGCAGGCCTTACTGCCATCGGCATTGATACCAATTCGGTGCAAATTGGCGAGGCACAAGAAAAAGGGCTGGATGCGCGGCAAGGGGATGCTCGCCGCGCGCTGAGTGAGGCAGAAGACAGCTCTCTAGCCTGCATTAGCGCACACCACCTGATTGAGCATTTGCCCTTTGAAGAGGTCCTTTGGATCACGCGGGAAGCCATGCGCGTCTTGGCACCGGGGGGGGTGCTTTTGTTCGAGACGCCTGATGTGCGCAATGTTTTGGTGGGGGCGACGTCGTTTCACAATGACCCTACGCATTTGCATCCCATGACCGATCCCGTGCTCACCGTTCTGTTCGAAACGGTGGGGTTCCAGCCCATTGAGACGCGCCGACTGCACCCCCATGAGAGGCTCGCCGAGTTCATGGCCAAACCAGGTTTTGACCCGGAGTTGGCCAACTTGATGTTTGGAGCCCAGGACCTCGCCGTTCTCGGCCACAAACCTCTTCAGGAGGTTTGAGATGCGGGTTGGTGTCGTCCGAACCCAAGTGCCCTTTGTCACCGGCGGCGCTGAGCGCCATGCAGCCGGCTTGGTGGGCGCCCTACGCCAATATGGCCATGAAGCTTGCGAAATCACCCTGCCCTTCAAATGGTACCCTGTTGAAACCTTGACCGACAGTATCCTCGCCGCGCGACTGACGGATCTGTCAGAGGCAGAAGGGGTGCCAATCGACATGATGATCGGGCTTAAATTTCCTGCCTATCTCGCACGGCATCCCAATCCGGTCTTCTGGCTGATCCACCAACATCGGCAAGCCTATGATATGTGGGATGCGGGCACGTCAGATCTGCTGGACAGCTCCGAAGGGATGATGGCCCGTGATATGATCCGCGCGGAAGACCGGGCGGCTTTTGCGCGCAGTCAACGCCCCATTTATGCGAATTCGCAAAATGTGGCTGGACGGCTGAAGACATACCTGGGGCTGCCTTCGACGCCTTTGTATCACCCCCCACCGCTTGCGGACCGGATGACACAAGGCGCGTTCGGTGATTACCTCTTCGCCCCGGGACGTCTGAACCCCTCGAAACGGGTCGATCTGATGTTGCGCGCCTTGGCCAAAACACCTGGGCCAATGCGCCTGGTCATCGCTGGTGTGCCAGAAAACCCCGCCTATCTGGACGATTTGCGTAAATTGGCCGCGGCTTTGGGGATTTCGGGGCGCGTCGACTGGTTGGGCGGCGTAGATAATGAGACAATGATCCGACACTATGCCCAAGCCCGCGGCGTCGTCTTTACGCCGCAAGATGAAGATCTGGGCTATATCACGCTGGAGGCCATGCTTTCGGGCAAGCCAGTGATCACCACCACCGACGCCGGTGGGCCGCTGGAGTTCATTTCTCACGAACGGGAAGGATTGATCACCTCTCCCGATGCGGAGGCGCTCTCAAAGGCCTTCACCATGCTTTCTGAAGATGCCACCTTAGCCGAAACAATCGGTCAGGCTGGGCTTGAGCGCTATCAAAGCATGCAGATCTCGTGGGAGCATGTAGTGGAAACGCTAACCGGAGAAACGGCAAAGCCAGCCCCGGGACCGGCGCAGATCGCGGCCCTTGAAGCAAAAGCCGCAGCCACGCCGGCCGAAGAAGCGGTGGCGCGTGTACAGGCTGCCGTGGCGCCTCCGCCCGCGCCTGCCTTGCCTTTTGCCTCCATTACCGACGTGCTGCAGGCTTATGCCTTTGACACCATGCCGCAGGAAAAGGGTGCGGGTCCCGCGCCGGTTGAACCTGGCTTGGCGCAATATCTGGGCTCTCATTGGACGCGCTACTTGACCACTTTACACCATGTTGTCGATTGTGCCCCGCGCGACATTCTCGATGTTGGAGTCTTCCCGCCTTTGGCTTTTGAGGCCATGGTCGTCAACGCCCTTAAGGACGTCAAAATGAGCGGGATTTGGGAAGGACCCCATCCTTATGCGCAGTCTGTCAAAAGCCTGAACCCGGCCTACCCTGATTTTGACATTGAGCTGCGCCCGGCCAACATTGAGCGCGATGTGATGCCCTATGGGGATGCTGAGTTCGACATGGTGTTGGGCATGGAGATCTTCGAGCATCTCGCTCTGGACCCGCATTTCTTCCTGTCCCAAGCGGCCCGCGTGTTGCGGCCAGGGGGGCATATCATCCTGACCACGCCCAATGTCGGCAGTCACCGCGGTGTGCGAAAGATGCTGGATCGCGAGTCCCCCTACTCTTTCGGCCTTTTTGTCCCCACAGGCGGGGTCTACGGGCGACACAACCGCGAATACACCCCCCGAGAGGTAGAGGCTCTGGCCCTTGGGGCAGGTTTTGAAACCCAGTTCTTGGGTACAACAGATGTCTATGACACCCATGTAGACCCCGCGACTGCAGCCCTCATGATTGCCCGCGAGGACGCATTGGAGCTACGTGGAGAAACAATTGTCTTTGTGGGGCGGAAAACAGGAGTGCCGAGTGCCCCGCCGCCCGGGCTCTACCATGGCGATCCTGCGCGGCTCTCAGGCAAACTGGTCCTGACCAAGGACGAGGCCGACACCGGGCTTACGCAAATCACCGCTCAAAACACCTCTTCAAGCTGGTGGCCGGCGACGGGCAATCAAGCGACGGCTCTCTTGGCGGAATGGATTAACGATGCAGGCTATCTAGTTCATACCAATGTCATTTTACCCCTAAGTGAAGCTGTGGCACCTGGAGAAGAGACGACGTTCAGTTTCCGCCGCGCGCCGGATCAGCCAGGTTTGGGAACGCTGCGGCTGCAGCTCTTCCAGACCGGTGTCGGGGCCTTTACCGGGACAGGACGGGCGAACCTTTTAGAACTGTCCTGTTCTGAGGCTACCTTCTTGGCCTTGGCCAAACAGGCGCTTTAATGGCCAACATAGAACCGCGCCCCATTATTCATTGGATCAGCCCCCTCCCCCCGGCTGAGACTGACATTGCGCATTACACCGCGCGCGTTCTGCCGGCTCTCAGCGCTGAGGCCGAGGTTGTTCTTTGGACCGATGCGCGGGAGTGGGATCCGACCCTAGAGCGCCACGCAACGGTCAAACATTTTGACCCGGATACGGTTATGCCGCGGGACTTTGCGGCCATGAGCCGCGGGTCAGGGCCAGAAATGCTCTTTTTGCATATCGGAAATTCCTGGGTCTTTCACGCGGGTTTCTTGCGCCTGGCACAGCGCATTCCCACGCTTGTAGTGCTGCATGATCTCGCGATCCAGGAACTGATGATCGAAGCGATTGAGCAAAACGAATGGGATGCGCCGAGCTATTTGGCTGGTATGGAAAAGTGGTATGGGGCCGATGGTCGGCGCTTAGGCCAAGCGTGTCTGAGCCGAGCAGAAAAAGGTTCTGCTATATCTGCCAGTCTGCCGGGCTTTGAGCTGGTTCTGGGAAAGGCACTGGGCGTGCTCACGCATACTGAGATGGCCCATCATGCGGTGCAGGCGCGGCTACCGCAGCTGCCCGTTCAGGCCCTGCCCCTGCCCTTCGAAATTGGTCCGGCGCCGTTACCGCGCCGCACCTCAAGCGGACCACTGCGACTTTTGCAATTTGGTTGGATCGGGCCAAACCGGCGGCTTGAGCAGATTTTGGAGGCTTTGGCACAAATGCCGGAAGGGTTCGACTACCGGCTAGATGTAATGGGCAAGATTTGGAATTCGGATATCATATATGACAAGCTCACCCAGTTGAACTTAGTCGATCGGGTACATCTGCACGGTTTTGTCTCAGAGCCAGTCTTGGATGATGCCCTGCGCCAGGCCCATCTGGTGCTAAACCTACGCCACCCCAGTATGGGGGAAGCTTCGGGCAGTCAGCTGCGTATCTGGAATGCAGGGGCGCCGTCGGTTGTTACTCGGGAAGGCTGGTATGCTGGATTACCCGAAGACGTGGTCTATTCTGTCGACACGGACAACGAGATCGCCCAACTGCAGGCACTTTTTTTGAAGCTTGCCGCGGATCGCCGCGCAGGGGATGAGATTGGCGCTGCAGGTCGGGCCTATTTTGAAGCGCATCACGCCCCTGCCTCCTATGCGAAAAAAATTATCGCCTGGGTTGAAGAAACCGCAGATCAAGCCGGGCGAGATCTGGCCTTGCGCTTGAGTTCTGAGCGGCAAAAAGCGCGTAGTCTACACCCCGATCTGCAAAAGCGTCTTACGGTGTTGACTGCGGCCGATAGGTCGAAGCGTTAATCTTTTTTAAGTGTCGCCGAAGAGCATCTCATAGGCTTCCGGCTCATAATAGCTCAACAGAATAGTCATGAAGGCTTTAGGCTCTTGTTCGAGGGCCTTCGCCCAATCGCGGTACCGCGCACTTGGGATTTTACCGCGTCCCGTTTCGAGCTGTGAAATAAAGGTGTAATAATCCAGATCAAGCGTATCCGCGAGCTGACGCTGCGATAGGCCTTGGGCTTCACGTAAGGTCTTCAGCCAGCCACCCAACTCAGCGCGGGCATCTTTATCGCGCGAGACAGCGGGGGTCATCTTATCATGTGCCATACTATGAGGCTTCCTGTTCGCGGCGCAGCCCCAGTTAAAGTCGGGGCTGAACCAGAAGTGTTGCAGCTATAGGTTTGAGGCCACCGACTTGAGTTCGGTCAGATCTGAGCCTGTTTGTATTTATAACATCTTCTGAAAAAAGATGGTATACTTTTTACTGGACATAAAGCTTGCCCGAAGGTGGCGGATTTGGTAATCCAATCCTAGCGATCACTCCGCGATCTGGCGACAATGCCGACTTCGGAAAATTTTTGCCGCGCGGTCGCTCGTGAAAAGATCATCGTGTAAGCTTATTAAGCAGGAAGCAAAAACCATGGCAACATCTGAACAAATTAACGATCTCGTCGCGCTTTACGCCGGCTATTTTAACCGCGCCCCCGATCCCGCAGGCCTCCAGTTCTGGATCGATCAGATCGATGGCGGTCGCGAGTTTAACACGATTGCTGCGGATTTCGCGTCCTCTTCGGAAGCAACCGCGCTGTATCCTTACCTGACAGCACCTGATGTGGCGTCGCCTTCGACCTTCATCACCAGCATCTACCAGAACCTGTTCAACCGCGCCCCTGACCAAGCTGGTCTGGACTTCTGGTCCGGTGTACTTGCCGCGGGGTCTGTCTCCGTAGCCGACATGATCGAAGCGATCATCAACGGTGCCGTTGATGCGCCCGACGCAACACCCCCCACCTTCGACAAAACAACGCTCGACAATAAAGTCGAAGTTGGTCTGGATTTCGCCGTCGACGCAGGCAACACACCCGGCTTCGAATTCGATGCTGCCGCTAAATCTGCCGCAGTCGATGCGATCGATGACGTCACAAACGACCCTGCAACCGTTGCCGCCGCCAAAGCTGAAACAGATGCCTTCCTGTCTGGCACAGCCAACCTCGGCGACACCTTCACGCTCACCGCAGGTCTCGACGTCCTCGCAGGCGCCGAAGCAAATGACACATTTGTCGCCAATAACGCGACCTGGAATGTCGGCGACAACGTTAACGGCGGTGCCGGTGTTGACACTCTGAGCATTGCTAACGAGAACGAAGATCTTT